>Ga0065711_1031041_pt1 | contig 30714 bp, 7 predicted proteins | sample Hoacrofraction12_FD_59098 | JGI IMG/M metagenome (GOLD analysis project Ga0065711, IMG submission 59098) | Hoatzin crop microbial communities from Cojedes, Venezuela - Epithelial fraction 12 v2 (version 2) | ecosystem: Host-associated > Birds > Digestive system > Esophagus > Crop | place... | reverse complement strand
CCTCCGCTGGACTCTCTCCAGTAGCTCCTCATCTTTCTTGAAGTGGGGAGCCCAGAACTGGACACAGTACTCCAGATGGGGCCTCACTAGGGCAGTGTAGAGGGGAAGGAGAACCTCCCTTGACCTGCTGGCCACACTTCTCTTAAAGCACCCCAGGATACCACTGGCCCTCTTGGCAGCCAGGGCACACTGCTGGCGCATGGACAACCTGTCATCCACCAGGACACCCAGGTCCCTCTCCACAGAGCTGCTCTCCAGCAGGTCCGCTCCAAGCCTGTACTGGTGCATGAGGTTGTTCCTCCCCAGGTACAGGACCCTGCACTTGCCCTTGTTGAACTTCATCAGGTTTCTGTGCGCCCAACTCTCCAGCCTGTCGAGGTCACGCTGAATGGCAGCACAGCCTTCTGGTGTATCCACCACTCCTCCCAGTTTGGTGTCATCAGCAAACTGGCTGAGGGTACACTCTAACTCTTCATCCAGGTCATTGATGACGAAGTTGAACAAGACTGGGCCAAGTACTGACCCCTGTGGGACACCACTGGTTACAGGCCTCCAACTAGACTCGGTGCCACTGATGTATTTTAAGACAAAAGCATGGAGTCCTCGAAATATACTAGAAAATTAGTATTTGAATTCTGAAGACTGGAGTAATGCTGAATAAAATTCTGGGGGAAAAAACACCCGGCTTCACCAAATTAATAAATAGCTCCCTGTCATTTAGCTATATGGAAATGACAACTGGATTTTTTTAACACAATGCAACTGTCGTTCCTACACCTGTAGCTTTTTTTAGATATTGTTGTGTGTTCTAAAACACACAGGACAAGAAGTTTTTGAAGGAATTCTGTGCATTTATTACTGGTGCAGATAAGATTTACATCTGACATCCCAGAATAATGACATCTACACTAGCAACTAAGACATTGTTTCAGAACTGAGCAACTTTTAAAATCCCCTTTTAAGCCTTGCAGCCACAGAAGACTCTTAATAATTGATTACAATTGATTTTAACCTTGTCCTAACCTGGGCAAAATGGCAAAGCCAATCATCTTTGTCCAGATGGGATATGAGAAAAGAGCCCCCAATACACATCTTTAAAAGCTCCAGACATGACCAGAAGATAAAATATTTAGTCTGCAAAAACCTTGACCTCCCAATTCTAGCCAGTTTTGAACTTGAATTGATTTCCGACAAGGCATCTGGGAGATGATTACAACAAAATGCACTAAAGCTGGGCAGCCTTTATTTTAACATCCCAGCAGCTTAACCTGTTAATAACAGCAATTGTTTTAGATACTATACCAATTTCTGTAACAGACACTAGAAACGGGTAACAGCAACACAGTAACAGTGGTAATGTACAGTATTAGAGCACAGTCATTCACAATCACCTCGTTAAGGTTGTGCCAGCACTTCTATTACAAACCCCTGTTTTCAGGGGTTTAAAACTCAGCTGTGAAAATACCAGCAAGGGCTGAGATGCTGCAGATGAGCAGTCCTGTCTTGGGCAAAATGCCAACTGAAGCCAAAGGGAGTTTTCCCTGAGTAAGGGTAAGCACAATCAGAACTTGGTCATCAGTCAAAGAATTTATTATGAAATAAAAATGACAATACTGCAGAGCTACATATGTCTTAAAGACTAGCTATGACTTTTCTCAAAGGACAAAAAAGGATTTGGAAGTAACCATGTTCCAAACAAGGATATTCCAGAGATAATTCCACTTCTGCATAACCCTGAAGATATTCTAATACTTTGAAAGAAAAAGCCAGATTTGTGGATTACTCACAGATTGAGACTGGCTGACCTTATTTATACAAGCAAATCAATGGAATTAATTTCATCGATGAATGAAATAGGATACAGCCTTATGTTGCCACAATGTTAAAACCATACATCATCAAGACAAAAATCACACTTGTATCTAAAAAAAAATACCTAGCATTACATAATTTCTCTCCTGTTTTCACTTAATTGTATTGTCAGTATTTCCTATTGTAAATGTTTAATGTACTAATATACTTTTTCTATCCTAAACTCATAGCGAACCCTGAAGCAAAGAATATAATTTACAGACTATATTTTCACATACCATGAAGGAAAGTATTGCCATCTGCCCATGGAACACAGAACAGAAATATTTATAAACTTACAAAAATGAAATTATGAGACCACAAATTAAATTGGCAGAAATACTACGCAGATAGAATGGCTTATACCTACTCTTGCTGCTTCCCACACCATTTGCCTGGTATTAGGTAGTCAGCACCTTCAACTCTGTAGTACTTTAGTATCTAGGCTTTATATTAACAGAATATTAAGAAAAAAAAAACTTTTACAAACATGCTGTTGTCTGAAAAATTTGCAAGGCAAATGTCAGAGACATCAGCACTGTGTACATCCTGTGAGCGTCAAGAAGCAAAACCAAAATGTTCTATATTACATACACTGTCTAGTCCAATCCAAATTAATAAAGTGGTGGCACAAACTGTTGTTTAATTGGGTGGGGGTTTTTGCGGTAGTAATCACTATTGAGATGTTGCTTATTTTAACATGTACATATTTCTTTAAGCATAGACATTTTAAGCTCAGATATCATTTTCCACGCTGTGCATGAATTCCTGAGCATGTTTTTTGACTTCATCCCTTTTCCATTAGGTTTTGAGGATAAACAAGTGTGTAAATGAAAAACAATTCTGCATTTATTACTAAAACAATATTGAGAATTTCACAAGTAACCCTTAGACAATTACAGCTGTTGGTACCATATTTTCACCATGGAAACTTTTGTTTTACTTAACAATTGAAATTACAATCAGATGTGCTCATCTCTTGTTGAAGTAATGAACAATGGTACATCTGAGAGAGACATTCAAAGTGCATCATTTATCTTATCCTATTTTCAATTAGGCTGAATAAAGTGTAAGGTGGTTCCAAACTACACCACAGTAACAGGGTAAGTAAATTTATTACCACTAGTGTGCTAGTCTTAGCAGATGGTAAAAAAATGTTTTTAGCGTGAAATATGCGAAGGCAATAAATCTGAACAAGGTAGATGTTATCAACTAATATCTCCCTAGTGTGAGGCAGAACTCCTGCATGACAACTCAGCATTCTTACAAACTCTGGGTGAATGCTGTAAGATATAAGTCTCTCTATAGGATGAAAAATAACAGAAATTAGTAGAAAAAGCATTCAAGGTGCAGTTTAATATAGCATACCTAGTAGAGGAAAGAGAGATGCAGAATTTTGTTCAGCAAGATTTCCCCTAGACAAGTAAATTTTTTTCTCACAGGAAATTTTTCATTGACTCTGGGAAAAATATAAATCCAGTAATTCTCTCCTACTTTGAAAAAAAACACTACCAAGTTTTAAAAATACAAAATAAAAAGACAAACATTAAAATAAGAAGAAAATAGATGAAACTTGGGGGAAACGGGATACAAAGACACCCCTTCAATTGCCAATTTATAAGCATAACAAAAAAAGATAATAACAGGGAACAGTAGAGTGAAAAATGTTTGCATTGTTATCAACATCACATTACGAAACACTTGAAATTCAGAACTTGGAGTTCTGTACCTTTGCGGCAATGAAGACATTAAAAATACCCGGAATAAAAAACACTTGGGAAACTTTGAAGACTTTCCTTAAGGAGACCCATGATATTAGGCAACATATCATAATCAAACCAGTTTATTAAGTCATAACAAAATTAAAATTAGTAAGCATTTGCCACATATAACAATGCCTATACTTTTTAAAAACTTGTACTGCTGCTCACCTTTCTGATGGATCATGAAAATAAATCATAAGTTCCAAACTATAAATAAACAGAAAAAGTGGCCCTTTTTGTGGACAAGAAATCAGTATTTTGGCCAAACCCTTTTCCTGAAACCATGAATAGCAGTATCAACCTTCCATTTCAAAAGAGGAAAACAAAACAAACAAAACTTAAGACTGCTTTAAAAAAATATTTAATACATTTGAATGCGCATTTTGATTTTTCTTGAAAGTATAACTTCATGAGAAAATGAACGAAGGTGTTCACGTCAGGAGATCCAAAAGTGACTCGTGAGTCTCTGCGTAGTGAAAGGGCACCATTAGACATACAAAGGGACTGCGAAGACAGGCTGGGAGAAAATAAACCCCAGCGATCCTATATTCCAGTGATCCACCGAATCCATCACTGGTGGTGTTGACTTGTGCCAGCAGAGACAATAAAATGAAAAATGGTAGGAAGGAGTTTGGACTATAACAGATACTAAAAATATCTAAATACAATACCAAAACTGAACCCCCCTTGTTTCAACTTTCCATTTGATCTCACAGTACCAAGTGACAGGGTAGCCAAATAACAGCTGCTAAGTAGAAATTAATATCCATAGGGGAAAAATGATGGTGTTGGACCCACTGCAGAGTCTGTGGAAAACACCATCTCCATGTCCAGCACAGAACAAAACTGAAAACATCATCATGACGATATATAAAACCATTGTGCATCCACATTTTGAACATTACCTGCAAGATGCAGTCATCCCACATCAGGAGAATATAAAGAAATAGAAAAGACAAAAGGAGGATGACAAGAATAATCAGGGAATTGCAACTCACTGTTTCTCCTCATGGAAGAACAAAGAGGTGCGCACAGAAATAGCCAGGCAGGAGAGGAAAACAAGCGTAGGTGTGCACCATACCCTGAGTGCATGACTGGTCCATGAAACTCCTGAGTGTGGGATGCAGATGAGGCCAGAAGTTTATATGTGCTCAGAGAGGTGTTAGACAAATCCACAATGCTCATGTCAGGAAATCTTTAACATGGATCATCAGAAATTGGACGAAATACCTGAGATACATTACACTGCACTTGCTTTAGTTTTTTTTCACTCTTTAACTAAGCACCTGTATTAGCCAGAGGTAGACTATCAGTGTAACCAACCTTTAGGTTACGCCAGTACAGCTGGCCCTACCTTCCTTCCCTTTATGGATGGCTGATAAGGCAGATTAAAGTGTTACTGCAGCCAATTCCAAGACAGCGGAAAGTAATAATGAATTGTGAATAATGCAGGGTTTTTTCTGCTTTAGTCCACCTTTTCCAAGCATCAGGTAAAAAGTATTTAAAAAGTAAAATAACTGATCATAAACTACCAAGCAGGACATGTGTGGCTCCCAAGTATCTCATCAGATTCAGCTAGCTAGGTAATGAAGTGGAACTGATGACCAGCTTATTGGCCACAATTAGATCAAAGAACAACAGGAATGAATGAACCTCATACATTGAGAACAGGAAAAAACTTAGATATTGCAGGCTAGAGAATTAGCCAGAACTATTCCCCTCCAAAATCTTCCCAAGGGAAGACTGTCAAATTGAAATTAGTATAATACATTACCCAAAACATTGTTGTAATCTTCATTTTCAAATCACTTGGCTGCTTGGCTCAACTTTTTCTTTTAAAATACATCAGAAGTAAAAATTAGGAATGTACATTTGTCTCCACAAAAACTAAAAAGCTCAGTTATGTAGTTTTTACTCAACAGCAGAGACTGTCAAAAGGACACTTACCTGAATGAAGGCTACAAGATGAGGTGCACAGAATTTAAATAACTTCCTTATCTAATAAAATATAAAAAACTTATAATAAAATTGTGGCTATAAAAATAATAGAATTAGTCTATATTGTGTCTTTACAGTTTTGCTTCAATAATAGAAGTAAAATAGATTAAGGTTTTAAAAGCAGTAATTTTGTTGCTCTAAGATTTGGGTCTTGCATTTTCATGCCTCGATTAAGAATTTACTTAATTTGCTCAGTTCAGGTATGTTCTAGTCTCATAGGCTGACCATACAAAGACAGAATTAATTCTGACGGTTTTTTAATAAACCTCAGAAACTTTTTAGAAACCTTACTAATTAAACATGAGTCCACAAAGTTTAGGCCAGGATTCAAACGTTGTCAGCAACTGAGGCTAGATGGCATATGCCAGAGAGAGCTCCCTGTCTACTGCGCAGGCACAGGAGAACATTTTTCGAACTGTTGCTCAGAGCAACAGCCTTGGCTGTGCCAACATAAAGTCCAGCAGTTCGACTTGTGCAGAATCAAGATTTGAGATGCGGTATGCCCAGGAGAAACCTCCTAGGAGGCTTCAAGGGAAAAAAAAGGAGGAGATTATGCACAATAAGGGAGCAGAAGAAAATCACAGACATAATTTAAGATGGGGCTACCTTTGCATCTGAAACCATCAAGAAAGTGTACTGGGACCTGAGTGATGGATGACACATGAAGAGGAAATACAGACTCAGCAGCCCGAGAGCCGGAATGGGCAGTGCAGAGACACAAGAAAAGCGATCCAGCAAACCTGCCTCCATGGGCAGGAGATGCTTGGTATTGACAACAGGGCCCTTGTGGCAGCAATGACAATCAGAAAGGCTGTTGTCTGTGCCCCAAACAAAAGTGTTCAAAGACTGAACCCTGCTCTCAAAGTGACACAGACTACTTATAGACTGTAAGATTGTCACTAGACAGGTGTGCTGCTAAGCCCACTGTGTTAGTTCAAACCTTTGTATTTTATAGCACACATGCCTGATGTGGCTAAACAGAAACTACAGTGAGGAAACGTGTGTAGTCCAGCAGTATTCTGGACACATAAAAGACTAAGTACAATAACAGCAAAACCAAACAGCTTAGAAAAGCAAATCAAGACCCCTCTATATAATTCCTGAAAAGGATTTATAACCTATATAAACATGGATCATAAACCCATTGGCAAATAGATACAAGCTATTTCAGAAAACTGCTTAATTTATATATCAGAACTCAGAATTCTGAATGAATGCAGCGTGGCAAAGTGATCGACTCCTGCTACTCAGGACACATAATACTGTGCCTTGTGAACATACTAGCTTTTCTTGGCAGAGACTTGATTTTTGATCCTTTTCAATGCTCAGATTCATGTTCAAGGACAGGGCACTCCAGTAATCTTATGAATCCACTTTGTGCTAAATGTCCAGATGAAAGATTTTCATTAAAAAAAGAAGCTTACAGCATCTGTCCACTCCGCTTCCATTCAGCACAGTACTGAAGGACTTAAATGGAGATATATACTGAGGGGTCACCCCCCAAAGTGCAATGCGCATAGCAGGGAAGCTTTCAATCACCTGCCATATGGAGTCAAGTTGCTATAAATCTTAGGAACAAGATGTTTTTTTCTTACTACATTTTTATGAGAAACATGTTATTGATAATAACTGGTCTGACACTTTGACCTACTTCCTAGTGAATTTTGCATTAGTATTTTATCATATGTACACTGTGAGGATAAAATTTTACTCTCAGAACTGCATGATGGTTCTGAGTTTCAGTATGCTTTTCTGCTTAGATGCAGAGATCTTACGCTGCTGTCAACATGAGCTCAACAGCTGCATGTTAATACAGTACCAGCAATGAGACCCACCTACAGAACAAAGGCTGTGATTCTAAACTGTCCACAACATGCTCAACTTCTGGCAAGCCCACGTGGCTCCAAGTTTTGCTTTCAGTTATTTCTTGTATATTTTTTCCTATTGCAGAAGTCCTTGTAATGCAAGCCTGCTAAGGGAGAACACAGTTGAGACAGAACATGATGACTATGACAGATTTCTACAGTCACTAGAAAGACAGAATGCAAATGATAAGAAAATAAAAGCAATACTGTTATTTTACAGGTGGTCAGTTGACAGGGTCAAATTTTCTCTGTTTCAGAGAAAGGAGTTAGCTGCATTTTCCAGCTCTAAATCCAGATGTCAGGAGATCCTCAGGAGATCAGAAGAAAGTCTGTTTATTGGCGTACCTCCCTGTTGCCCAGAGGTGCAATTCTGATTCATTGAGATCAATAGACACCCCGCATGTGAAAAAAGGACATAAATGAACATGGTACTAGAGATTCATCTTGCTAGCAAGCGGTCCTCAGTCCATATCAGTAGAAAGATTTATACAGGAAGAACAGCAGTGTTCTGTGCCTCTGTTAAGTTTTAGGGGTTTAAAGCGTCAAACAGAGAGAAAGAGCAAATCATAAGAAAACATAAGCATGGTTATTCTAACATAATTTTGAAAAATATTTAATCTGTTTCAGAGTAGGTAATGTTGAGGGAAGCCATGTCATCACTATTACTTGTGTTATTTAACCAATCTATTCTTTCTAATAAAGAACCAGGAGAAATAAAAAAACATTGATCTTTACTTATTGACTTCCTAGTGAGTATAGTTAAAGTTGACACAAATCAATCACAATAAAGTTAAAAGGATAATACAGCATAATACAACCCAAGATTGTAATGGAAGTTTAATTACTGAAACTTAAAATTTTAGCATACATAGAGTAGTGAAGAGAAATGCACAGTTAGTAGTATTTGGATGCATACCATAAGAACACAAGAGATTCGGAAAGGGCTGCAAGAGCATGTTTCTAGAGAGATTCCTACACAGAAGAGAGGTCTGCCACGTAGGATTTTTATGTAGGACTTTCAGTCATGCTACTAGTACTTAAAGATTTGATCAGTTTGAGATTTTTTTTTTTTTACATCTGAGTATTTCTCATTAGAGCACTAAGTGGTGCAGCAGGCATTCAGTCATAAGTCTTTAGCAACAAAGAAAAAAATGCACAGAATCATTACATCATACAGCTTAAAAAAGAATCAGTCCAGTATATTAAAATATAATGGCCTGAACACCCTTTTCTCCCTCAAACGAGGTGACACATCTGCACACCGTGGGCACTGAGCTGGCCATGTCTTTCCAAATGAACAGTTCTCCTAACTGTGAGCAGTGTAGGATTTTTCCTTTCATTGTGTGACTGCACTTTGCAATTTCAGAAAATATATACTCCATTTTTTGCTTTTCAGTTTTACAAGGTGATTTACACAGAACAAAGGATTTATTTTAAAAGGTCATCTCCACCCTTTTGCCCAGTCCCACAGCTTATACCCTCCTAGTGATCTAAGTGTAAAAGGACAGGGAAATTCTTGGTGCTTATAAACATTTTTAAATGTTTTCTCAGCCAAAGCAGATCACAGAAAATGCAGAAAGGTGAGGGGAAATAGGTCTCTTTCTAAGGGAATAAATGGCTCTTTGATTTCCTTTTCTGTTGCATTCGTTGCCATTAATCTAAAACTTTCCACGCATTCTGTAGGCTGTAAAATAGGCCAAAATATTCTTTGCTGTCAAAAGTAAATCTGTTTATAGTCTTGCTTATGAGGCACACTTTCAAAGACGGTTGGCAAATGGCACATATACATGACAATAAAGATCACTTCTCCCTATTGCTTTTTAAACATGGAAAATAAGAGGAAACAACAAGTCTTTTGAGACAAGGCAAAGCAATATTAAAATCACAATTAACAAGACAAATCTAGTTTTCCTCACCATCCCTCTGTTATGTGTAAACTACTGCCACTATTTTTTTATTACTTCTTAACAGTATGTGTCTTCTCAGCGAAGAAGATAAGACCTGTTGCAGAAAAGCATACTGTGGGTTTAAGACTCGAGGAGATGATGCTCTTCTAGTTAGACAAATGATGATGAAGACCCCTGTCTTATGAGATATTTCAGAAATATTTTTGTAAACTAATTCATACTCTTTCCAACATTATCCCTGTTACAGTAAGGCTTAAAGGACATAAAAATCACCATATAACTAGTTACTGCTTTCATCCAGATTCTTCTCATACAGAAGCAGATAATTCCTTCTCCAACCTAGAACAAAAAAGAAAAAAACAAACCAACCAATAACAAAAATCTGTCCTCAAAGGCAACTTCTTGAGAGTCCTGTGTAACCGCTTTCTGGCTTTGCACTGCCTTCCTGTTGAAAAGTGGTCATAGGCATAAAGGAAAAAAGAGCAAAGAAGACCCAGTCTGCATAGACATGGAGATGTATATAACAATGTCTTCAAAGCTACAGGTCTCTCCCTGCCCTATTTCCTTGGTTGTGGCTCTTTAGCCTGATAACTGGCTCATTGGCGTGGGATGTAGTGGAGGTTTGTAAAACTATGAGTGGCACGAAGGCCGCATCAAGCATGAAGGAAACTGCTGCTTGCTTCCTCTTTAAAAAAGGCCCAGAAGACATGAAATGAAATTTGCAACTGTTTGATCAAAACAAAAAGCCAAAAGGAGACAGTTCATGCAGTGTGCAAATAAGCTGCAGAACTTCTTACTGCAGAACTTTATGAATGCTCACATTTAAATCGCTAAAAAAGCAACTGGAGAAATTAATGGAAGAAAAACACATCCATGGCTCCCAAGAGAGCCACCAAGTTCACTCTTCTAAGAGTTCTCCAAGTTTCCAAAGCAGGTTTCTGGAGGCTGAGAGGGTACTTTGAGGAAGGTCCACGATATGCTTGCTCCACACTACCTTCCTTCCCTAGACATGTACTACTGCTGACCATTGGAAACAGGATGCTGAGGTAGATGAACCCCCCGTAAAGCTGTTCCTATAAATACATTTCCATTTCAGTGTGGCCTTAGGTCAGGTAAGAATTTTTTTCTTCAGATCTGGAAGAAAATGACCAAACCCAAAGAACCAAATTTTATAAAGCCCATCTTGCCTGCCTACACATCTGGGAGGGCCACGATCTTAATCCTTCCCTGGAAGTAAGCCAAATATTGCATATTAGTGTGCAATACCACCATAGTGCTGCAGACCTGGAGATGAGATGGGAAGAGGAGGGATTAGCTCTTCCCCCTTCCCCACTGTCCAAGCTCCACTGCATTCAAACCACTAAGGAGAGACTTCTGCGTAGTCAGGGATACAGATGAGCAATACTTCTTCCAGTATAATCTCTTCTTAGGGCTTTCACTGGGGTTTTTTTCCCCCTCCCTCTAGGCTCCTCAGGGTGGAAATGAAGGGGGCAATAGGGCTTAAAAGTTGATTCATGCCATTCGGAACAAGCACACATTTGGGGAAGGTGGATGAAAATTATGTTGTGCAATTACTTTTCAGCATTGCCTCTCCTGTTGCCTGGTGATGATGGCACCCTCCAGGGCACGCAATATCAACCCTTTCAGAAGGACTAAACTGACTCAAATATTGGAATAGAAATGAAAATAATGGCAACCTTGCCTAAATCTCAAAATGGAAAACATAAAATTGTATTAATTGGTTAATGTCATCAAAACCTAATTATCATAGCTATAATTTTCCTAGCCAGTCCCTTTTTTCCCCCTACTGATAAATAATAATAATCTATTGGCCACAATAATGTGATAGTCACAAAAGCACAATCCATTAAGATTTAATTGTAATGCCTACAAGTAAAAGTTTATGTTTTTAGAGGATATCATTAGGATTTTCAGCATTTAGACCAAGCTCTGTAAATGTTTCCTCAAATGTCTGGGGTGAGGTAGCTCACCGGGTGGTGAGATTATACTACTGGTAGTTCTGATACATTGCTGCAATGGCCTAAGGACGCGAATGAGACAAGGTTTGTAAGCACAGATTCTGCCACAGTTGGAAAAAACCCCAACCTTTCAGGCACACAAGCCAAGTGTGCCCAAAGACTTTGCACGTGCAATTTGCCCCAAGTACCATGCAGTAAACAGAGCTGTCCTGAGAGCAGCAAAGGATTCAGATCCAGAATCACAAACTGGTACGTTTCTTCTCTGGGAAAACAAACCTACCCACGCACCCTAAACAAGCAGAGATCAACTTTCCTTCTAATGCCAGCTCAGCTGTGCAGAGCAAAGGCTGTGCCCCCCCTTCCCATTACCTGGCTGGCTGCTTCTGGAAGCAGCAGCAGTGTCCTTTGAGATGATGCTCTGTGTTTTCACTTTCACTTGTAACACAGACTTGTGCAAATGCCTTTCGTGCCTTGTGCCCTGGCACAACGCAGCTCCCAGAACTGTTGTCTGAATACAGTACATCATAGAACACTAGACTCTTTCTCTTTGCTATGTACATACACAAAGTATAGCATTTAACTCTCATTCACAATGCCTTACATTTGGAAATAACACTGAGTAATCTTGGGGGTGTCTTTAGTTTTCCTACTGCTCAAAACCAAACATAGCCTAAGATAAACTGAAACTTTAGCTTTTGGCCATAATGCAAATGGACCTTTAAAATATAAATAGCACTTACAATTAGCTCAAACTTCAGCAGCCAGCCGTGACATTAAAGAAATGCTTGGCAAGAGCAAATGCTGAGTCATACAAAACTGACAAAATAATATGGGCAGTTATCACCAAAATGCATTATTTATCACTGAAAACCATGGACGCCTGTGCTTACACAGGAACCCTCCTGTGATATTGAAGGCCAAAGTATCTTCTCTCCCTAACAACAGTGTTGTATCTTTGGCAACTCTAGCAGGAACTCAGAAAATCAATAGCACTTCATGAGCAAGGTCTCGGTCTTCTTCTTTTACGAGGATTCTGTCAATGCAAGTGGCCATTACTGTACTTTAAAGGCATGATATAAAATTGCTTCAACAAGATATAAGACACACGGTTTGAAAGAACCTGGTGAGAGTATTTTAGTCAAAGTTAAATAGTTTCATCACATAATTACTTCTATTGGCACATCTCCAGCTGGATACACTCATGCAGGGCATGTGTTTTCTATGATGGGGTGGGGAAATTGTAAAGGAGGTCTGTCGATGTGATTCAGGTTGATCTAAACAAGGTCAAACTGCTAAAATGAAAATGGAGCCACAACCAAGCATCCAATACTATTGACAGTAACACAGTAACAACAAAGTTGCTGTCTTTTTTTTTCCTTTTTTTTCCCCCCCCTTTTTTTAGCTAAGTGGTCTGAAAGTAGTTTTATAGCTGAAAAATATGTCATCCTGATTTGCAGACTGGTAATTCATTTTCTAAGGACTGTTTAGAATTTATTCGGGGGAAAAGGAAGCTGAGCTGGTTCCTATAACTGATTCACATTATATGACAAAATTTAACTTCTGTATTTTATGGGATTTTATGAATTCCACTAAAACCATTAGCTGGTTGTCTCTTTGTGATTAAATTTAACCACTTATGCAATACTTTAAACTGATGACAGTCTTGCCTGTATTTATGTTTTCTTTTGTTTGAAATGTATGTATCTCAGAAAACTACCATATCACAGAGCAAAGAAAAAGACACTTACATTGATTCTCTATAATGAGAGAGAGCTCCTAAAAAAAGAAGGGTTAAAATACTTTCTGCATGGAAAGGGCCACCCACAGCAGAGAAAAGATTTAACATTATTTTTTCTCCTGAAAAGACTTTCAAAGTCTTAAATATCTTAATTCCCTGACTCAATACAGCTCTAAGGCTTGTCTATACTGTACACATGCCAGTTCACTCCCAGGTTCTTTTTTTAAGAGTGCTCCCTTCAGTCAAAACCTTCCAGGTTTGGGTTATAGTTCAGGTTAGGACCACTGCCATTAGACAGATTAAGTGAACCAAGACTTGCTTGGTCTTCTTAAGCCTAAGGAGTCCTCAAATCTATCTCATCAGGCTTTGCAGCATCAATTCACAGAGGCTGATTTTATGCCCCAAAACATGTAACAGCTATCCTCAGGGTCAGGCTATAAAAATGCTGCTTTAGCTGGTTGAAACACATTATTTCATACTGTTTTAACCGAAAATACTGGCTATAGCCATGTCGTATAGCCACAGCGGGTCAGATGTTATGTAATGTGGCCATGAACAGTCTGTAGGAAAAAAAACACAATCAGTGGGGACATCAGTCACTTTGTACCATTTGGTCTGGGAATCAGATAACAGTCCTTGATCCTAAGTGAACTGAAACGATTGATATGTTGTATCTATGGCACAAAACCTCTACTTGTATACACATGGGCAGATAATGCAGACATACTAAGCTGAGATGAGTTTCCCGTATTAAATTGCATTTATCAGGCTACCTTGATGACTGCATTTGTCCTTTAATCTGGTTCAGTTGGATTTTCTTCCAGCTTCACACAAATGAACTGCTTCAAACAGTTCCTTGCTTTTTTTATTCTGCAATTAGCTAGTCTGAGGTTGAAGACAAGAAATATTTAGTCCTGGAACAATGACAGAAGTAAAAATAAATGCTGTATCATCCAGCAAAGCCAGACATTGGGTTTCTGACCTCCATAAAAACCCTTTCCCTCTATTTCCAGTGAGATGCTCTCATATATATCTCTGCAAGCTATGTCAAGGTCTCTTAGAAATTTTTCTAATACATTCATTATAAGTTCTGTATCTCTCTCTTTCTCTGTGAGACTAATCAGTTCCTTTGAACTGAGGAGTTAAAGGTTCAGGAATATGATAAACAGTATTGATAACACTTTTAAAAATAATTTTTCTGTCTGAAATGTTTCCCCTAAAATGCTAACTGCTTACGTACGATACATTTAATAAACCATTGCATCTCTTCTGGAGGCTGTGATTTTCCAAACTTCACACTAACAAGTCTCTTACAACATACCATAAAGCCCTGCACCACAGCTGAGGGATGGTATCCACAATTACAGTTAACTAAGACTTTCATAATGAGAATCCATGCTAAGTATCATATCACAAATGGCATAAGATGATGATGTGTTCTTAGAGTCTACCTATTTATAAAGTGGTAAATTATATGTATTTGACGCCTCATCTTTTCTTAGAGGCTCCCAAAATACCTATTTTTAAATGCATTTACTGAAACATTTTTGTTTTCGTATTTCCTGTTAATTTGTGTCTATAAGGCCTCGGGGATTCTTCTCCTTGGTTTCTGTAAGACTGTCCCCTCTGTCAAAAGGCATTTTAGCTGCTAGTATGGATCACAGCAAGAGAGGAAACAGCAAAGAACATGCTCATTCGCATAACAAAAAGCAACAAAGCGAAAGCTGAGGATCAGTCCATCCCATAACTACATCGCAGCCAGAGAGAGAGAGAGAAAAGAGGTGCTGTAATAACTCTGTAGAGCTGTCTTCTTCCTGAAGGACAGGTTGTACTCCCTGGCTGATGGTGATTAACAGATGGCCTTGCTGCTGTATCCCAGCTATGCAGAAGGACCATCTAAATAGTAAACTACACAGTGGATTTGGCTCATTAAAAAAAAAATAAAGAAAGAAAGAAAAAACCCAGGTATTTATTCCACTTCCCATTCATTTCAGATGTTGTTAACCTGTGTGCTTTGTCCCCCCACCTCTTCAGTTAACCCCTTAAACTTTTGAATCCTTGGGTGGGAATTTGACATCAGACCTGAACAACTCAATGCCATTTTCCAGGCACTATTGGAGCATAACATGTTAAATAACTAGCCATTAATGTCAAAAAATCAAGCTTTACAATACATTTTTGGAATTAATTTTACAAGTGCCATAAACCAAGCTTTTTACTGGGTAGTTTTGGTATATAATTTCTTCCACAAGAAGAACAGTTTCTGTATAGTTATCACATGTGGCAGGGTAAGGAAGCATAAAAACAACTTCACTGTAAAAATCATACTAAATGATGGAAATAATAACTAGAATATGTGTAATTTGAGTAGCAGCCTAAAACAACAGGCAGAGACTTGAGCAGTGCAAAATGAGACAAACTGCAAAGGAAAGTGGTCAAACCCTGAGACCAGAGCAGAAAAAGAGGACGTGCACATTTTTTGTCATTTTTTTCAGTCAAAAATACATTTTCCATGAAGAACAGAAGTACCTGAAGGAATTCATATGACACTAATCAAGGAGATTTTATGGATGTTGAGCTATAAGGTCTGCAGAATCTCTTAGAAAGGGGGTGAGTTAACTTTCAGAGGCAGAGTGAGCGTGTGTGCTCAGGTAAGAGGGCTGCTTGCAGAGGGAGGCGATGTACATCTGTGCATCTTAGAGTGCAAGCAAGCCCTGTAATTTTCAAAGTAGAACAACACAATGTTATTTAGCACAGGTGTCTCTGTAATTGCGGTACTGAGAGAAATCAGCGCTCAATGGCCCACAACTTCACCTTTCCACTACTATAATGTGACAAGTAGTCTGCAATACAGGAAAACGAAAAGTAGGAATCAGTACAATCCACAGCACAAAAAGCATTTTTAGCTACACGCTGACTCTCCTGCGTGACAAGTATTTTTTCAAGTGGTGCAGTTTCTGTCCAAAACCAAGTTTCCTCAACTGAGAAAACAGATAATAAATTCTATACCTCTACAATTTCATTCTCATGTAGCAGGAACCATCTTAAAATGTTTCTGTTTCTTTCAGAAGTAATTATGTTCCTCACATAAAAAAGTGTATGTCAGACCAGTATAATCTTTCAGGCTTTTTCATTCCAACTACTGTAGTTTTAGAAACAATGAAATTCCTTTCTGAGGACAAATAACATGAATAAGTCAAACAGTAATTTTCAAAGCAGAGTGAACATCAGCAGTAAGGCAAACCCACTGTATTCTAATTCTACCCTTACACAAAAACATGTGAACCCACAAAACTCCAGACTGAGGGAGAGTAAAAAACTTTACGTTCAAGGGAAGTAATGCTTCTGCCACAAATCTATAGGTAGATATCTGACAAAAAGAGGAAAATTTGTTGTTCCCTGCAGGATTTTCTTTTCCCTTTCCGCCACTTATATAGCTCCTTGAGAAAGTAAAAATAAAATACTAAAAATTATTAAAAAGAAGTAAATGTGCTCTTTAGGAGATCAACTTGTGCCAACATGAGTTAATAACTTGAGATTGATTGACTGATGCTACAGTAAACTAAATATGAAATAAGAAACAATGAAGTCCAATATCCACCTGAATTCATTATTGTCTATCATCTGGCATCCGAGTATTGACTAACACCCAACAGCATCCCAGGTTGCATTATGTAGAGCATCACCAGCAGACCGAGGGAGGTGATCTCTCCCCACTACTCAACACTGGTGAGACTCATTTAGCTTCTGTGCCCAGTTCTGGCCTCCCCAGTGCAAGAAAGGTGTGGACATGCTGCAGCAAGTCTAGTGAAGGGCCACTGACATGATGAGAGGACTAGAGCATCTCTCATATGATGAGAGGCTTAGAGATCTGGTACTGTTCAGCCTGGAGAAAAGAAGGCTCAGGGGGGAATCTCATCAGTGTGTATAAATAACTGATGGAAGGGAGTAAAGAAGATGGAGCCAGGCTCTTCTCAGAGGTGTCCAGTAACAGGACAAGAGGCAAAAAGCAGAAACTGAAATACAGGAAATTCTGTTTAAACATAAGAAAATGCTTTTTTAACTGTAAAGATGATTGTACACTGGAGCAGGATGCCCAAAGAGGTTGTGGAGTCTCCAACCTTGCAGATATTCAAAATCCAACTGGACAGGGTTCTGAGCAACCTGCTCCAGGTGGCCCAGATCTGAGCAGAGAGTTGGACTAAACCATCTCCAGAGGTGCGTTCCCACCTCAATAGAAGGTGGCAATCCTGAAAATGTGTCATTTAGATCAACTCAGACTTGGCCTCTGTCTTATGCCTTACGACAAACAGTTTTTATTGCTCATCACCCAAAGAAACCGTGCCTTGCACCTGATAACCTGAACATGTCTGCACAGCTGCAGTGAGTGTGCACACTACTGTGGCCTTGGAAATTTGTGGAAGGTACTTGGTGTCTGAGAGAACTATGAGACCGTCCACTACACCTGTCTAGATAAAACCAGAGTGAATTAGAACTGTACCCTGAAAAGTCCCTTTGGGAGCTCCTGTCAAACTATGGAAAGATGGGTCAGAAACCTGTAGGGGCCACCTATTTCCAGCAAGAGACCCTAGGTGCAGAGAAGCCCAGAGGTTCCACTAAGGATCTGGGGTTATCACTACCTGGCCTTTCTGAAATGAGGATGGGCAGAAACATGAAAGCAGTCAAAAACTAAACAGAGAAAAGCTCTTTCTTGAAAAGTCAGAAACAGTTAAAAATTCAAAAACTAATGACAGTTTCTAGCTTTTGTATTAGATCTGGTTCCAAACTATGGTTCTTAAGGCTACATACAAATATTACTGCCCTTAAACCCATGTCAAATATATGGTTGGAAATACAATCAAATTGCCATCTTCATAAAGTGCGCCTTCAGCTAGAAAAACACTCAGACAAGAGACTATAAATACCAGCAGGGAGCATCCTCTGGGTTTAAAGAGAAGAGCAGACACACACATGCAAACACCTTTAATGCCAAACACACATAAAGAAATGCTCAAAAACCTCAATAGCTTTTAAACTTATAGAAAATGAGAAGGAAAACCCAAAAGTTAATCTATTTAGTTTGAAAACATGAAGTATTTTCCAATATAGGCAAACATACAGTTTATTGTGCATTAAACCAGCAGTCTTTTAAAAGGTTTTTATTGCAGTTTTTTCTTAAAAAAAGGAAGGTAACATACTGGCTGTGTATGTTCTCATCCTCTCAGATTTCCGAATAATTCTCCTCTAACAGCAATTGGACCCTGCTATGTGGATCAATTAAGAAACAACACTATCATTATAAAACCCCACACAGAAGAGCAACGTGGGGTTTTGCAGCAAGTATATAATTGTGCTAGCCTCAAAGATGCATAAAAGGCAACCATAGGGAAGCTGACCATGCATTTCATATTAAAGACGACAACAAAATTATCCCAAATTCTCTTAAAATTAAGAACTAAACATTCAGTTTAAAATATCAAAGGAGAGTTAATAAGACACTTTTTCAAAATCGATAATTCTGAATTTTTCAATAAGTTTCCTATTAGCATTCCCCCATCCCCCTAAATACCATTATTTTTTCCCAGCTGTATAAATAGTCTTAGAGAGTATGGCCTGAAAGAATGCACTGTTCAGAAAACAACATAATTACAGCCATTTCCAGCAAACTGCGTGCCAAAAAAGTTACAAATTAATTGAAGGTTAGCACTGAAAATTAAATCCTAGTCAGCTTGAAGTCATTTTTTAGGCTAGTTTATATAAAATTAAATAGGAAGTTCAGTCTTCCAGTGTTCCATCAGCTTAATGGAGAGATTTTTAAGGTTCAGCTGAACAAGTGGTTTGTACTGTTCTGTCATTTGAAAATCTGTATTTCTCCCTGCGGGCATTTCTTGCTCTCAGCCTGCTTCCCAGGTTCTCCAAATAGAGAAACTAACAAAATTTCTGGGCTCTTCCCCAGTCCTACTGGCCATGGACACTACCCAAAAAAGAGAAAAACCTATTCAGGTTGGCCCTAGTCATTATTAGATAAGTCTCCACTTTCCGTCTCATAATCACGCACCTCTCTTTTTGGCCCATTTTGTCGCTCTGTAAGCTCTTCTGTATATATCTCTAAAACATATTGGCTAAAAATTTTTATTTCTAGTGTAGAAAAAGCAAGGAAGCAGGAAGCATGACTTTAGGACACACAGTTTCAGGTATTTCAGATCTTTCCATGGAGTCCAAACACAAAAAAATTGCAAGAAGAAAAGATATAACATGCCAGCATCAAGTGGCTCAATTAAATGACCAGAGTTATGTCAGAGGGCCTAATAATAATAACAACAATGTTCAGAAAACCTCTTCCACCCATCCAACTTGGAAGCAGTTGTGTATCTGTTAGTCTACTTGTTTCTTTGATCATCCTTTTGTGAAAGCACAGTATCTGGAGATGAAGAATCAGATGGATTTTCATGCTTTAGGCATACATCAGATATGGGCTGACATTTTAAATTTTAAATAAATTCCCCGAGTTATCCGGAAACATTCTTACTTTACATGAAATACCAAAAGCTGTTTCTATCTTTGCTTGAAAGCACTGCCCACATGTCTTGGTTTTGTACACTATCCATGTTAGGCAAAACATTCAAACAAGAACTCAGTAGCTAAACTTGCAGTTCAGTATTTTGCCTGAAAGGGATACAAACATGCCCACGTTGAGAGGTAAAATATAGGAGGATTTCAAGCATAAAGAAATTAAACTTTTGGTCAAAGGAGGATGAGCCTCTGTTTAGCTCCCTTCTTCTCTGCTGAATCCTAGTACCTCCCTGAGGAGCTATCTTCTAGTAGTTAGGTTTTCCACTCCCTTTGGGAATCTGCTAAGCCCTCCTCATCCTAAATGAATGTCAACTTTCATCTTCCAGCTCCCAGGAAACTGCTGTAACCATCAAGCTGAGAAGGGACAACCACTATCCTTCCTCCTATTCACCAACTAGGTAACAGAAAAGTAAAAAAGTTCCCTGAAAGAAAAGCTAGCAAAAGAGACCAAAAAGACAGTTACTGAGTGGTTAAGGCATTCCCATGAGAAGAAAGAGGACATGGTCTGGGTGTCTACTTTATGGGCTTTTTATTCTTATCTATCAAATGTCTAATATTAAAGGCATAACAGCAGAGAATCCCTCTCCTTCCTTGCTCCGACCTCAGTGCCCAAACCACTGTGCAACACAGTTGCGTCCTACTTTAACACCCAGCTGGCACTGCTAAAAAGTTACCAACATAACATTACAACAATAAGACTGTCAAGAATCATCAAAACTGACAAAGAAGGCAAAAAAACAGATTTCATATTTCTTTCCTTAGTGAGTGACTATTACTCCAATGTTCAACTGAAATATTTTTGTTGAGCATTAATTAGACTTTGAGGCATTTAAAAAAGAACTGGGAAAGCTTTAGGTCAAAAGGCTGTTGCACAGAAAGCCTGAATTTTGAAAACATTCCTGGCAAGTATTTTCTGACATATTCTCAGCCTCTTCATTCTCTGTTTTTATTGTTCTTTTTTTATCCATGAAGGGTATATAAAGGGCATCTAAAACTTTAGTCAATAGATCCATTATTATGATTGGCTGAAAACCATAAAATGCATCCATCAAGCCATTGTGTTGCATCTTGTGTTAAATTATGGTGATAAATAGTCCTTGTTTCATGACGTCACCTACTAATCTATTCAGAAATCCATTCACCGCTGCCATTATGCATCACTCACACTCACGCCAGCTTGCTGAAAAATCCTCCACATGACACGGCCCTGCAGGACTGCACGTTACTCTATGGAGACAAATATTTTCTGTTGCTTTTATGTCCTATTGTGAAACAATTGTTTTTCTGGTTCCCAGAGTTACCCCAAGCGTGTAGTAATGTCCTCAGCTATCAGCTCTGGGCATTGTAGCTCATGTACTTTTAATTGTTTACAACTTACATCAGAACTGGATTGAGTCCATTTGTACTCATATTGTTTTATCACTACAAGATGATACATTTTGCCACCTTCTTCTAGGTCAAAACTGAATCCTATTGAGAGTCTTTGAACAGAGAACTAATATTCACAGGAGCTGAGCTGGGGATGTATAGCAATTTTATTATTATGTTTGGGATTTTGTTTTGAATTTAGACAAATCTTTCTTGTATAATTAGATTTCATAACACTTGAATTACAGCTTATAAAACCAACAATGAATAAGAACAAAAATATTTGGCTAAAATTACTTTAAATCAAATGGCTGCCTACGAAAACAAAGAACATTACCAGCTTTAGGTTTTTTTCATGTTTCCTTATTATTATACATCCATCTTATCTTCTGTTTAAATAAATTCTATTTTTCTTGCCTCATTTAGTAAAGAACAGAAGAGACAGGAAAAGTCAGGGCCAGCTTTTATAAGATATTGGTCTCACATTTTGGCACTAACTGAAGAAAATTAGAGATGTATTCTAAGGACTGCAGAAATAGGTTGCATTTACAATTCTCATTTAAAATTAAAAAACAAAACCAAAATTGGGTTTGTTTCCTACTTCTAACATCTACGAGAAATAAATGGGAAAAGTATGACGTGAAGGAGCAGTGTCAAAAGCAAGAACCAACAGAAAAAACATCATACCACTTCTGACTCATATAATCTTCTTTACTTGTTATTATCAGCAGTACACCATAAAAACAAAACTAGAGAAAGCATATAGCACCTCTTCTTACACAGAACATGCAAGGATCTGCATCACTAAAGGCATGGAAAGCAGCTACTTTTTTTCCCCTCTCTCTTTGGTGTTTCCAGCACAACTAAATGTTGAATTAAGCCTGAGGGAAGTTAGCCTCAGCTCAAGATATGAACAAAAACCTAACTGATGTAGTAATGATTCTTCTCATCGCCCCTCTGAAGGAGGAATGGACCTATGATCAGGCTGAAAAGAGTGGGTGCTCTTATCAGCTGGACTTTTTTCACAGCTGTATCTGAGCACCACCCTTTCATGTCCACGTGGTTTTGTCGGCAGTGATGCTGGAGAGAGCCTTCCACATGTTACTAAATGCAGATCCACTTTTTCCTTATCCTACAGGTTGTACATCTTCCACATTTCATCACTCTAAAAAAGGAAGAGGGAAGGAAACAGAAAGAACAGTCTGTGCTCATCCTAAATGCCACCTGCCAGAAAGTAGCTATCACTTAGCTATAATCATGCCACCTGTTTTACATTCATGACAATCCGGGAGCAGCGGCACAATCCCACCTGCAGCAGAGTGTTTCCTACCTCCTGCTCCACTGATGAAACATGTCTCCACATAATTAGCAGGAGAAGGTAAAGTTGTTTCACCTGCATTGCTATAACACAAGAACAGAAGGAACTGCCTCTAGAGACACACCAACCTTTTACATACACCACTTTTTGCAGCACCATCAAAAATGCACTGCAAGAAATAGCTTGGTTAGTTTCTTTATGCATAGTCCTTCCTTACTATTAAGGTACTGCTTCCAAAAGTTTTTGGGGAAAAAAGCTGAAAAGTGAAAGTTATCATTCTAATATTTAGAAGAAGGGATTTAGCCTTCTGAATCATCCCCAAATGATTTTGCAGAAGAACTATACTTAAACCTAAAGCTCACCAATATACTAAATCCTTGTAATAGAATCCACAAAGCTACTTAATGGAAGAGAATAATGCCTTGTGCCCCTCTTTCTCTCATTCCTGTTGTAGCTCTAACCTTTGCCCTGTGCCATTACTTTTACTGGTAAAACAATGAAAGAAGGCACTGTACAGTTAATAAATTGTACTGGATTGGAAGGACTAAATACCTAAATGTGTCTGGGCATTCTGCAAAAAGATTTGAGGTGGAAGAAGGAATTTTACTTCTAGAACCCCTAGAAAGCCATGAAAATGCAGAAATACAGTTGAAGTACTTTTGGAGAATGCAAATTGTCAACATAATTTTCAACTTCTTTTCAAATTCAAATTCCAGCTTCTGTTGAGAGCTGATGTACAGTACATAAGGTACACTTTGGGTAGCATCAGCTAGGAGCATTTATAGAAATTTGTTTTTTATCCAGTGAAAAACTAAAGCCTAAGTATGATACACTCAAAGACAATTTGCAACATTTTGGCTTTTGCTTATGTAAGCACGCTGTAAGCTGAAACTCCTCACTGAAGATACTCGTGACACTTGAAACTTGGAAAATCGCTTGAATGAGCTAACTAGAACTGAACATTTGGAAAAGATCCATGCTAGGTGAACAACTGGAATTTGATCAAAGCATAACCAACACAAATATTTTCTTCATGTTTTATTATCTCTCAATTTCTATCACCAATTGAAAACAAAGGTCTAAATGCTGAGATACAAATTGGGAATAAAAGGTGGGGTTTGATGCAGTATTAATCCAAGAGCAGGGAAGTACCCAAAATTTCTGAAATGGCCTGTTATTGTGAACAATTTTCACCACAACTGTAACAAAAGATATTTTGAGAATGGCATTCATAGCCTAATTTTGAGAGGCACTTCACACTTGTTGGTCTTCTGCAGAGGGTTCAAATAGGGCTAGGACTGTACAGGAAAATTAGACACAAAATTTAGGCAGCCTTTTACACTACACCTTTGTATTTTGTACCTTCAAAACCTGATTATAACATAGTTTAGTTATTCCCTGCTTCATCGGGTTAATAGCTGCTGATGATTGAGGCAATAAATACCATCCTGAAGAGTGTCACATGAAAAAACAGTAATTTTACATTTTCAAAACACGATATAGACATTACCTTACTGAGTGTTATTTACAGCTAGTCGCAGCAGCGGATAGCTATGCTCTACTTTTCCAAGAGATGTACTATTGCTCTATGAAATCAAGTACACTTGTCTTATTCCACTGACTTCTGATGGACTATCTCTGTGAGGCAGGGATATATTTATCCCACTGCCTGCTGCCCACTGTATTTACCTGCTAAGTATCTATAGTACTAGGTGATAATGTGCTATTCTGTTTTCAACAATCCAGAGTGCAACGGAATACACCATTAATTCTGACAGGTCTGTGAGGATATCTTTGAAAATGTTTTAAAAGATAGATTAGTGTCTCATCAAGGCAGAGATTAAGTGAAAATACTTTCAAATTTGTCATGCAGCATTGTATCTGTTGGGTTATTTATTATTTCATAGCACATGCAAAGTAATAGATCAAATACACTTTAGAGACTCCTTGGAGACACAAGTATATTTAAATACACTGGCCAGCAAAACTGCAGCTTGACATTTTACCTTCTTCCTAAGACAACAAAGAGGTTGTCACTGCCTATGGAGACACTGCAGTTCCCTGACTAAGTGCACTGCATGTGCTGGTTAAGAAATCTAAATTCTCCCCTCTTCCCCCAGCTAGACATGTTCTTACTCTGCAGAACAGCCATCCTATGTACTGTGTTGCATCACTTGCACCTCTCCTGAAGTTTAAATATTAGACATGATTTTGAGATGCTGTCTTTCGGCATCTCTAATTGCTAGGCATTGGGCAAACACTAAACACTCAGATGGAGCAGGCCACACATTGCGGCTTCTCCTTCACAGGCACAAGTAGGACAGAGGGATGGACAGAGCAGACAGCAATGTAATGGAAAAAGAACTTTCTTCTCCACTCTCTCTTCTTCTTATGATTTCACATAAGCAAATATGGGAAATAATACCACAGCATGTTGTTTGCAATATGCTCTCTTGGCCATAGGGAAAGGAAACAGTTCGAGGATTCTTTTAAAAGCAGTTAGCATGACATATAGTCTTTATATTTTGCTTAGATGATGCCTTCCTTCTGCCCATCTTATTTATTTAGGTTTCAAGTCCTCTTAGCAAGAGTGCTCCTCTCAAATACATTTTGAAAATATAGTAAATAGAGAGTTCTACTATAAAATAATTAAGACATTATTAACATAACTCCTTGCAGCTTCTCACTCCCCTAATTTCCTTGCCAAAATTTTCTGCTGAAAACACAAAGTTGAATGTTTCCTACCATAACACTTGCCTTTCTCCAGACACTTTGTCTATACAGGACAATTAAAGAAAATCAGAATGACAGTGATTATCAAAAGCAAAAGATAATATCATATTCAAAGAACAAAAATAGGATGTGAGACCTCAAAATATCTTTACACGAATATCAAAGTTAAAAAGAAGGAAAGGGAGTTTAAAATAAATTATTAAGTAACAGGGATTTATTTCCCATACCCTTCACATCATTCATGGCATTCTGATTTGCAAAGAGAACGACAGAAAAAGAGTAGGAGCAGGTTGTCTAAAATTTTACATTGAAAACAAACAGGTACAGACAATGAGAGAAGTGTGCTGAAAACTGTGGTTCTCTACTGAGAAATGCTAATGTACAAGTCAAGCCTATAGAAGAAGAAGTTGCCATAAACAACAAAGGGAAAAAGTAGATGTGACAGACAGTGAGATGCCAGGCAACAATCAAAGAAAATAGATATATAACCTAGTTATTCAGTCATAGAGTATAACTCCTATTATCCTCCCATTATTATGAGGATAGTGGTGTGTGCTGGAAAGTCATACACAATGTCCCAGGACACACTTGAAATACAGCAGAGAAGCTCTTGACTTCAAGGATCCCACATTCAGTCTCCAGTGAAGACACAGGGTGAGATATTACAGATCTAAAGAATATCATATAGTTAAAAGCTGTCAGAGCAGAAAAGGGGAGATCAGCTGTCTTGAGAGATAAGCCGAAACATAGGCTCTCCATAGAAATATACAAAAATTAGAACTTAACAAGGTTCCCATACAGAAGACAACTACAGATCTGAACACAAAATGTGTGCTCTCTATATTTACTGCTCAAAGACGTGTATTTTCTCACAAAAACTTTTATCCTAGTTAAATAAGCTTTACTTTTGGAAGAAGAACATCTAGTCATTCAGTCATCACCTCTAACTAATCTGAAGGGGGAACAGAATTTGTCTGTCTTGCTGTGGTGATTACAGTTTGTGTGCTCCCAGTAGGCAGCTTAATCGGAAGTTTGTCTCTTTTTGTCCAGTTTGCCAACTGCAACCACAGCTTTGTTGCCCTGTATTAATTATAGCCTACTTAAAAATGGGCACACTGCTTTAAAAAATAAGTACAGACTAAGAACTGTCATTTGTAGTTTAAGACAGAATGGACTTCTCCTCCAGCAAGAGATTTGCAAGGGCTGAGCTGCTGGGTGAAGAAAATGTTGTCAGAGTATTGGCAAGTATTAGCTTCTTCTCTTCTACTTTTCAAAGAAATCCTTTTGTTACTCTTTTGTGTTTTTATTAATCTCTAACAAATTGGATTCCAACAGAAACTCCAGCTTCCTTTTTTAATCTTTGTCCATGTCGGATGACTCCCTCATTTTAATGGCTCATCTGGTAGTTCACTTCTGGTTCTGATCTCAGACTACTATTTTTTGGATAAATTCTACCTGTGAGCCAAGCTACGCTCAATCAGATGCATCCACTAAGTAACAGAAGCATGCACTGAATGAAGTGCCAATGTTTCCAGCATCCCTTTCAGGCTTGTTGGTAGAAATACACAGGGTGAGCAGAATTAGCTGATCAGTATCAAGGTAACAGGAGACAGAAAAAGTTCAAAGTTTAATATCTCATTTCCAGCACCCATTCTTACAAATACCTTGTTCAAACATGAATCCCAAAAGGAATGAAAGAAAGAATTTTTTATTTCCCCAGAATCACAAGCTAATATATTCCCCCATGAAGATGGAGGAAAAAGGATTACATATTTCAGTCTGATACCTCCATAGCACTTTGTAAAAACAAACCAATTTGTCTGACAGAGTTGTCATTCAGCAGCGATTTCCCAACCTTTCCTTTATTCCAAACCCATTTCAGGTACTGTACTTTACACCTCTACGTGCCGGTTAAAATATTTTACAACAGCTGTGCTACAACAGCAGAATACACTTAGTAGACAATGATGTTCTCAAAGCTTCATGAATACATTCAGCAGATAGGAATTGGGGAGAGAGGAGCACAGGGAAATGCATTTAGTGTTTGCATTAATTTCTGGGCATGAAACATTTTTCTCTCATTTAAAGAACTGTATTTGACTAGTGTGACATGTTGAAGATCCAGCTGGAGAGCAGCACCAGATGAGACCATGCTTACCAGCAACAAGAAAATGTCTCCAGTGCATGTTTCCTTGCCAATGGTTTCTAGAAAGTGACAGGCTGTGCGGGGATCTGCGTATCAGCTGTTTCATCGCGCTTATTCTACATTCAGGCGCTTGAGAAGGCACATGCTGGTGAACTCAACCAATTGCTAAGTAGATCAGCACTATAAGAGCAAACTGGGGGAAAAGTTTCACGAGAGGATTAGCAAGATGGCAGAAGAGCCCTTCCGATGCATAAAATACTGTCTACACTAAGGGCTGTGTTGCATTGGGAAGCAACACTGACCACTCTATTATGTACACAAGACTACTGCGATGCTTTGACTACATCTGTGATAATAAATTTGGTAGTGCTGGGGAATATTCCTGGGCACTGAGACAAGATTGTCTACACTTAAGTTATCAGCAGTCTCTCTTGGGAGGGAGTCCAGCTTGGACCAGGGTCAACTATAACTCTCCCAAACAATTCCTGGGTGCAGTTGAGGACTTAATGTAGGGTAGGTGCCATTCCCAACTGGCAATTTGTAACAGTATAGAGGTAGCCCAAATGTCTAAAGGTTCTACAAATTAAAAGGCTTACATGTTGATGTACAGGTGGATATGTTTGTAACTATACGCATAGCCAAGATTCCCATAAAAGAAAGGACTGAAACTTAAGAAGGTCTGAAACTTAAGAAGGTAATTTCCCATACCTGGGACCAACTCTCTTTAGTTAAATACGTAGTTTAAAAATTCAGAATCGTATTTAAGGATAAAATCACCCTTTCCATTTTCTCTTTCTAGATGGCTGTCCACTCCGCATGCAGTTTTGATTTGTATGCATCATTAGGACAGCAATTTCTGATTTTAAACATCTGACTTCCACTAGGCTATTCAGAGTGGGAGTTTAATGTAGGTAAATCTGAGCTGTCCTCTGGAGGAGCCTCTCTCTCCATCCACTGAATATTTATTGATGAATAGGTCCGTATCCCTAATTTAGATATTTCAATTTGGTGCTTAAAATTAAGCAGACTCAACATCCACCAGAGCTCACACTGACTACCTAGACTGTTGGTAGCTTTCCAGAGCTCACACTGACTACCTAGACTGTTGGTAGCTTTCCATAAACCTATACGTCATTGGATCATTCCAATCCAGCTGCTAGTGTTAAGGGACAATACATGCTACTGTGTTTCTGGCTTTTCTCTGAATAATACTGACTGCCACTGATACAGTCGCTGGTGTCTTTTTCTCAGCTGTCTTAGGTCAGCAGCTGCTAACTAGTTTGAGAAGAAGTGAGCTTCGATGTGTCTACAGGTCACAAGCAAAAGCAAGGCCACAAGTCTCCTCTGCTGAAGCCGAGAGGCCAGTAGCTGCTCTTTTAGTTTGAAATATATTATAGAATGTACAGAAATACATAAATGTTGCACTGAACACAAAATTACTTTCTCTCTATGGAGCTAAGATTTCCAAAGAACAAATAATTCCTCAGGATAGGACAATGAGAAAACTTGCCATGTACCAACCTGAAACTATGTCACTTGTATAAAAGAATTATCTTATAGATTGTATAGATTTTTTCCAAGCTGCACTACATTTTGCTTATTTCTAGGTTTTAAATTATTTTTAATGAAATATTTTTAAATGGTTTAAAAATCAGACACCCAGTGCTACATTTACCATATCTCAAATTGGTAAATTGGTAACAAATTTCCCTGCATGGTAGGTAAGCTTTAGAGGATCGTAATGGCAAAGTGGACACAATTCACAAGAAATAAATAAATGAATAAATAAACAAAGGCAATATGGACAAGCAGTCAGAATCTCTGTCAAAGATGTATGGTGCCTTGGGTATAAATCAGTGTAGCTCCACTGACTTTAAAGACATCAGGTCAGTTTAAGACAGCTTGACACCTAACTCAGTCTAGGCTGTTAGCAGTACCATCAAAGACATAATCAGCTGCTTTCTGGTGTTCACCTAGCTGCTGAGGCCAAATGCATATTCTTCATCTGCACCTAAAAGTAACTTCAGGTCATCCAAAAAAAAAAGTTAATGTATCTAAAAATTGTTCATGCTTTTGTTTGAAGTGAGATAAATGAATCTAGATTGTTGTTTTTTTCTCAAAAGCAAACACTGGGAGTGTTTTAAATTATTTTTCTAGAAAAAGAGAAAAGGTTCAAAATCTAAATTTTTTTTCATTATAGTTTTTAAGACATCACAATTCTTCACTAAAACTCTGACTGGATAATGCTTCTGAGATGATACGACCATTATTTCTGACTGCATATCGGGGAACATGATTAAGATCCTAAGTGGCTTAAGATCTGGCTGCTTCAGAAGTCTCTTCTCTTCCTATTGTCATACCAACAAAGATCAGCAAAAATGCTAGACTTGGAATCCCCTTCATACAAACAATTGGAATTGTTTTAGCTTTATATTCTACACAGACAATCCTCAATTCTGGGATTTTATCCTTTCTGATTCAAAGACTCACTTTATCAGCCTTCTGGGGGTATAGCAAATACTATCTCTTTTAATTAAGCAATTCGAGAACTGGACAGCTGAAGGCCAAAGAGTCTGGGTTATTATTGCTATGATTACTTTGAAAGAGTGTTATTTGATAGTGCTTGCCGATGCATACTTACTTGTTGTATTGTTATATAAAGGTGTTCAGAAAATAGGGTAGCCTTCTTTTCAATACTGAATAAATCAAAATAAACAGCAGTATGTTAACACAGGGCAGACGCAGGGACTGGCACCATACTAAGACTTGGTACTATCGTGAAAGTTATCTATTATTATATGAACAGACAAACAAAGCAAATTACATGAGGACCCACAAATTTTTGTCTTACTAGGATACACTGCTTGTCATTTTATCTCGGTTCACAAGTAAAAATGGCTTAGATTATTTTACTACAAGGGTTACCAAACTTTGAGAACAAACATTCACTTCATAAAATACACACAGAAGAAAATTTAAAATTACTGGAGCCAGAGCCTCTTGGGCCTTACAGAATCACGGGCTGAAATCATCTTTGCTGAAATGACCTAACTTTTGAAAGTCTCGTGGAAGAATGGTTTGTTGAATTATAGATTGTAATGTTTCCTCCCAGATGGTCTTTTCCTTAAAAGGTGTACTTCTCTCTCTCCCCCTAATTCACAACTGTGTTCTCTGACAACTCCTTCCCAGTGGAAACACTAGTTGTGTTCCATGGGCTTTAAACTAGGTTTGAAGGGGGAAGAGGACATCGCCCAGCTCACTAGGGATGAGCCCAGGCTTGGCGTGCCAGGGTCAGGGGTGAGACTGACAGCCCAGCTCAAGTGTGTCTATACCAATGCACGTGGCATGAGCAATAAACAGGAGGAGCTGGAAGCCATTATACAGCAGGACGGCTACGACTTGGTCGCCATCACAGAAACGTGGTGGGACAACTCGCATGACTGGCATGCTGTCATGGATGGCTACAGACTCTTTA
>Ga0065711_1031040_pt1 | contig 30714 bp, 46 predicted proteins | sample Hoacrofraction12_FD_59098 | JGI IMG/M metagenome (GOLD analysis project Ga0065711, IMG submission 59098) | Hoatzin crop microbial communities from Cojedes, Venezuela - Epithelial fraction 12 v2 (version 2) | ecosystem: Host-associated > Birds > Digestive system > Esophagus > Crop | place... | reverse complement strand
ACGGGTGGGGCAGCCCGCGGCGGGGGCCGTCGGCCCGCCCGCACCTCGCAGCTGCAGACCTGGTGGGGTTTTCGGGGTGCTTCCCCTCGGCGGGGGCACAGCGTGGGCACCCGGTCCCTGCGGGATCCATGCCGGGGGTGACGCCGGTGGCTGCCCGGTGGGGCGGCGGGATGCCCACCGGTGAACGTGACCCGTCCGGTGGCGCGTGCGAGGGCCGTCGGCTCCTCTCCGGGGGTTTCCAGAACCCTTTTCTGTTTCTGAGGGTGGAGTGCGGAGTTTGTTGTCGCCGGGGAAAGCGGGCGGCAGAGGAATGCCGTGCGGTGTCTCGGGGTGTTTCAGACGCCGCTTTCCACCCGGTGCCTTCGTCACCCCCGCGAAGGTCTGCTCACGGCCCGGACCCCGTCCACAGAGGGGCAGGGGGGACCTGGTGGAGAGTGTAGCAGGGCTGAACCCCAAAACCAAGGGGGGTCTCTGCTCTAGGTGCAGCCTGCTGTAGGTGACCCTGCTTCGGCGGGGGGTTGGACTGGGTGACCCACAGAGGTCCCTTCCAACCCCGACCATTCTGTGATTCTGTCTCGGCAAACACGGTCAGACACGCAGGAGGTGAAGAAGGCCTGGCGGGTGAAACAGGAGAAAACTCCCAGCGCGACAGCGCTTGAGTTACTTTTGGCTGGGCTCCCCCGAGGGCTGAGAACCAGGAGAATTAAGTCATCCTCTAAAGCCTCGTCACCGCCTGCTGTCGCAGTGGCAATTCGCGTCGTGCGGGTCTCTGCGTGAGCGAGCAGTGGGGCCCTGGCAGGGACTACGTGTCCCAGCGCGCAGCTCCCTCCGCGCGGCCCAGCCGGCTGCTCGGGCATCCCGGCGGGCCGAGATCTCATCTGCAGCCTCCTGGCAGCTGGGCAGCGGTGGGAGCGGGGTGGGCACCGGGGTTTGTGCAGGGTTTGGGTTGGAGTGGGACGCTGCTGCTGCGGTGCCTCCTGCAGGTGAGGCAGCCCTGCCTTCGCTTCATCTGCAGCGGCTGCTCCCGTGAGGTTTTGCTGGGTTCCTGCTGGCTCTCGTGGGGCCCGAACGTGGCCCTTCCCAGGGTGCGTGGGGACAGCAGAGCCCTCCTGTCACCCCAGCCAAGGAGCTGCCGTCCTTGGGGAGTGGGGTCCAGCCTGCAAGAGGGGCAGGGCAAGGGCCGTTTCAGCTCTGCTGCTCACTGTGTTTCTCTTTGCTGTGTGAAAGGTTTCTTACCAAGAAGGAAAGCTGGTGAGGTCACCCCGCACCGACTTTGGGGACCCCGCTGTCGAGCCAGGTCTCGCTGTGGGGCTCCCCCACTCCGCCACCTCTGCAGCAAGCTGGGCAGAGCATCTCTCAGTGCCCTCCTCTCCACGTCTGCCCTCTGCAGAAATGGACTTTAGGGAGTAACGTATCATTTTAATTTTATTGGTGGGGTTGCTGTTTCACTCCTGGCAGCTTCCTCCAAGGCAGATGAAGCCCCGAGTCCGTACACCCTCCCTCTGCTGCGCTGCTGAGCTTTGCCAGCCGCTGTTCCCTCCGCGGTTTCAGGTCTTCTGAGCATGCGGAGCAGGAGGAGGAAAGGAAATTCACTCCCTGGGTCCGAGGGACCTCTGAGGGTGGAGAAGCACATCTGAGCTGGTGGTCTTCCTCCTTGCTGTCTGCTGCCAGCTGCTTGGCCTGGCATGTTTCTGCATGGCCGTGCTGAGTAGCAGAGGGCAGAGATGCCTGGACCTCCTCACTGCTTCTGAGTCTGAGGGTGGTTCGGAGGGATAGTTACTGATCCGGCTCTGGAAAGTCAATGACTCGACTCTTCCTGAGGCCTTTACCCACCCTCACTTCTCTGGGCCTGTCCACACTTGTCCCCTTCTCGATGTGGCAGGCACCGTCGCGTGCTGTGCGGGAACGCACGGTGCCTGCGGGCCAGGATGGCTCCCGGGTGCAGAAGAAGAGAAGGTGTCGTTGGTAGGTGTGTGACCACAGATGTGGAAGGAAAAAGTGAAGCCGTGTTGGTTAGAAAAAATGGTGTCCTCAGCACACTGTCAATGGAGCTGTAATCAAATTATCGGAGGCCGCCATGGCTGGGGGAATTAATGAGTCAGGTTTGAAGCAGAATGGGTGTGAAGGGCAACACGGGAGAAATCCCGAAGGGGGCCATTTGTACGTTAATAGCTGGCTTGTGGGGGGTATCGCTACGCGTTACCTGGCAGTGAGAGTCCTCTGTGGGAGGGCTTTCCCCGGTGCCTCTCCGCGGCACATCGCTCCCAGGGACCCTCTTCCACCAGTGGGTTGTGTGGGTCCCTGCGTCCTGGTAAGGCCATCGCGTGTTTCTGGTCCGTCCTTCTGTCTGTAGCGCCTGGCGGGCGCAGGGCCGGGAGCTCTGCTCCCCAGAGCCCGTTTTCAGACCAGTTCTCTTCCTTTGTTTTTCCGTTTTGCGCTTGCTTGAGAGCAAGCATGCTGGGGAAATATAACCTCTAGAGAGCGTGGTCTCATGAAGTTTGGGGTTTGCTTGAAAAACTATTTTCTTTGACTGAGAAGTGTCCTTGCAAATCTTCGTCCTCCTGCTGCCTTTGCTCCTCCCTTTCACAGTCTCCCTTGCTTGGCTGTGTGAATACCCAGCTGCCAATTAACATGTTTTCTCCCTGTTTCTGTCAGTGTCCTCAGCTGGTTGTGGATCCTGAATGAAGAGCAACTGAGCTCACATGCTCTGCATTTCAGAGAGCTTTTTCAGGACTGGCCTGTGGTTTGCAGTCATACTCACCTGTATTGTGGCCTGGACAACCCCCCAGCTAAGCAGCGTGGTGGCAGAGCAATAATTGGGTGGGAAACCTTCCAAGGAGCCCTGTGTACTGCAGAAAGCGCAGTTAGTGATTCGGCTGGAAGTGCTTTCCAGTAACAAATCCATGTCCCAGGCCAGGGCTGATGTTAACCCTGCGTTTCTTCTTGTTGAAAGTGAACAAAGATGCAAAGTCCTTTGCACAAGAGCTGAGGTGGTAATCCGGGTCTCCTGGCCTCAGTCCATTTGGGGTAACTGAATGCTTCCTGGGGAGTGTTTTCGACCTGTCGCTGTCAGATACATCGCCATCGCTTCCTGCAATGCAGCAGTACGTGGGTGGCAGTACTTTAGCCATGTCCAGAGCAATTCTTGTCACTGCTCAGGTTTAGAGCCTTTCAAGCCTTCTCTGAAAGATAGTGTGGGAGCAGGGGATTGGAGAAGGGTTTTAAATACATGTACATTTATGTATAGACATGATACACTTACTGGGGCTTGTTCTGCCTGTAAGCTGTCCAGAAACATAGCCCTGGTGACTAGCTGGTACAGCTTCCAGGTGGGACCTCTCCTGGGATGTCGGTGCAGGTTGACCTGCTGACTGTGTAGGTGACATTAAGCAGAAACTTTCTGGGTGCCTTCATGACTGTTTTAGGGACCAGTAAGCTGTTGTGGGGGTGGCCTCCTGCATCATGATGTAAAGGCTGTACTTCTGGCGTCCGGCAGCATGGCTGCCCGCAGTGCTCTGCTCACTGCGGCGGTGATCGGAGCTGGGCTGCGCTGCCGGTGGTTTCGCAGGCTGCTAGCCCATGAGGCAGGAGAGGCTGGGGAGCGGGGACTGCCTCTAAGCAGCTTTCGCTTATCGTGCCTGCGACCGGGGAAATGTCAGACCTGGTTTTGGGGAGGCTGATGTTGTCCCAGTTTTCAGGATGTGCTAGGCACAAGGACCTAGCCCCCACACAGTGCGACCTCCAGTAGTCTGTAATTACAGCACTGGGAGCCTGAGGAGGAGTCTTAAACAACGTCTTTGTGATGGTGTTGGCAGGCCTCTCGCAGATTTCTATTAAGCAGTTGTCGTTTCCCCCTTCGCTGTAGCCTGGGAAACGCTGCGGCATTGGATTTGGCTTGGGCTGTTTGGGCTGTTGGGCGCGGTGTCTCCTCGCAGGGGAGCTTGGTCCTCCCTGCCCTGGCTCCGCGTCCCTGCGGGGTGGTTTAGTGGGTGGCCTGTGGGGACCACAGCCAGAGCCTGTTCCTGCAGCTAGACCATATGCCAGCGCACCCACTCCAGCACCAGCAAAGCCTGTGTGGAGGAGCAGCGTACAGCTGCGCATGTGGAGAACGAAGCCAAGGGCGCAGACAGGACTTCCCACTGAGATGTGGGGAAGGGGGATGGTGGCTGTGACCATAGCAGCCCTCTCCGGGGAACCAACTGTGCACCCACCTAGAGTCACACAGGGAACTGGGGTGATGACTGGAACCCCGGGAGGGAGTCAGGGCTGCAGCTGAAGGGGCGGCCGCAGCACTGGTAAAAGACACAGCGGGATCTTCGAGGGACTGGGGTGCTCGGGGTCTCTCGCCTCTGTGCATAGGCCACAAACTCTCTTGGCTTGGATGAACAATTAACTGCCTGCCCAGAGTTTGGAAGGTCTGCTTGCGTGGACAGGGTATTTCCCAGCTGAGCTGAACATGTGTCTGTGCACTTTCCAGGTGACCCAAGACAGCCGGAACAAACAACCCCAAGACCACTCTGCGGGTGCTGACAGCTGAGACCTGCGTTTCCCATCTGCTTCAGCCCCATGACAAGGTTAGCACCAGTTCGATCATCACCAGTTTCTCTTCCTTCACCAGGGCTGTGTGAAGAAACTGGAGAACCCTGTGCTCTCCTCCCCTCGGCCCGTGGGGACAGCTCTGTGGAGCAGGCATCACCCTGGCGAGATGTTCCCACAGCCCAGGCTTGCTGGATGCTCCTGCCTCCCACCTGGCTGGCAGTGTGCTGAAGGCAGCCACAATGTGTGTGATCGGTGCTGTTAAGACCACTGAACACTGCAGACAGCTGTCTGGAGCTCAAGGGCAGTGTGTTTTAAGCCCTTGGGAACTTTCAGTCTGTGCTGCTTGCTGCCTGTGTCCTTCTGTGTACCAACAGTACTGAACGGGAATGTCTCACAGCTGCTGGTCTCTGCTGATCGCTGTCCTTCACCTGGGCGAACACAGCTGAGACTTCACCCATTGCTCACGGCAGACGTGATCCTGCGTTCTGTCAGAATCACGCTGAGCTCTGCCGGCACTTTCCCAGGATTTTGTAGCTCCAGGAGGCCCTTGGCCATGGTGTATGAGGCTTAGAGTGGCAGCAAAGTGTTTCAGAAGGACTGGTAGTCTTTGTATCAACCCATCAAGAAATGTGGAGGTCAGGCCCTTGCTGCCCAGAGGTAGCCAGTGGGCTGAGATGGCTGTGGGCTTCCCACCCGGTCCCTGTGCCTGGGTGCTTGCTCGCCTGCCTGGGGTCCGGCAGTGCCAGCCCAGCAGCACGCTGTGCCCTCACCGGGAGGGGAGCCCTTGTCAGCACTGTGCACCTGGAAGGGCAAACCGAGCCCTTGGCCCACCCCAGAGCTCAGGTGCGAGTTGTCCAGGAGAGGCTGTGTGGGGAAGCTGCTGTCTTGGACACGTGGCTGCCCAGGCTGCACGGCTCTTCCTCTGAAGTGTCTGCCAGGGAAGTTTGGGGCCGGTCCAGAGACAGCTGGAGACTGGGCCTTGGGCCATCTTGTCCTTCTGCCCAATGCCAAAGTGGTACCCACAGCGAGTGAGGCAGGGGTAGGCTGACCTGGGGAGTTAAAAGGATGGAGGGAAGAAGTCCTTGGCTTGTGTCAGTGCTGTGTGCTGCAGACTCCCAGCCACACGACACAGTGACAGCAAAGCAGCCCCTTTTATCCAGCTGAGTCATGACAATCACTAATACCTGCTCCATGCTGGGATGTTACATCTCTCTTAGTGATGGAAGAGAGATGTGTTATGTGGCTAAGACCAGAGAAAATGTTTGCCCTCGGTTCTACTAGAGCTCCTGCAATTCCCTCTCCACCAGGCTCACAGCACCCACTCAGGGCTCCCCTGCCTTTTGAAAAGAGGTGTTTTAACACAAGGCTTACCGTGTTGGATCCACTTTTCTTCCCCCCACCACCTGCTGACTGAATAGCTTGATAACCTTCAGGGGTGGCAGATTTTCCGTATATGTGTAATGCGGCAGCTTCTCCTGTTCCTTGGTCATAGCAAGAATCTCTTCTCTGATCTGGATATTGCCTAACCCAGGTGATGTCAGCAAACTTGTATTCGTGCTGAATTAACCGTGTTAGTTCCGTTTAGTGCAGCTGGCAGTAGTCTGGAAGCCGGTACAGTTTGCAGACCCTTGGACAGACTTGCAGTGCCTCTGTCGAGAATTGGATGGAATGCTTTGCTGGCAAACTCAAAGACTGGGCAGAGTGGAGTTTATATCTCTGACAGTAGGCAGCCCAATGTCCTTCAGCCTGCTCTTGGCGTGTGTGGGCTACCGTTGCCCCTTGGTCTGACAAACTGATCTAGGAGTAGGTCTTCTTTCCACTGGAAACCCCAAGAAAACGCTGTCCCCTCTTCAGAGATGGGGCTCTGTGTTCCTCGTGAGTATTGGCACTGGAGTTATGCAAGGAATCCCCTCTTTGCCCTACCATCTCTGTTGCAAGTAGGGCATTCAAAAATCCTGTTCATGGGAGTGCTGGGACAGCTGGATCCTTGTTTGGTTGTTGCTGCTCCCAAGAATGGAGCAGAGGATCATCTGCTGAGGCTAATTTTAGGTCTCCGAACATTGCCGGTGTCCCTCTGAGCTCCTACTTGTGTGCGATCTCGTGGCTCCCTGCTAAGCGCTGTGGGAGAGCCCTGTATCCTCGTGTGCGAAGGTTTTGCCAGGGCATAACGTCCCAGGGATTAGGAAGAACTTTGAATTCCTCACTTACCCAAAGTGTCTAAGCCATATCAGATGTATGTGTGACCCCTTTTTTTAGCCCTAGTGCCAAGGGCCGTCTGGACCTTGCTTTGTGGGTGCCCACGCATGGTGTGGTGGGAAATGGGCTGTGGCTTTCCAGCCTTTCCCTGCCAAAAATCCAGCATCCCCCTGCCTCTGCCAGCAGCAGTCGGTTCCTGTTGTCTCTGGTGGGCGCGTGTGGTGCAGAAAAGTCTTCTGTGAAGCCTCTGGGCATGGCAACACTCCAAAGCCCACAGCCCGGTGGGGCGAGCGCCCAGCTCTGCCCCTTTCTGTACGGCTGGGTGGCTGCTTGGCATCTGCCACCGCCATCCTCCGGCCCGGCACAGGGTGAGGCTACGCGGCCTCTCCCGTGTTTGCACACCGAAGACTTTTGGCCTCCCTGCGCTTTTGGTTTCCACCTGCTCAGGTGATTTTTCAGCAGTGCTGAGCTTTGCGAAGTTTCGTGTTGAGGCAAGACGTGTCTCTGCAGTTTTGGCCCATCGTTATTTTTAGCCCGTGCAAGACGTGGTTGATGGTATCGGAGGGAAGTTGCACGGTCTCCTGAGCTCCGTGACTCATCCTGGACCAGGACCGAGGCTTCGCGAGCTTCTGCTGTAACGCTCAAGTGATGTAACCGGTTGTGGTGGGCCTGGCTGGATCCGGGGAAGGGCACAGAGGAGAGGGAAGCAGAGCTTTTAGAGGTTGTTTCTTGTCCATTCTGTTAAGCCATTGAGTTCGTTCACTGAAAGACCTTGGCAGGTATCACACCTGAGCATGGTTCAGCAGGGTCCTTTGTCTTCACCTTGCATCTTGTTGCCTGTGTAGGAGAGGTGAAAGGGAGAGGAGCTCTGCTTACACGCTGGGTTGGGCAACTGTTTAGTGACACGTAGCAACGGCAGACAACAGTTTTCAGGACAGGAAGCGAAGCGGGATCCTGTCTCTGATTCAAACCACAGCAAGGTTCAGTGCAGCAGAGCAGAACTGCCTGAAGTGGAAATGGGCTGGGACTGGAGAGCTGAGACTTAGGAGATGCCTGCTAGGCTGCAGCAAGAGGAGTCTAGGATCTCCATTTCCATCAAACCTGGTGCTGCCACAAGGTATAAAGAGCTCATGGGGCTTTCTGACCTGCAGGCAGCCGAATCGTGCTGGGCTGGGCAGGGGCTGCGTGCGACAGGCGGTGATGCTGAAGCAGCCATGCCTGCCTCAGCACAACACGGGGTGCAGCTAGAGGGGCCCCTGCGCCCCAGGTCTGGCTGCCTGGTCCTGTGACAACCCTCAGGATCGGGCACGGTGGGCTCTGATGCACCCGGGTCTGGAGCAGGCACCTTCCCCACAGAGCAGGTGGGGATGATGGCCTGTGGGGTGGGCTTGCACCTCTGCCCCCTTTCCTTCCTCGGGGCCACGAGCAGCCCTTTTGGAGCGTGCTGAGGCTTTTGGGTGCTGTGCAGCAGGTTTTTGTGTGTGGGGCAGCGGGGAGGGGAGAGCAAGGCTTTGGGGAACAGAGACAAAGGAGGGAGGCAGAGGGGCATGCTTGGGGGGATTGCTATGGCAACTCGCCGATGGCAGCATCGCCGTGTCGCGCTTTCTGCAGCGCACGGGTGGAGGAGCAGCCGGGGCAAACGTGTGACCTGATGGAGCTCTTGATGCAGCCCCGTCCCAGCCGTGCCGTGGGCTCAGCACTGTGGGGCTCCTGTGTGACAGTCTGGCTTTTGGAGCTGTTCTCCTCCAGCAGCAGCCTCGGGGTGAATGGCCAGGGGCGTTTTGTCCATCTTCTCGCCTTTTTTCCCCTCTTGACGGGGACTGGGCTGGCAGCTGCTGTTTGCAGACCTGTTCTGTTTGGAGGCTTGAGTTGCAGAGCAGGCCCAGCCAGAAGGAAACTGGTCTCCTGAGCCCTCTCACTGAACCACGGAGGAGAGCGAGTCATTCTGCTGCTGTTGCGCATCTTTGGTTAATCACTGTAAGTGGGTCCAGCCGTGACTGCATCTTCCAAGGATGCCTGGCCCTGTACCATGCCATCCACCTCGCACAGCCAGTTTGCCTTGCTGCAGGGTATCTGTACTCTGATGGAGAGCAGACGCTCTAGTGAGCCCTCCGATATGGTCTGAGACCATCCTCTGGGGCAGGTAAAGGAGAGGTTAAACGTTTCTGAAGCTGCCTTTGGGCAGACCCCTTGCCAGCAGCTGGTAGAGAGCTGGCTCCTGTTGCCAAAGGAAGCAGGTAACATCGTGCCCCTCGCTGTGCAGAGAGAACAGGTCAGGAAGCCGGTTCCAGCCTGGCCATAATGTGAGCGTGACTGAGACCTGACCTGTCATCCACGATGTGCCTAAAGACCTGGATGTGAGCCAGGGGGAAAGGACCCACTGGCAGCCAGCACAGCTTGCCCGTCTCAGCATGGATTGGCTGTGTGAGCTGTAAACCTCTCTCGTTACACCTCTCAAAGGTCAGTGCTCGCTCGCAGTGAGCTGCAACACCCTGCACCCAGCCCGGAGTGGGAGGGGAAGGAGCCTGCCCTGCCTCGGGAGGATGCTCTGGGTTCGTGCAGGTCAGATGTGTGGGGTTGTCGTGGGGTGGCACATGCTGCTGTGGTGCCTATGACCAGAGTTTGTCTGGGACTAGGATGTGCAAGCAAAACTGGAGGGGAGAGGGTGCTTGTCTGTGAGCTGGCCAAACAGCCCTGCGTTTACAAATGTCACGATCCTTGCCTGAGCTGTGACCACTCCTTCCAGCTCTGAACCAGGGTACAAAGCCTCAGAAATTCTCCTGAAAACCATTTCACCATTTACAATCTGCCACTGTGTCCGTCTCCTATTTAGGGTGAGTAGAAGATCTGTATAGACTGCCCAAACTCTGTTCAGTGCTACAGTTCCAGTCATCTTATAACTCCCAAATAGGCAAAATTTGTTTTTAAAATGTCCCCTGGACTCCAGACCCTAGTGTTCCCAATCCAGAGCAAATAAGAAGACGGAAGCTGGAACGTGGAGCTGCTGGGAAAGCTGACTGCGGCAGACAGCCGTGTGCTTCACGGGTTCCTTCGCTTTCCGCATTGCTTGGCACTGACAGCAGGAGCTTGCTTACCATGGAGGAGGCTGGGACACTGGTACCTGACACTGAAGGCCATTTTGTATCAGCAGCTCAAGCACTGGTCTTCATGTGTGTGACCTTCAGCACTAGGTGTGAGAATTGGTGTTACAATACATTATGGGTGTGGATGATGGCAGATCACAGTCAGAATCCATTGAGCCAAACCATAGTTCACACTGACCCCACTATCACAGCCTGTTTCTCATCTTTCCTCTGGACTGAGTCCCCAGGATGTGCTATGGAATGTCATGGACTGGATGCAGAGCCCAGCAGATAAGGCTCTGCGTTATGCGTGCGTGTTGGGGTGTGAATTGCCACTTTCTAGGGCAGATGGTGTTTTCTCTTTTGCCATTTGTACAGCATCTCGTGTGCCAAGATCCTTGCCCAAGACTCAAGCTTCTGGGCACTGTGACCTGATGAGTTATAGCCATGTCATCTTTGAAGTGCTGCTCCCTCTTCTTCTGTCTTGCCTGTTTGTACTACACATTTTTAAGCATAGCACCAAGGATCAGAAAAGCCTAAAGGCAGTGGAGTCACATACTCTGCTCCTGATTTGGGGAGGGGTTAAGACAGGCAGTGCCGGAATAAGCATTTAGGGAGAGGCAGCCAAGAGAGATTTCCTCCTGGCTGAGCTGCGGCATTGAAGTTTGGAAAGTACTGTGTGGATTACGTGCTGCTGAGCTTTGCTGCTGCCATCGCCTTAGGCAAGTCCAAGGACATGCGTGCCTGCTAGTAGTCGGGTGGGGACACCATCCTGAGCCAGTGTCACTCTGCAAAAAATGGCCAGCGTCCTTTTGGACATCGGGAGCAACCTTAATGCTGCTGCTGTGGAAAGAGCGCTGGAGATTTCAGCAGAGAGATGATGGGTCATTGGGACCACGAGGAAACTTTGACTTGGCGGGTGTTTCTACCTGCATTCCCTGAATTGTGAGAAGATAGTCGAGCCCAGCAGCGCTGCGCGGATTGCCCTGTCTGGAAGATGCATAAAGAGTGGCTTGCAAGAGCCAACTCTTTCCTCAAATGAGACCTGGGGAAAACGCCTGGACTCCGTGCTGGGGTTTTCTTACTGCCAGTCAGCAGTGCAGTAGCGGTGCAGAGAGAGCATAGCGTAGAAGGTCAGCACAGTCACTCAAGTCATTTCTTTACCAGTGTTTGCATTGCTGATGAGATTAGCGTAGCTGGGCTGTGTGGACAAAGAGGGTAGCTCTCAAGGTCCTCTCTGCTGTGGCTGCCGGCAAAATACAGCATTAAGAAGCGGGTCTCAGCTTTGCTTTCAATTCAGCGTCTAGGAGCCAGCAACAGCTGAAAATATGCACAGTTTTTGAGGAACTAGAATATTCTCAGGCTTTTTGTCTGGGACTGGGCTGCCGACCTCTCCTCTGGGCTGATAGTCTGGGATCTTAAGGTATTTGCAGTCATCTGTCCTGGCTGTGCGATAAGTCTGGGTAGAGAGAACACAGAAATCGGTGGCATCGAACTGTCACCCTGAAAGTGCTACTCTTGCTGCTGTGCCTGTTCCCTGTAGCCAAAGGGCTGTTTCCTGGCTTAGATTTGTTGAGGAAACAGACTTATAGCTCCTTTCTTTCTCCTGTGCAGCTATCCCCCTGGCAGCTCAGTAGGAACGATTTGTTATAGATTACAACTCTGTTTAATTCTGTTTCCCTACAATATCACGCTGTTAGAGTAACCGAGCAAAAGGCAGTGGTGTTTCCGGAGGAAGGCTGCTATCAGAGGCCACCCCTGTAGCAGAGGCTGGAAGCAAGGAGGAGCAGCTTACCAGGAAATGCCTGTGCTCATGTGCTAGTCACTTTTGGGAAGGAAAAGCCGTCTCACCCTTGGAAACTTCCTCACTACACGACTCCAAACGTTGCTGATGGAGGTGATGGGTGTGAGCAGTAGTGAGAATGCTGCCCTCCAGAGCCTGGGAAAGGTCTGACCAAAGTGGTGGTCTGGAAAGAAAAGTAAAATTCTGTCCTTATATGAACCTCTGGGTGGTTTTTCTGGAGTGTTTTTTGTTTTGTTTTGTTTTTTGGTGGTGGTGTTGGTTTGGACGTTTTTTTACTACCGAAAAGAAAAAGTATTGCTTGTGCAAATCCCCGTGAGGAAAGAGCAGCGGATTTCCTTTGGATTGAGCCTGCCTGAAACTCGATACGTCTCAGATGTGTGTTAACAGAAATGAAAAGATTGTGCCATAAAGTGATAGGGGATAATGAGTTTAATCTACTGTCATGTTGTCCTGGGAGACAGAGCTTGGGCAAGGGTATTGGCAATAGCGTTGTGCTTTGCGTGACGATAACAGCAAATACCACTTGAAGCGCTTCCCGGGACGGGGTGACAGGACCCGTTTTCAGAGAGTCCCCAGGAAGGTGGAGTGAGGCAACCAAGAAACATGAGCCTGTGGACAGAAGCCAGGAGATCTGCAGATGAGCAGCACACAATAACTGTGCGTTTTCTGCAGCTTGAGCTCTGGTTTCCCGTTCCGTGGCCCAGCTGAACTGGGCAGTGCTGGGCTCTTCGCCTCATTGCGATCTTGAGAAATGCAGTAAAGAAGCTGTGTAACTTCAGTAACATTAGTAAGATGTCTGACCCCGAGCCTGGGCAAAAAAATCTTTAACTTTGGCTTCTCTGCCTACAAGGTAGATAGACAGGTGGTGATTTGCTGCTGCACCAGACATAGGGATTTTAAAGAATGCTGGTGTGGATGAACCTGGTCCATCACCTGGTCCAGGTGGACCTGGTCCTGGGAAGCTTAACTGGTAAGCAGAATCGCAGAATGGTAGGGGTTGGAAGGGACCTCAGAAGGGTTTGCGGAGGTGTGTAGTGAAAACAGGCTGAGGTCAGTGCCTGGAAACTTATCAGCTCCTAGAGCTGGACCAGAGAATCCAAGTCTTTACTCCAACACATGAACCTGTCAAAGTAAAGAAGGCAATAACCCGCTCTCAAGGAAACGTCCAGCCCCCTCCCAGCCTTTTGGGAGCCAGGGCATGCTCCTGGTTTGTGATGATCTGTCTGGATCTTTAATGTGTTGTTTTGTTTTAGGGGTGGGCTCGTGTGTGGTTGGTTTTTTTTGGTTCCTACTTGGCATTACTTTTCTTTTCTGTGCCATGCCAAGTTACATGCATCTGGTGCAGAGCCCGGCGTGTCCTCGTCCCCAGTGGTGCCAGAGAGCCCGTGGGTCAGTCCCTGGGGCCAGACGTAGCCTGGCTGAAGAGGGTGCAGTCCATATGGCCAGCAGCAGAGTGGGGCCAGCTTCTGCTTCAGGAGCAGTGGGAACAGAGGAGGCTCGTAATTCAGATAGCTACTTAGTGTAGGATGTGTGGGTATCTATCTCTTCCCGTTGCTGGGGTTTTCAGGGGTGTCAGTACCACCATGCTGTGACTGGTGCTGGGGGCTGCCCACCCGCTCTCCTTCCTGGGGCAGGACAGCATGCCGTGACTCAGTTTCCCTGTGCCCCGGGAGTAGGGAGGGGCAAAGCAGGACTGGAAAGGGGCAGGGGAAGGGGAAGTTACAGCCGCTGGTAGGAAATGGCATTTTGGGGTGCTGCAAGGTGGCCCTACCCCATCCTGTCTGCAGAGGTGGTGTTTCGGGGTGCAACGGTGCAAGCCTGCTCTGTCTACCGTTGAGCTGGTGTTTTGGGATGCTGTAGGGCAGCTCTGTTCCATACCAGCTGCAGAGCTGGCATCTTCTGGGTGTCACAAAGCAGCACTTGCTCCGTACTGCCTTCTCCTGTGCCAGAGATCATGGTGGAGCAGGGAGGGTTGGCTGCACCTTCCATCCCCTCTTCATTCCCGTGTGCAGGACAAACAGTCCCGTGGCACTGCTTCCTCCAACGTCTGTTTTATGAGCTGCTGCTCAGGATGTGGGTCTGAGCTTATCTCAGACAAGGCAAGAATCAGGATTGCTGTCAACTGCGCTCTCGCCTATATCCAGGCTGTGGTGGCAGTGGCATGGCATCCCTCGCTGTCTCTACTTTGCTCTTGGACATGGAGTAATGGTCACACACAGGGCCAGGAGCAGAGGAGTCCTTGGAGGAGTGACCAGCAGAGTGCCTGGTCCCACCTGCTTCCTGCCTCACCCCTATTCCTTCCTTGTGGCCCCAAATCGGCCTGTATGGAGCATGTTTTGTAATAAACCTGCTGAACTAAGGGCAGGCAGAGCAAAACCAGGAGACTCTAAAGAGTTGCAAGCCCAACCCATGCCCATGTTGCTGCAGCAGTGTGGGGCACAGGGTGTCCACATGCACATCTTGGTGGTGGTTTGTCCTGATGATGAGGAAGGTCAGAAACATTTCCTCCCTGTGGCGTGTATCTGATGCATCCTGCAAGCCACCAGCAGATTGTCAGCGCAGCTCTTTTGTAGGTGGAGGGTAGGTCCAGCTTCCCATGGATGCTGCAACCCGCCTTGCTTCTGTGAAGCACTCTTTATGTGAGGCAGTGCCCTAAGGGTTAATCCACGGGTCGTGGGATAGGGTTTGTAGCAGGAACAAAGGGGTCTTTTAAGGTCTGTGTCAGGCTAGGAGTAGAGGGAATGGATTGAGCCTTTCCCAGTGTGTTCAATTACAAAGGTCGTGGAGACCCTTTTGCTGGGAGTCAGTGGTTGAGGTCTGTGCTGGAAGTGGGGCAGAGAGAAAAGAAATTGTGAAAGTCAGTGAGAGCAACTTCATGGGGAGCTTTAAGACCAGAGTGAAAATTGGAACTGTATCCTGAGATGAATGAACACAAGATGGGGAGCCAGGAGGCCAGGACTCTTGGCTTTGTGCAGCCTTCTGTCCTGGGGTTTTTGAGTGGTTTGGTTACCCCCTCTCCCTTGCATTTGCAGCAGCCCCCACACATGGCACCTGAATTTGCAGCATCACTGGCGTAGCCAGCACTTGGGCCTCTCCAACCTGCTCTGAGCCGATGAAGGCTGCAGAAGGTAAAAGGCAGTGCCTGCAAGGGAGGATCTCTCCAAAATGCAGAGGAAGAGACAGTCCTGGGTGCCTGCAGGCACATTTTGCCTTGACAGAAGAGGGAAGTTGGCTTTTCAATGCCTGCCCAAGCTAAAACTGGATTTTTCTTGTGTAGTTAAGCAGGAAAGCCCAATTCTAGCTGCTTTCTTAGCTGCTCTGCCTAATGTCGTCTGCTCAGGGTACGCCATGGGGCACAGCAGCAGAGGGACCAGCAAAAGAAGCGAGGGGAGGGATGAATGGCAAGAAACCTCTGTTTCCCTTCCCACAGCAAGGTGGAAAGAGGACACATCTAGTTTCCATCCTGAGCTTTGGACGGCGTGAGCCAGCGGGCCAGCCCACCCGGGATGTGTACGGAGGGCTGCAGGACGTGCTGAGTCAATGAGAGCAAGGGGCTGGTCGGGGCTGCTGGGACAATAGGGGTTTCCAGCTCGCAGGAAGGGTGAGCGCCAGCTGCGAACCACACGGTGGGCTTTCCAGTTTGAGCAAACTTGGGTTTGTGTTACCGACCAGAAAAGGCACCTTTGTCCTTAAAACTTTCAGGCTGAGTTAGCAGGCACTTGGCTGCTCAGCCCCATCGCTTGGCACGGGCGTGCTCCCCCGTCTAAGTTTTCATTTAAAGAAAGTCCACATCTAGTCTTTATGTTGGATCAGATGACCTCGGATGTGATTTTTTGGAACAGGGCTGGTGCTTCATTGGGCTCTGTCTAGGAGATGAAAGCTGGTCCTGGGCAGTACCCCATGAGGGTCACTGCAGCCACCAACTAAGTCAGCAGCAAGAGGCTGCTCTACTTTTTCAAGTGCCACAAAGGGAGAGCTCGGTAGGGAGCACAGAGCCACTATGAGAAGCGGCACCCAGAAATGGAAGGCTTGGTTCAGGGTTCCTTTAAATGTTAATGTCTTCTGTTCACCTTGGTAGATGGCCTATTCTCAGCGTTGGGCTCTGTGTGTCTGTCCTTGTAACCAGGAACTGTTTCAGCAGAAGTGTCAGCCTCGTGTACTTCTTGCTGGTTAGCATCCATGTTGAGAAAGCCTGAACTTCTCTGTCTGTTGGTGCCCAAAATCCTTTCTTCTCATTCTGCCCTCTGGCATCACCTGTGCTGCAGAAGCATGCCACTGATCCAAAGGTGGGTGAGTAAACTGGCATCCTTTTGCTGACAGTTGCTGACCTGGAACGTGCCATTTCAAGGCAGCCAGGTCTTGTCACTGTACTTTGGAGGGATGCTCAGCTGCTCTTGATAGCCACCTGGGCTGCAGAAGGGGAACACAAGGCAGTTGCAAGGAATCCCCTTGGTGTGGGAGAGACGTGTCAGAGGCAAGAGCAGCTTGGCTGTCTCCTCTTTGCTCTTCCCCCCAGCCTGGCTGGAGGAGGGGGTGTTGCAGATGGGGTGTTACCCCTCTCTTAGTCACAAAAGGCAGGAAATCGTCGTGGTCTGGCTCAAGTCAGAGCCGTCCCTGGCTGCTCTGCCTGGAAGTATGGCACATCCCTCAGCTTCCCCTTTTCCTGGAGGCTGCAGCAGGGAGCTGGCCTTGTCTAAGAGCTCACGAAGGTTATTGTTGCTCTTTGAGGGGCTCCCAGAGCTTGTAGGGAAGCCCATCTTTTCAGTGGTGACAGGCTGATTTAAGCATGTTCATTTAAGTCACTGAGCTTGTCCTGCCGGTGGCTGCTGAGTTTTGTTCAGGTGTTTATCCAGTGCTGTGATGTTGGTGACACTGTGACCACAGTGTTGGCCCTGCCTTTGGCCTTGCTGATGGCACACGGTGAGCACTATGGATCTCCCCCCCCATCTTCCTAGAAGGGAGCCTGGGGACTGCAACATCCTGATGAGAGGATGGGTGGTGCCCACAGGACGCCATGTGACAAAAACTTGTTTGTCTTTGTCCTGAGAAGGGAGAAAGGCTTTGTGCAGACATGGTGAGGATCAGGAATGTAAAAATCCAGGGAGAACCAGCAGTTCTGACATACAGTCCTGAGCTGTTGCAGAAAAGCATTCTTTATCCCTATTAATATGTGACATCCCAGCCCAAAATGTTGTCCCTCCCTCCCTGGCCAAAGAATGGTTTTGTTTGGCCTTAATTCGTGGGTGTCAGGGCCTCCTGACCCGGCTGGGGCTCTGTGACTGTGCTAGAGACGTGATGCTTGACCGACTTGTCCTATTGCAGTATCATCAAGGCTGGTCCTGGGCAACCTGTGTGTAGGTGTAGGCAGAATGCTGCAGCTGGCCAAGCGCTCCTGGGTGGAAGAGACCAGAGCCCCTCGTCCGCGTGACTCTGGCCCATGGGATGTGGAAAGGAAAGGGCAAGAGAAAAGCTTGTGTCTGATCCCAGTAATTTTCTCCTGTAGTCAATGGGTAATGGATCTTCCAGCTATGACAGGCAGAAGTGCAGGTCCATAGCCGGGCTGGGCTCCCACACGGCTGCGGTGTGCCGTCTCCATCTTGTTGTCTGTGTCCTCTCTGGTCCCCTCCGTGGAGGAGGCTGAGGTTATCTCGAGAGCCCTTGGAGGGGTGATGCGGGGGGAAAGTGAAGGGAAATAACGTGAGGCAAAGCCTGTTTGAACTTCAGCCAGCCCCTAGCATCAGAGGAATTGCTGGTCGGAGCAGCAGCCTGCAGAGGACATGTATACATAGCATCATGTACGTGGCTTGTACTGTCCAGATTGGGGAACTGGCCAAGCCCGTGGGCCCAGCATGGGCAGCGGCACTAGCTGATGCTGAGTGACCATAGCCATGCTTGGAAGAAACCCCTTCCTGCCTCCCAGGAGTCTCTCCACCCTGGAGAGTCAAACTGGGAAGAGGGACAGCCGGAGGGGGGGAACATGTTTGGCTGTGCCCAAAGGCAGGTCGGTTGGCAGACCGCTTGCCTGCGGATCTGCGCTGCGGCAGCGCCCAGTAACCCTCCCGCAGCCAGCGGCCGGGGTCAGGCTGCCGGAGGGCTGATAAAGCGGACGGGTTTGCCTGGGAGGCAGGGAGGAAGCACTCCCCAGCATCGCCCCGTATCTCGGCAGCGCTGGCACGGGGCCTGCTGTCCTGCCCCATCGCCACACCATGGACCTGAGCCAGCGGCGTCATCCCTGCCCCTCCTGCCGCTGGGCGCTGTGGGAGCCGAGGGCTCTGGCACAGCCCGTCCGGGCTCCCTGCCCGCTTTGCTGCCTTGTAGGGTTCGTGGCACTGCTGCTGCGGCTGGGCTGCACACACACACACACACACACACACACACACACACACACTCGCACACACGCGTGTGCTGTGGCAGAAATGGGTGAGTCAGGCAGGAGGAGGGGGTGGATCGCAGGGGAATGAGTCAGCGGGACGAAGAGGGCAGGTGCTTGCCCAGGGCTGGGCTTTAAGGGAGCCCAAGGGCCTGGCAGCCCGTGCCGGGTCCCCCGGGTGATGGGGTGAGGGTGCCGGAGGAGAGCTGGGAAAGCTGCAGGGCTTAGCAGGCGGAGGCAGTGCCTGTGGCTTGGGAACGGACCAGGATCCAGTTCGGCCAAACCCATACTCTGGTCACGTCTCGTCCAGCTGTGGGTACATTGCTGTCCCGGAGGAGCCTGGGGCATCCTCGGTGCTGAGGCTTTCCCAGGAGGGACCAAAGACGAGCACCGCGAGGGAGCAGTGCGGTGAGCAGGTATCCCAGCCTCCGGTGCTTGGGGTGGATCTGTCCCCACACAGGCAGCCCTGGGAAAGCTGAGCAGGTCTCTGTCCTGGTCAGATCCTGCTGGCCCTGCTGCGAGCAGGGTTGGACTGAACTCCCCTGAGATACCTTCCCACCATCGTTGTTCCCCAGTTCTGCAGTTCTCGGGGTGTTTGGCAATGTAGCAGCTCGTGGCCTGTTGGACTGACCAGCTTGTAGGCGAATGGAGGGCTCCGGGGGCTTGTTCCGTCCATCCCCTTCTCCTGTCCTGGTTCATCTCCTCTGTATGGTATTAGCAGTGCTGAGGGATGGAGGCACTGCCTTAGCAGCATGGCCCAGCTCATTGCTTTGCCCCCACCTACCTTAGCCACCTCTCCAGAGGTCCGCATTATTCCCTCCCCGCACCAGCACAGACAGCGGGTTGGCAGTAAGGCACGGGACAACGAACCCTCCCTCCTGCTGGCGTTGTCGGGAGGCTGGGGAGGACGCTGGCCCCAGTTCTCTGGCTGGAATGGCTCCAGATTTATCCTCCCTATAGTGCCTGTCCCAGAAGGGGAAGTCACCAGTAGCTTTTTTTAAAGGCTCCAGCTGCCTGGCCATCCTGAGCAGATAGGGAGCAGATGGAGGCTGAGATGAGCCCAAAGGACTGTCTGGAAAGAATTACTTGCTCCCAGTATTTTCTGTTTCTTTGCCAGCCTTTTATTCTCATGGCTGCTCTTTTCCTGATCATGTCCTTCTGCAAGGCTGGCTGCTGGCAGCCTTATCAGCCTTGTCTTCAGAAACTACTTCGCTCTGCGATTTATTGTCTCTCTGAGCTTTGACCCTGGTGCCAGATGAAGAAAGCCCAGAAGCCCGTGTCTGGTGTGTAAGTGCTCAAAGGGTGTTTAGTGTTTGCTCCATCCCATCTGCAAGAGTAACGAACCAGAGCAAAGGCGGCTGTATGTAGCCACCATGCCTGGCAGAGGCTGGGAGGATGTCCAGGCTCCCCAGATGCTTTTATGTGGGTTTTCAAGGTCTAGGAAGTTCCCATGAGCCTGTGTTTTTCCCCAGATCCCTTCTTAAGTTGCTCCTCTCATCCTTTCCCTTGGGTTCACTGATGCTGGGCTGCTGTCTCACTCAGAGCCCTGTGCGGTCTCCCTTCCTCGACAGTCTGCTCGTTACTCAATACTGCTCTGGGCATGCTTGGCTTACGTGGATATCCCCGTTAATACACCCGTGCGCATCAAGAGCAGCAGGGTCCAGTGGTCTGAGCCAGGAGGCCCCTGGGGTCTGCTCCCAGCTCTGCAGGTGAATCACTGCTTGGCCGGGGTCGGGCTGGTTCCTGGCAGTCCGTGGAGAGCTCTTAGGTCTCTTGCAGGCTCCATCTCCCTAGGAGGATCAGGTGTCGAGAGACATCTGTGTCCCCAGCGGCATGGCTGCCACCAGCTTTGAAGGTGTTTTGGGCCCAGTTGCCATAGTTAAGCTGGTTTCTGAAGTCTCTGAGCTTTGTGCGTTCCCGCAGAAGCAGCACAGCAAAACACGGGCTGCCACAGTGCCAGCAAGCAGGGTTTGCACAGGGGCGTTCGCGTCTTGCCAGGACTGCCTGGAGGGCTGCGCACGAGGGTTGTCTTGGGATGCAGCTGCGTCTCGAGCCCGTCCCCGTTCACTATCACTTCTGTGAAGACGGAGGATGCTGATACGCCGTGTAGTCCCTGCAGGCTGCACCTGCCAGATAGCCCCAAGGGCAGGTCCTCTCCGGCAGCACCAGCTGAGCCTTGGCTTCCTCCATCCCCATGCAACACCCAGGTGACAGCGGATTCCCCCTTCCACCCCGAGGGCATCCCCGGCCGCTGCATTGCTCAGAGCCCTGGCAGCCCTGCAGGAGCCTGGCCCCTGTGCAGGGGGGTGTGGGTGCTCAGAGCAGAGGGCTCTGCCATCGGTGGGGCCCCGCAGGTGGTTGGGGTGTGTGGACAAGGAGGGTTGCCAGTTTCACGTGATGATACAGGAGCTAGACTGTGCCTCCCACTGCCCCGCCTGCGGATATGCCTGCAGTCCAACATGCCAGTCACTCGTGTCCCCTCATTTCCCTTCAAAGGGGCTTGTGCACTTGTGTTTGCCTCTGTTACAGGCAACAGCAGGAGTGTTTAGGTGACAGCTGTGACACCCTTTTCCTAATGCCTTCAGTCTCACAAGAAGGAAAGGCTTTCCTTTTCCATGCTAAGGCACAGGACATTGCATTGATGGTGGAAATCCTCCTTCCCTGTAGTAGTCCTGGCCATGTCCAGCTCTTTATAATCAAAGATGGACAAAGCCCTGCCCAGCCTGTGTCACCTCTCTGGCCTGTGTTAGACTGGAGACTTTCTAAATCGCTGCTGGAAAAGGGTGAGTTGGGTGGGTGTGCACAGCCGTGTGTGTGTGTGGTATCTCCTCCCCCTGTGCCACGTAGATGTCTAGCACGGGGAGTGGAAAAGATGCTGAATGTCCCCACAGCTGCTGCAGCCTTATCTGCAGGCTGCAGCTTGGTAATGCTGAGCTGGAGGCCCGGGTGCCTGTGCCCGAGCACCTCCCTTGGAAGGCTTTTACAGTAAAAGGAAGTGTATTGCGAGAGGGATTGCAGTGGGGACAGGCAGTTCCCACGGGGTAAATGCTGCATGCACAAGCCTTGCTGCCCTCGCCACCACAGGCACCTTGCCTGCTCTGTCTTACCAGTGTAGCTTTGATGCCTGTGTCTGGACCTGCTCAGGGTAACGCGGCATCCACGGAAACCTCCTGTGTTGTTCTGCGATGCCCTGCTGGCCATTCAGGGAGGTAGGGAAAGGTGACATTGTTCTGGCTCTCCAGAAGGGTGTTGGGGACTTGTCAGTAGGGTGTGCAAGGAGGCTTAGGCTGGCAAGGCTGTAGGTGGGTGGTGGGCAGGGCTGGGGGGAAACTGGAGTAATTTCTGCTATGAGCTGCAGCAATCAGGAGGCAACAGAGCACAGGTAAAGAGCTGGGGGCACTGGGCACATGCACAGGGGTGCATGTAACAGGGCAGCATCTGATGGTGGAGAAGGATGGCGTTGGGTGGGAGTGCGTTTGTGGGGATGCAGAGCCCAGCTGCCGTGTGAAGGACGTGGGGAAGGTGAAGGATTGTGCATCTGGGATCAGGCAGTGTGGATGGCTACAGGGCGTCAGGGTACAGAAGGAGCTGGCTCAGTAAGGAGGGAAGATGGAGCTGTGGGTGGCTGTGGCTGTGTGTGATGGTCACCAGAGGGAGGAGAGGAGGAAGCAGAGGTGGGGAGCAAAAGGGGTCCCGTCACCCACTGATTGCTGTGCTGTCTTCTCCCAGCTCACAAAGCATCACCCCCCACCCCGGGGCCCTCTGTCAGGGGCTTCTGTTTCTGTACCCTGCTCATAGTGATGGAGAGTGGGCTGGGCTTTCACGCCGCACGGTTAGGTTGTGCTGGCCACGGTGTGTGGCCCAGGACAGGGACCTGACAGGATGGGAGTTACAAGTAAGCGATTGCCTTTTCATTGAGGTTGAGTTAAATGGGTTGGGGTAGGGCTTCTGATGCGGACACCACCCCCAAAGGCATCATTCTTCCTCTTGGGACATCAGGTAAAAAGGGTTGTTACTGCTAACATTTGTGCATCGCTTAGTATGGTGAGGGTCTAGTCCTGCTTGGACCTGGGGGATGCCTCTCTTGGGCAAATGTCCTTACTGAACTTCGAACATAGCAGTGCCCTGGCCAGGGCCGGAGACCTCAGATGTCACCCAAGCGCAGAGCAGAATCGGTCCCTGCCCCTCTGCCAGGACCCATTTGCCTTCTCATGGCCATCGTGTGACCGGTTGCGCAGGCACGTGACTGTGTAATCACCAGCAGTGGAAAATTTTCCATCAGTTGCAGTTGGCACCGAGGTCTGGAGTGGAGCAGCCGGTCCGTGTGGTCATCCATGGCTGAGGTCCCCGTCCCTCGGGCCACTGCCCCCGGAGAGGGACAGGAGGACTGGAAGAGGTCTGGCCGACTTGCCCCAGTGCCTGGGTGGCCAGGGGCTTGCTATGGCTGCGGGTGCTTTCTTTGTTGCCCCGGGGTGGCTGCCGAGGCCGCCGTACTGCTGCAAGGTCAACGCCGTCGGGCTCTGCAGATGGTGGCAAAGCCGCGCCGTCCCCGGGAGCGGTGGTGCGCGGCAGCTCCCGAGATGCAAAGGCGCAGCTTCTTGTGAAGCGCAGCCAGCCCGGAGGAATTTTCCCCTTGCGTCCAGCTGTTGTTGTCCTGGGCCTGGCTGGCGTCCTCCGGCGCTGCCTCGGGAGGGAGCGGGGAGCGGGGTCTGGCCCACCCTCCGGGGCTCCCTGCGCCTTGGGCTCGCGGGGGCGAGTAGCCATGGTGGAGCCCAGCAGCATCCTCCTGCCTCTGCAGGGATCCTCTTGGGCAGCGGAGAGTTTTCCCCACCCCCAGCTCTGCCGCTGCCTCTTTGTTTTCTGGCAGAAGCCTCGGTGCCTTTTCATTGCTGTTGAGGCGCCGAGCAGGAGCCTACATGTGCCGTGTGTGCGTCTCGCCGGGAACGTGATGCGGGCTGGCGAGCTGGCCGGGCCGGGCATCTCCCTTGCAGGGCTGCGGAGCCCAGCCGGCCGCTTCGGGACCCTCCTTTCCACGGGCTGTTCCTCCGGCCGAGCAAGGCTTCAAGGCCACTGGTTTCCTCCGCGAAAATCCCTCGTTGGCGTTGGCAGCGTTTCTGCACCTTGCCACAAGTGGAGTAAGTTGGGTGGGAAGGGGCCGGAGCTCGGCTCGGCTCCGCTGGGGGCTGGGGGGTCTCCGCTGCGGTCCCCCCCCCTCACCCTCGGTCCCGCTCCCGAGGTTCGAGCAGCGCCGGGGCTGCGGAGCCGGGTACGGCGGTGGCTGAGGATTCCTTGTGCTGCGCCTGCCTCTCTGTGCGTTTGATCTCTCGACTTCCAGCGGGGACTGAATTCCTGTGCTGGATTCTGGGCTCGGCTCTTATGAAAGGATCCAATTATTTCAGAGCTTTGAGCATCTCCATTTGCTGCCCATATTTGCGGCGCCCGGGTCTGTGCTGGCTGGAATTCCAAGTGATTAACGTGGCTGTGACATCCCTCCTAGGGGTGTTATCTTTGCTCGCTGTCCCCCACCGCCCCCCTCTTCCTCCGACAGCGAGCGAGGCAGGCAGGCAGAGACAAAGGTCTGTCCTCAACCTGGGCTGTCCTCCCCTGAGCGGCTGCTGCGTGGGATTTCCCTGCCCTGCCTGCTGCAGGTTTCCTGGGCTCCCGGTCCAACGCTGGAGCTGGGCGGCCGTGGGCTGTGTCGCTGAGGTTTGAGCCTGCTGGTGCTGGGTGGGCAGGGGTTGCCGCCGGCTTTGGAGAGCTTCCCGGTCGTCCTGACGGATTTTAAGCTGCTTTCCATTCTTTGACTGCGCTTTCCTGGGGAGAGGCGCAGACGTGCATGGAGGGGATGCTGGCGGGGAGGGGGGTTGGACGTGGGGGGAGAGCCGTACACAGGTGGCTGTTGCATAGCAGGATCTGCCCGCAGACCCTGCGAGCCCCCCTTCCCGGCTGCAGGCTATTGTCAGCGTCGCTGCCGGCACGCGAGGCGTCCGGGCAAGGTGTGCGGAGCCGATCCACGCCAAGACGTGGGGTATCAGAGGGAGCAAGGGTAAGCCCCCCGGCCGGGAGCTCTGCTCCGGGTCCCTGAGCTCCCGGGAGAGGTTTCATTGTGTTCTCCTGGCTCGGCCGAGCAGAAGGGCTCAGTCGCTGCGGCACCTGTGCGTGGGTCTGGGGAGGCACCGCACACCGCAGGGCAGAGCTCAGCCCCTCGGGAGCCTGCTGCAGCCCGGAGCCCCAGCAAGGCACCCTGCGGAGGGGCGGCTCTGTCCCCAGGGGCTTCTGCACCGGGTCAGTGTCCCCTCCTGCTGCCCAGCAGCAGCAGCTCACCAACACGGGTGCTGTGGGGCAGAGGGAGGTGTCGGGTCGATCTCTGTAAAAGCTGTCTCTGGTGGTTTCTAGGAGCTTGCGCTCCTGACGTGGGCACTGCCTCTTGCCCCATCCTTCCCCTCCAAGCTCAGGCTTCCTCCCCATTACCAGCACGGAGGCCAGCAACGAGAGAGGCTCTGCGGCTGCATAGGTCTGGCGCAGCAGGAGGCCTCCTGGGGACCCCTGAGAGCAGCACTTGCCCTTGCCGAGGGGCAGGGGTACTCCCTCCCTCTGCATTCTCCCTCCCTCTCTCTTGCTTCCACCAAGCGCAAGCTCCTTCCTCCCCAGCCTGAATCCCAGGGGAGTGCCAGAGCCACGTCCATGTCAGTCGTCTTTCCCTTCAGGCACAGTTGGCTGCTCTAGCATCTCTCTAACCATCTTCTCCCCAGGATTGCCACCTCTCCTGTGGATGGTGCTGGAGGTGGTCCCCAGCCTCACTTGTCTGTCTCTCTCCTGACGGTGATATGCCTGATCTGTCAGGCTGAGGAGGAACCCTTCTCTGGTGGCAGCATCGCTGCTGGTGCTGCCGTCCTTCAGGGTTGTGATGGAAACTTTCTGCCTGCAGATGCTTCTCAAGCTGTGCTCTTCACCTGTGCCAGGGAGCTTCTGGGTTTGCACTTCCACTGGTTAGATTTCCTTCCTTCTCCTTGGGTTCAGATAGGACCGATGGACCTGTGACTTATCCTCCAGGCAGTCTGTTTCCAGGAATTTCTGTTGCCTCTTCTCTTGCCTTGTGCTCTGCTTGTACCAAGGGTGATAATTTGCCCTCTTGTAATGACAGCCCCTCTGTTTTCTGACTGCATGGTTCCACTTTCACCCCCAGTGAGGCTGCGAAGGTCTCCTGAGCACTTCCCAGGAGAGGGAGCAGAAGGGAGGAAGGCAACAAAAGCCAGTTTGGTGTTGGATTGGGTTTTTTTGTGGTCTAAAAGGTGTGTCCCCTTGACTGGCTGGCAGTGCTGCTCTGGGGAGCTGCGTGGATCCCCACTGGGTAAGCGTGGCCCCGCTGGGCACAGCTCTTTCTCTCCTCCTTGCACCAGTGCCGTGCTGCCAGCCCTGCCAAGCTCCCATTTCCAAGGGCTGTGCCAGTCCTGCCGTATGACAGAAGCTCTCCTGGCTGGCCTAGCTGCCCCTCTACCTGTACTGCTTCCCTTCTGCCCGTTGCAGTACAGTTAAAACAGCAACAGATCCTCTTGCAGCCTGCAGCCCGGTGTGCGGTACAGCTGCTGCACCGCCCAGCCAGGGACCCTTCCTCACCCGCTGTCCTGCTCCATCGCCAGCAGACTGAGACCATGCTCTGTTACTCCTGGGTTCCCCCTCGATGTGGCTTTGAAGTGTTGTGCCCTGCCCCAGGCCTCGCTGGGCTGGAGGAGGAGACGAAAGCTGTGCCTGGCATAGCTCCGGACCCAGGTGCTGGGAGACCCTGGCAGAAGTACAGAGTCCCTCCTGCCCTCTGAGCGTTGAGGGGGCCCGAGAGCTTGGCAGGAGCAGGGCAGGGAGCAGGAGGAGCTCTCCCAACAGGCAAAGCCCTTTAAGTCCTGCCTTAGCACAATAGCACAGGCTGACACACTGGCAAAATCACTGTCTCTTGGGCTTGGGAGGGGCTGAACCCTTGGCTTGGACATGTGGAGCCCCACGTGCTGCATCTAAGGGACGGTACTTGTGCTGCTCAGCAGAGCTGTTGAGGACCTAGACCTCATTCTGTCCCATCCAGACAGCCAGAAGCAGGGCTCCAGAGACGCCCAGCTCAGGGACAGAAGGGAGAGGCAGCAGGTGCTGTCTCACCATTCCTGCTTTTGGTGCAGGAGTCTCTGGTCCCGTGTTGCTCTGTGGTTCTCCAGGGGTGTGGTGGGCTCCTGCTGGGTGCTGTAGGAGGCTGAGCCCTGCTGCGAGCTGGCTGGGCTCGCAGCGGGGAGGAAACTGCCCTAGGAGGCAGAGCTAAAAACAGCCAAGAGAAACCCCAAGGCCGGAGGAAGCAGGACGGGAACCTCCCTTAGCCACGGTGCCTTGCATGAGGGTGAGGAGCAACGCTGTGCTCCAGCTGCTTCTCATCCCAGGCTGCAGCGCAGCCCTCCAGAATGATGTACAAGAAGGTCCCAAGGTGTGCTTGGAGATGCTTTTGGGATGGGCTGGGAAATCCTGACATTTCCCACCGTGATGCTCTGGGAAACAGTGTCTGGGCTTGCAAGACATGGTGCAGCCCCTCGTGCTAGGGCTGTGCACTGTTGGCTAGTGCTGGCAATACCAGGTCACTAGCGTTGGGGCTTCGGCTGGGATGGGTTTGTGGTGTCAGCATGTCAGCCTCTCCTGATGGACCCATTGCCCCGAAAGGCAGCTGCCGCTGGGGAGCAAGGGGCTGTGACTGCAGAGGGATGTGAGAAGGAGAAAGGATGTGGGTGAGACTGTCTATTTGTCCCAGCATGGACATGCGCAGGAAGGATGTGGCTTCCTCCCGCCACACCGTGCTGACTCTTGCCACCAGTTGCTGATTCTGCTTCCCAGCAGTTGACTGTGCCACGCAAGTCGTGGTAGAGATCTCCTCCGGGGATGGAGGAGGGAAGCAGCAACCTGGGGAGGTTTGCTTCAGGGGAGGTTTAGATTGGATATTAGGAAAAATGTCTTTACTGAAAGAGTGGTCAGGCAATGGAACAGGCTGCCCAGGGAGGTGGTTGAGTCCCCATCCCTGGAGGTGTTCAAAAAACGTGTAGATGTGGCACTTCGGGGTATGGTTTAGTAGGCATGGTGTTGTTGGGCGGATGGTTGGACTTGATGATCTTAGAGGTCTGTTCCAACCTGTGATTCTATGAACCTTCCAGGCAGGCGGAGCACCTCGGTGTCTGCCTACAGCAGTGGACATTCACTTGCTTTTCCACCTGCCTTGGTGCAGGCCCTGTCTGCGGTATCAGGAGGACCTGATCTTTACAAAGAGCTTTTGTTGAGGTTTTGGACCAGAGGTTTGTTATGTTATGGCACTGATCTGCCCTGCTGCATGTGCTCCGTGGGAGCTGGTGTATTGTATCTCTGTTCTGGCTGGTTGCTGGCGGGGTTCTTCCCCAGCAGTGCTGGTGGTGGCTTTTGGACTAGCCTGCTCTTGTTAATTACCTGTCATATTGGAAATGTAATAAAAGAACAACCCGTTTCCTGGGACAGGCGAGGTCAGGAAGCGAGCACAGTGAGTGACCTGCTGAAGCTGACCTCCCACCTGTGAGATGATGGGATGCAGAATGGCCAGACCATCGTGCCAGGAGGCAGGTGCTCTTGAGTGCTTGGTGCCTCTAAGCATCCCTTCAGGGGTTTGGTTCATCTGCCTGGCCCTGCTCTTTCCAGATTCAGAACAGTGCTTGGGGGTGGGATGCCCAGTGGAACAGACGTCCCTCTGGACGGCTGCAGTGAGCCCCCAGGCGAGGGCTGTATGGGGAGGGAGGCAGGGAGGGCATGGTCCCCAGGGATGGGCAGTGATTCCTCCTTCGCTCGGAGGTTCCTGGACCAGCACACCTTACAGGCTGCCCCTGCCACAGAGGGGCGAGGGTGGAGGTGCCCAAGGGCTTATGCCTGCTCTGAAGGTGTTGCACCACGAGCTGCTGCCCACACTGACTCTCCACCTTGCCCATTTCCAGGCATCAAAGCTGCGGTGCCAGTGGATTATGACCGCAGGGGAGTCGTGTTGCATCTGCAAATCTCTGTCGTGCATCAAGGGCAGATCTGAGCAGGTGAGTGCTGTGCACATGAAAGCACTGCTGTCTGTGCTGGGGGAAGCTGGTGGGGGGCCGTCATGGCTCAGGGCTGTCAGGCTCCTGGTTTTTGCCTTCGCTGCCAGGCGTCTCTTATTGGAAGAAAACAACTGAAAGCTCTTCTCCGTGTCTGTAGGGCCACAAAGTGTCCTGTGCCATAGGCAAAAGGGGCAGGAGGTGGACATGAGACCAGCGGCTAGCTGGAGGCCCAGAGGTTGCTGGTGATCAGCAGTGTCTTGGAAAGCAAGACATGAAAAGGTCTCAGAAAGAAGCAGGGATCTGTCCATAAGCACAAGTTTTCATACAGGAGCACATGCAAAAGTGATGCAAAATACAAGCCAGCTATGAGAGTTCACAGCTTAGCTTAGAGCATTTGTGGTTTAAATGGAAAGCAAGGTGGTAGCGCTGCCTGAGATGGCCGAGATGTCTGTGGCCTTTGGGTTTGGGAAGTTTGGAGGAGCTGAGCCTCCGTGTTGCCTTCTCTGCCTGTGTGACCCCGCAGGCAGGTGGTACCCTAATGCCCTTCTCCTGGAAAGCATCTGAATCACTCCAGCCCTGCATCTCCCCACTTTCTTCCCCTCAGAGCCACTGTGCAGACTGAAGAGCTGGAGATGACAGTGCAGAGGTTCGGACGCACACCGTGATGGTGGGAGCCATTCCACGGCAGCCACGCCGCTTCTGGGGTGTGCCTCGCTGGCAGGTGTCTTCAGCTAGTTGTGCCAACGGCTGCCTGCTGCAGGACAGGGAGGTCAATCCGGAGCAAAGCGGGGTTCTGCTGCGGAGGAGTGAGTGTGGGGGACACCTGGGACAGGCTGCGGCGTGGCGGGTTACACGGGAGGTGTTGAGGTTGGCAGGGACGTCTGGAGCGCATCTGGTCCAAGCCCCCTGCTCAAGCAGGGCCACCTAGAGCCATTGCCCGGGACCATGTCCAGACATCTGTTGCTGTCTCCCAAGGACTGAGGGTCCACAACCTCCCAACATAACCAGTTCCGGTGCTCAGTCACCCTCACAGTAAAAAAGGCGTTTCCCGATGTTCAGACAGAACCTCCTGTGTTCCTGTTTGTGCCTGTTTCCTCTTGTCTTGTCACTGGATGCCACTGGAAGAGCCTGGTTCCATGTTCTTTGCATCCTCTGTTCAGGTATTTATATATATTTATAAGATCCTCCCAAGCTTGCTCTTCTCCAGGCTAAACAGTCCCAGCTCTCCCAGCCTTTCCTCATATGAGAGATGCTGCAGTCCCTTAATTACCTTAGCGGCCCTTTGCTGCACTCTCTCAGGTGTGGCCTCACCAGTGCTGAGCAGAGGGGTAGGCCGGCAATGCTGTGCCTAATGCAGCCCAGAATACCGTTGTCCTTCTTTGTGGCAAGGGCACATTGCTGGCTCGTGTTCAACTTCAGTGTCCAGCAGGATCCCAGTGTCCTTTCTGCAAAGCTGCTTTCCAGCTGGTCAGACCCCAGCATGTGCTGGCACGTGATTATACCTTTCATCGCTCCTTTTAAACAAATATATGGGCTCAGCCACCCTGGCCTGCCACTTTCTCATCGCTGTTGTGGTGGGGGTGAAAACACCACGTGCAACCTCACTCTCCAGATAGCCTTGACCCGCTTGGAGAACCAATTCCTCTGTAGCGTGCGTGCCCCTAAGCCTTTGCTCCATGAGAGCAGGCAGAGCTGTGGGGACAGGCAAAGGGCAGAGCTTCCAGGCACAGGCAGTTTGTAAGGCTCTGGAGCTCCTCAGCCTGCCGGTGACTTTTCCTGCATCTCCTCTGCTCTTGCAGCCATCTCAGTATTTATCATGGCAGAAAAACTCGTGGCCAGGATTCTCACAGCTCTGAAACTGGGCTGAAAATGAGAACTGAGGTGCTACGCAGCATGGGGGAGGTCAGTCCCACGGGTGGGTGGATGGTGCCGGAGCCCATGGTGGGCTCTGCAGCCCCTGATATCACCCAGCTGCTAACTGGAGCTGGTGGAGGTCTCTGGTCCAAGCGGACAGAGCTGTGACGTTAGGTCGCGTTTCCCCAGGCTGCCCAGCCAGGTTCGTGTCGCTGCTGTGGGACTGGCAGCGTAGGTCACCAGCCCTGCCTCCAGCGCATGCGACCAGGGCAGATCTTCGTAGAGAGCACTGGGAGATCTTGTTGCTGTTTCGCAAAGGGGTGAGTACAGGCCTGAGCCCCTGGGACTGGTCTGACCTGCCTGACTCCTGCACTCCAAAACAGCGCAAGCACACCAAATCCCTGGCAGAGGGCAGGTCCCCTTCTCCCCACTTGTCCAGGCTTGTCCCCAGTGGCCTCCAGCCTGGCTGGAGACTCCTCTTCGTGCCCAGTCTGGGAAGTGCTGATCCTGCAGGTGGGTGACACTGCAGATTTCCCCGGAGAGCCACACCAGCCTGGTTCTTCTTCCCATCCCCGGAGGGGGAGGTCCAAGTGGGGCTGTACGGGCAGCTGCCTGCGTCCTGGCATGTCCCGTGCAGCCAAAAGCCCAAAATGAGGAAGGTGGTTATTATGGGGCCAAACTCTTTTCAGTGGTGCCCAGCGACAGGACAAGGGGCAACGGGCACAAACTGAAGCAGAGGAAGTTCCAGCTGAACATGAGGAAGAACTTCTTCCCTCTGAGGGTGACGGAGCCCTGGAA
>Ga0065711_1031039_pt1 | contig 30717 bp, 18 predicted proteins | sample Hoacrofraction12_FD_59098 | JGI IMG/M metagenome (GOLD analysis project Ga0065711, IMG submission 59098) | Hoatzin crop microbial communities from Cojedes, Venezuela - Epithelial fraction 12 v2 (version 2) | ecosystem: Host-associated > Birds > Digestive system > Esophagus > Crop | place... | reverse complement strand
ATTCAAGACCCGCCTGGACAAGGTCCTGTGCAGCCTGCTGTAGGTGACCCTGCTTCGGCAGGAGGGTTGGACTAGATGACCCACAGAGGTCCCTTCCAACCCCTACCATTCTGTGATTCTGTGATTCTGTAGATAGCAATGCTTTGCCAGATCCACTGACTCAGTTATAAAGCAGGAGGTGGTGTAGGCATGCAATCTCGTGTGTCATTTGAAGGTGACATTGTCATATCTTAGGAGGGGAAGAGATCTTTAAGGAGTTAAAACAGGCTGTCCCTTGACCATACAGCTAAAGTCAGGCTTTTATACAAGTACTTGATATTAACTTTTAAAAATTAACCTCAAGACTTGATCACTGCAAGCAGAAACAGATTTTAGGGTAAAAGGAACTGTTAGATGCTCCAGTATGCATTTCCTTGTTTGTCATAAGCTTTGTTTTTTCCATGATTACCCCTCCAATTGGCCCAAAAGTTTAGTTTTGTTTAAAGGAAATATTAGGACCCATACAAACTGTCGGGGACACGAGAACAGCCACACATGGACAGAGCAACTGTCCGTCCTGTCCTGCATCCTGTCTCCACTCTCCATCTGGGCCATGAGCAGGTGCCCAGGGAAGAGCACAAAAACAGGGCAAGCATCCTTCAGTAGCTGTCCCGATTATGCTCCCAGCCCCCTGCAAGTTGTGGCTCTCAGACCTCCTGGACCAGGCAAAGCATAAACTCACACAAGTAAAGTGATACAGAACAACATCAGGTAACCATCCAGGATTAAAGATGCCCTTTATATTTCCCACTGTAAAGCATTTTTTTCAGAAGAAGTATGTGATTTTTTTGCAATCTCTGCAAATTTTTATCATTCTTTCTTTTTCTTTTAAAAAACATGGATGTATAAACTGGGTGCAGCCCTCAAGTACAACCCTATTAATTCTTAGTGCAGAGTTCAACTCCCTTTCGACTCAGCAGCCTTTTATCTATACACCTCATGGCCATTTTTGCTGTAGCACCAAACTAGAATTTCATATTCAACCACATGCCGTGGCATGTTGCAATTGTGGATGCCATCTCCCTGGAAGTGTTCAAGGCCAGGTTGGATGGGACTTGGAGCAACCTTGTCTAGTGGCAGGTGTGGAAGGGAGGCTGGAACTAGATGATCTTTAAGGTCCCTCCAAACCCAAACCATTCTGCAATTCCGTGCTCAGTAAGATTCTTAAGATTTACCAGCATCACTGTTATCCTGATGGATAGCATCTGTTTGATTATACTTAAATACAACTCTGTGCGATAAGGCCAACTTATCCAGCACTTCAGACTGCTCCAGAGGTCTGCTCCCTTATCTCTACTACAGTCTTGGAATGAGTTGCAAGTTTTAGTCTGGCTTCGAGTTCAGTACTTAAAATATTGAGTAGTACTGGGTCTTGTACAGAGCCTTGAAGACTCATGAGACACACTCTAATCTGGTAATGATTTCCTATGACAAGCTTCTATACTTATGCAAATTCAAGACAATTTAAGGTGTTTCTAGGAATATTGCTCTAAAAATACATCTTATATGCTACTCAGGTCTTGATTTCAGTGAGCAATCCACAGACATGTGCTGGAGAGTCTGGCCTTAAATATGGCTGTCACAAAACCAAAATGGACCAGAGTGTGATATGTACGGAAATGAAGTGAGCAGGAGTGTGAGTGGGGTGGCAGTAGGAGCTGTTACACCAGCAGTGAGTGCTGATTAACAGACAACAGAATTTTGTGCTAACTGAAACAGACACTCCCAGCCCACCACCCATTGCAGGGTCTGCACTCCAGGGACTTCGAAAAGTGAGTCAAAAGCAGCTGGGGCTGTGGAGACATGGAGTACCAACCTGACGCTATCAGGAGCAGGGAATGAGGATGGTGGGGACATTGACTTGGGGTTCTGGTCTGTGAGCGTGGGGTGAGAGAAGAGGATAGAGATTCAGATCCAAGTGTGGAAAGTATGGGTGGTGTGGGAAGCATGGCTTCGAGGATGTGGCACAGGAGGGGTGGGACCTCCTTATACGCAAAGTCAAAAGCTTTTTCTCATAAATGACTACAGATCTTTGCCTCTTGCCTGTTTTTGGGGAAAATATGATTCTTTACAGCCTCCACCAATTAGCTGGGTACTAATCTACTGAACACGTACATTCTTGATAATGTGTAGTGCTACCCTTGCAATTAAAATGTCAAGTGGCAGATAACACAAATGTCTCCCAAAATCTAAAGAAACTGCATCTGCTCTGTTCCTTTCATTTTCAACATTTTTAATCTCAGCAAAAAAGAAAACAGATTTGCTTGATGAGATGTAGCATGAAACACTGAAATCCCCCTTTGTCCTGGCTTGCCAGCCAGATAAATCACAGGCCACTTCATTCAGCCCCTATATGAATATATAAACATGACAGGACAGCTTTGGGAACATCTACAAAATCTCATTAAACACTTCCACTGATAGCATAATAACGTGTTAAATGTATTCTAGCTGTCACACTGCACTGAGAATCAGAATGCCCCTCTCCTGGTTTTTGTAATGCTGCGCTTTGCTTCCATAAAAAGGAAAATCCTCTCGCAGTTTTGTTTTAAAATACCAGCTCACCCTGCAGGTTGTATATTTTCAAAACTCGGCTTTTCTCACTCTTGTTTCTGGGACACATCATTCTTTAACCTTGGACTGCTCTCCTGACAAGGTGAAAACTCATTAACCACCTCTGTATAATTTAAACACACAGCTTTGTTCCTATGCTGGCACCAGCCCACGGGGACGGCTGGGTTCCTGTAGCAATAGCTTGTTCTCGTGGCAGGTACGTCCTCAATAGCTTTCTCTGGGACAGAGGATAATTACCTTCCCAGTAAAAGGATCACAGTACCAAAAAACCACACAAATGCTGTACAAATCTGTATGAGGCAAGGCCACCTCCCCCAGGACTGTCACAGAGAGGGGGAAAAAAAGAGCTGTTCTTGGTGCTCCCTTTTCATGTTACCCGAACAGTCCCCAAGCGACTCCCCATTCCTCACAGTACCTGCTGGAACAAGCGAGAGTGGCACACACAAATCTTCCAGTTTTCATGTCAATCACGTTTCTTCCCTCTGCAGTCATTTCAGAGGTAGCTGGCTTTTCAGAAGTGCCTGTTGTTAATCAAGAAATTGGGAGCAATTTCAACGCTCAATATCTCAATTTATATCACCATCCCCTGTTACAGGCAAAGAAACACTAACACCCACTGCAAGGACATCGGGTAAGTGGCAGCTGGGTCCACCTTCCTCAGTACCACAGCTACATCTAGCTTTTCCACTTACCTGATCCCTAGCTGCACTTGCTTCATTTGGGCTCCTTGTGTTTACCTTCCACCCCTCTGCCAACCTCCCAAATGTTGCCCCAGGCCTCAAGGCACCAGGGAGAAAGGCTCCTTAGGTGAGGGTCACTGACTTACATTCACTTTACAGGACAAGCTTTTAGACCTGCTAATTGTTCCAGCGACCAGGTGGATCCAGCGCTGGCAGAATTCCAAAGTCACGAGAGACCCACCAGTCTCGAAAAGCTTGTGGTAGCAACATCTGACAGCAAAATCGAGGCTGCATCATTTAATTTACAATAGCGTTGGAGAAGGGGGGGGAAGCAGCTTAGCATCGTGGCCACTGGGTGAATGCATTAGCAAACGAAAGCCGCTTGAATCCTCATGTCAGACTTCCTCACGTGTTTTCATTTCTAGGCTGAATGCTGAGCAGGAACTGTCTACTTTACAATTTCAGTCTGGATGATGCCAAAATCTTTTGAGCACAATCCAAGGAAGTCAAAGTGGAAGATATTCATTTCACTAAATAAAAAATACTCTGGAAAGCTCTGTAGAGTGCAACAAGGGCCCATATACAGAGAGCCCTGAGCTGTGGTTTGGTGTTCACATTGACAGAGATCCTCCAGCATTTGGTGAGTTCCACAGTCAGCCACTTCCCACAACGTCTCAGGTGCCACCCAAAGCTGCTTGCCATCTAATCTGATGAAGATACAGTGGCAGTCCAGCAGCAACAGCAAGAAAGCAAGGAGAGAAATAAAAATTAAGAGTCTATCACTTGAAGAGCTAAATTCATCAAATTTTTCTCTATGTAATTAAAATGATGGCATGAGACGATTTTGAAAGGATCAATGAGCTTTGCACCAGCTCCACGGGCAGCACAGTGGTGAGCCCGTGCTGCGTGCTGGCAGGGAGCTACCTGGGCCTGATCCGAACCCACAAAATTTGTGGTAAAACTCCCACTGACCTGAAAGGGGTTTGGATCAGTGCTCTGGTGAGATGATTTTGGAGGTAATCTAAGGGCAAGACTCCAAGTAAATGATTGCCAGGGATTTCTGTGCCGATGAGCAAAAGAGAAAGATTGTGGCAGGAGGAGCAACCAGCCAACAGTGGTAAAGCAGAATAAATTAAATTCCTACAGGATGATGTACGGATAACTTGTTATAGTTCCCTTTCCGTAACCCCATCCTTGCAGACTGCTTTTATTCACACATTCATACTGGCATCTAGTTTGCCTCCAAATTTGATATAATACACTTCAGATCCACGCAGCAAGCCCATTTCATAGCATAGACAATACAAATAAAGAGACCGTTTCTCATGTTCCCTCCCATTTCACATTTGTCTGGATCCTTCTCCCTCCTTGGGCTAACAAAAGCTGTCTCTGTAATCACCAGAGCAATTTTTTATTATGAAAACTGATCCTTAGGGAAGTATTTAATGCTGTTTATTTGGGCATAATTTAGGAACTCCTCTTTTTTAGGAAAGTGACCAAATCTCTAGGCAGAAAATGTCAGTGAGGCCTTTGCTAATTACAGCAAATCAGTGCATAGTATCTACTTTTAGAACTACCTGGAAGCTAATACTGGAGCTGTGTTCACCAGATCCAGCTGTCGGCACTTTGGGGAGGAGGCTGGGAACCTACAGTCCATGGCGAAGGGAAGAGAACTCCAAAGACAGATTCAGGTCTTAGACTGGGCTAAGCCCTCTTTGAAGGTACCTGCCTCCCCCCCCTTCCCCCACTGTGAAAGCCAAATTTTGCCTAACACAGCCCTGCATTCAGAGCAGACCTGGAAGCAGAGCTCAGGAAATGGACTGGCCACCCAGGTCACACGAGACCGAGCAGATGAAATCATGGGGATTATTCTTCCTTTTAATCATCGAGTTCTGTGGCACTGAAAATAGTTCATTTGGGTACTTGGTAATGTAGGCGAGCAGCCCAGACCCGGGGACCGCAGGTGGGGTTGACCAAGCGCCCAGGTTGCGATGGGACAGGTCCAGGGTTGAGCCAGGAGGTCAACCCGCAGCCCAGGGTCAGGCCCTGTGAAACTACCCAGATGTAGGATGGCCAGGCAGGGCTGCAGGAGCTGGAGACCAGCTCTGCTCGGCATTGCCTGGGCAGGGACGGACAGCCCCAGGGGCTGCAGTGGCTTCCTGGGCCAGGGAGGCCACGGGGGAGGTCAGGCAGGGCAACAGTGCCCTCAGGGCCCTGGCAGTGGCTTAGCTGTAAATATTCAGGCACTCCAGCTTGATCGGGTTTCATTAAAACTAATGGGATGAACTCATATTTATTCATAATGTCTCTTGCCCTCCTTTCTGAAAAATTTGAAAGTCTGTTGCTGTAAGCAGATCCTTGAAAACTGCTGCGAGAATGGCTTGCTATGAAGAATACAACCTGCAGTGCTGCAGGCTACTGAAACCACCAAATCTTTACCAGTGGCACAAATTACTCCCATTTGTCAATGTGCCCACCCTGCCCAACCCGTGATATTTCATTATCATTGCCTTTGGTTTTGAATATTCCACATTGCTGCATTTGTTGCAGAAGGAATTTATTAAAAAGCGACATGAAATTTAAAGCAGACTTTTGCTCACAGATAGCCTGAATAATGCTACATTAGCATTCAACAGTCTTCACTAATTTATTCTTGCTCCCTTGTAATAAGCATGCAGACACTGTGTAAACAGGGGCTCTATCAGAATGAATGATGCAGAATTTAACGTTTCCTTCCTCACGAACAACAGACAGATTCTCACTCCATAAATTGTTCCATTTGTAAATTATCTGGTAGGTTAACAGATTTTAGAGCCTGAAGGGACTTCTGGCATCACCTACTCTGTTACCTCTTGTGTAACCACCGCATGTATAAGCTGGACAATTTTATCCAGTGATTCCTGGCGAAGAAGAAATTATTCTCCCAAACTTCTTGCAGTGGGAGATCCTTGAGGGGATCACTAGGAATGAAATGAAGGGTCTTTTGCCCTTATAATTACTTTTAAAGGGCGATTTTCTAAGTATATAAGTCACTAGTAGCTAAACACAGATTACATTTATAATAAATGATAGATGTTATCAAAGTGATTTCAGGCTTCACTCCACAAAGGCACTTAGGACTGAATAGCTTTAATCTTGTGATAGGTTTCCATGGGACCACTCCTGGGTTTTCAACAGAGCCTGTGTGCAAGGGCTTTGTTAGATTAACCGTCGCAAAAGCTAACTGAATACATTTGTAAAACAGCATCAGATGAGCTTCAGTGCGAACTAAGACTCTAGACCAGTAATAGCTGCACTGCAGTAAAAAGGCTTCAAGGCAGGTCTGGAAACATTACAGCTTCTATATGTAACACCAAGCTGATTTCAACTTGGCTTTGAGAATGGTGATCACCTGCTTAAAAAAAGGCAGCCTTGGTACCTAACACTCCCACCTGAAAATCTTCAATTTTGCTAGCAGTAGCCACAAAATAATGCTCATTTCTTAAGCATAGGACAAGAAATAGTTGGTGTCAGTGGTACATACTGAGCAAAGACTGACTTCTAAGTGGTGACTTTGCTGGCGGTAGATGTTTGCTTAGCTGAAGCCACCCTCATTTACCTTCCCTTGAAGATGACAGCATTGTCACAACAGCTGTGTCATGTCATAAACTCAACCTCAAAACAACATTAATTGGAATCCATGGGGAGCACCTGATACTTTCAGGAAAACACAAAATTATGTCAAAGTACATCAAAGAAAAGTAAGTTACACGACAAATAAATGTCAAAATAATATCAATATAGACAAATAAGAAGATGAAAGATGAAATGCAACAAACATTATTGCCAGCTTTTGGAAATAACTGCAGACTGTCCAGGTGACTGCAAAATTAATTGAGACACTGGGAAAAGAACAAACTAGCTCGTTGGCAAGTTAGGTATGAGCTAGGAACCTAACTAAAATTAGCAAGACTGAATGATATGGCTTCAAGGTGAATCTGTAAACTACATAGAGTCTATACAACAGTAAGCTGATTTCAGGTTATTTTCAGGGAGACGACTATCCAGTCTATACATAAAAGAACATCCTTTACTTCCCTGATTTGTTCCACGGGTTTGTCCCCATCCCTAATGCTAAAGATTCATTTGTCACGAGGTCTGAATCTATTAATCAAACCTCTGAAGAGCACCAATAAGACACTGATTAATCTTCCTCTCAGTGCAGAGTGAAGTCTGAAAAAACTGCAGTAGTTTAGCAGTACTAATGACAAAGCTCCTACCAAAAAAAGCAATGCTATTTTTCTTTCCTCCTCTCCTACGGTGCTAGTGAATGGAATACTTGCACTAAAAATTGTGATTAAGACTTTGTCAGTTAAGGTATTTCCCTAAACCTCTGATTTCCAGTTGTAACTTGAAAAGAAATGATATTGCAAACCTCTGGGAAGGTTTGTTGCTGGCTGTGCAGATGATAAAGTGATGTCTACATGTGGCATAATGAAGAGCAAAAGGAATGGCTTCGCAGAGTGAAACACTTACGTACCACCTATGTACCACACCGCAAGCAGGCAGTTAGCAGTAGCAGTGCACGGGGGTGCTCTGGGAGGGCACCTTTCGATTTAGTTATGTTCAAAGGGAAGCCAATCCGTGCGCTCCAAGACCAATTTTTGATGTGAATCAAAGCATGCTAAGGGGACAATTGCTCCTTAAAGCACACTCCTACTCTGAACTAAAGTGTCACTGATACATTGCCTGCAGGCAGCAGTCTGCTCTGCTGGGTTCAGAAATGGAGAAGCAAGTTAATGCTTCTGGTAGGACTTCAAAACACGTTTAGTAGGGCCCTTTGGGATCTCTAATGTAAGTTCAATACTCTGTTACCAGAGGGAAAGTTTAGGCCTTCAGATGTTTTACTACAGTGAGCTGCTATTTTGTTCTGAGTGCCAAGGTAGCCAAAGAAGACTTCAGCACCATGTAATGGAACTGGAAAGAGAAATTAACCCCCTTCAAGCTTCATACAGAGACTGGAACTTTCATAAATTATCTGAGGTGAAAAATTTCCAAAAACTGCGATGAAGATTAGAGTTTGAGTTGAAGAATTTGAACACACACAAAAAAACTAGGAAAACTGAGAAAATCATTGCAAAAGCTCATGTGCTCACCGTACAATTCGTTCTTAGCCTTCAGCAGGACTTGGAAGACCGAAATCTTTTGCTGAAGGATAGAAACACAGTAAGGGCTGAAGGTGGAAACAACAATGAGTGACCTCCTTTGATACTTGAATCCCAAAAAAGACATCAGTGATACAGAATAGAAACTTCTCTGGCAATAGTAGGTCCTACTTACAGGAGACTCCAATCTATCTCCCCTGTCCACATCCGTTTCCTCTTCTGCTGTAGGTTTCTGTTTTGCCCAAGCCAACTGCCCAAGCAACTGTTTGGTGCAGCCACAGTCTAGACACAAAAAGGGCTATGAACTTTTTTGGGTTTTGTCGTTTGGTTGCTTCTAAGGAAGTTTTTGCCTGGCATTGGAAAGACTAATCCATGGCCAAACTGATGGCACATAGACCAAAAAAAGAGCAAGTTACACAGTGACATGTGTGCTGTGCTCAGACAGACTGGTGAGTCTAGACAGACCAGTATCACACCAGTCACATATTGCTCATCTCACTCAAAATTTACTGCAAGAAACTCTCCATTCCTCTCAGTTAGCGAAGGTGCTGCTCCTGCCGTCCTCTTGCACTGAGCTATGCAGGGAGCTGAAGAGCAGCGATGGCCCCCAGCCTGTGGTGTTTCATCACTCCCTCGTCCCCGCTCCCGTCTGGAGGCCGGGCATGCCCCTTCCCACACTCCCGCTGCCTTGCACAGCCAGCCACGGGATGGCTTTTGTCCCGCATGGCTGCCTTGTGACTCGTCTCCTGTACCAGGACAGGTACCCCACAAAGGCTCCCCATGCAGCTCATTCATGGGGAATCAAAACAGTAAATTTATACGGTGGGTTTCTAGCTGCAGTTCTCTGAGAGACTGTGCTTTCAGGACATGTTTTTGGATACAAACATCACTCTCCTGCCCTGGCCGTTGTCAACCTTGCATGTACCTTAGCAACGCAGCCAAAAATGAGAACCCTCAGGCACACAGAGAAGTTACCGTGGGGTGACAAGTTGCTACACGTCAGTTACCCTGCAACGGCAGCCTGCACCAATGTTGTTAGATGTCTGCAAGGAAAGGCTTGTGGCTCGGTGATTTGCTTTTGCCACAGACTGGGTATATACACACTTACTGCACGTCAGCTGATCGCAGCTCATTTCTTTTCCGCTTTCATCCTGCCTGGGCCCGTAGTATTTTGCTGGTTTATTTGACAAGCCCTGTGTAGACACAGCCTGTGGATGGCTGGAAGCTTGCTTCTGTACCTCCCCACTTCCCTCCTGGCTGAAGGACAGCCTGGCAGTACGTATGCAGATGTGGGTTTGGCAGGCGCCGGCTGGCAGAGGGCCTAGGGAAGTACCCACGGAGCGGGAAGGAAATGTTGGCCGTGACTCAGTGGTTGGGCACGGCCCGGAAGGATGGGGGTATAGAGAGAAAAATTATGCAGATGCTTCTGCGTGCAGTGGGGACAACAATGGTTCACAGAGGCTGCAAGAAAATAGCTGATGGTTTGATTGCGGATCTGAGGGCATTGACTCAATACAGCAGAAAAAGTTGTTACATCAAACAGGACCCTCGGCTCACTCCCAATAAACGTACTACATTGCATAACAATATTGGAGAGGGAGAGGGAAACAAACCCTGTTTGTCCTGTGTTGTTGTGGTTTTTTTCTTTGAAGGCTGGTACAGTAAAATAGGAAATTTAGAAGTATACTGAAAGGAAATTTTAGTGAAGTATCTTCTCTGAGAACAAACTGTGAATTAACTTCAAGACTAAAGTTCAAAATTACTTCAGTGCTACACCTCTTTCTACACTAAAGGCTTTCTACAACTACTCAGTGTTCCAATCAGCTTATTTCAAAGCTGACAGTGTTACCTAGTTACAGTTCCCACATATTCAGAGCCTTCGCACCATATATATCTAACTAATGCTTTCAGTAATTAGAAAACAAATTGTTTCATCAAGAACATAACTATGGTAGGTATTTGCTTGCATTATAAAAATGCTTGGGTCAGAGAAAAACTCCCCGAGGGAGGAAAAAAATAGAGAGATCCAAATAAAAGAAAAGACATAAACAGAAACATGCATTACATATTTATTTATCCTGGTAACCACCATGAGAGTTCAACAAATCTGCACTGAATGACATTCAGCTCAAGGTCCAGCACTTTGCATTTATTATTTAGCTGTTTGGATGAAAGTATTGGATTTTTTCCACTGTCATGTTTTAAGTGATTTGGACATGCCTTTCACAGATTACACTGTCCTGCTTTCTTAAAAATGCTGGCTGGCAGGTCACACGGATTTCAACAGAAACACCAGCACTGTCTTACTCCAGTTGACTACATAGAGCAGCAGAGACGAAACCAAGCAAAGTCTCATGGGGAAAATAGATGGGGAAAGACACACACTCCAGAATTTGCTGGATTATTTATAAAATGTGATCAATTTAGTAGGCTGTTTCTGTAGCAGCTCATGGATCGTCTGTATTTCTGAGATTTAGGTTTTATTTTTTTTATTTGTCTCCTGGGTTTCTCATAATATAAGTTGGAGTTTTCTGTTTGTTTGCCTGCCTTCCCCTAACACCAACAAAATTTCTGGAATTGGCATTGGCACTCTGGATGCTCAAAGAAGCAATTTTTCAAATTGAGCCATGCACAATTTAATTTCTCTTGAGGTCTTAATAATCACAATATCTTTCAAATGTCAGGTACTAAGCTTCCTTTAAAAAAATAAACCTCAAATTTTTACATGTCTGCCTTATTCCCCTGCTAAAGAGAAGATCTCATATTCTCAAAGCAACACAGGCTGCAGCAGCTACTTAGTTATCTGAATTTGTATATCATCATTGTTTATGATTTATATCCCAGTGGCATTGTATTATTCACAGTGCAATATAGATGAAGACTGTCCTCGCTGCATCATACAGCTTACAGTCATAACTATAGTTAATAAGAAAAAGGAAGGGGAGGATGGTCTTGATCTCTCTGCCTCAGTTCATCACCTTTAAAAAAATGGTATTTGGACTCAGAATTCTTGGTCATGTATCTACCATGGAAAAAAGTGTTAGTTACATGCTTAAATAGCTAGAGGCTTTTTAAAGACTTCACCAGAGACATAATTTCAGCACTTTCATCTTCACTGCAGTATGTGGAGGCCCCATCAAAGAAGTTATAAACATGGGCTGCATGTTCCTGTGAATCCTAATGGCTCAAAGACAGAGGGCAAATAAAACAACCCCAATCTATTACTAAATAAAACAAACAAAACCCACCTTGTATCATGCATGCTGTTCTCATGGATTTTAGATGTGTAAGACATGGTTTCAGTCTTTTGGGGCTGCAGACTTTGCCTCTGCATTTTGTTCCTGCTGCCTCTGAGTGGGGCAGCAGTCTCATCACTGACAGCTTTCTTTATGTTATTCTGCAACGTGTCGAGAACTGCATCCTTAAAATCTGTACATTTAGAAGTATGACTCAGCAAAATTCTCACCTTCTTCTTTTACTGTTAGAGCATGGCTAAACAAACTACCCATGTAAGCTGGAACAACAGACAATAAACACGCAGTGAACTCTGCACTGGTTGGTTTCTGGTTTACAGGCTCTTGCACTGGGCTCCCACCAGCAGGAGGTTCAGATACGCCAAGCATAATTAAAAATGTTATTCACAGATATAATTCACAGTTCATTTATGGTGGGAATTGTTTGCTTCTTACCCCTCAGGAATTTTCACTTGGTTGGCTAAATAAAAGAGAAACATTTCTTCACTTTAGGACTTGGATATAGGGAAAGGATCCTAATGTACCTTATTCATAATCCCCTTCTTCTCCTCACTTTTCTCTTTTTACCTTTGCTACATAACACTGGGTCTCGTGGGCGGCTGTTTAGTTAATGGGAGATGGGTGCACTTTGCTCCAGAACACACCAGTAGTAGGAAAAGTCATGAGCATTAACTGTGGGGGAAAAAGGACTGAAAAAAAGGAACTTAGAGTCAAGCTGTGTAATGAATCTCCATGTGAAATATCTATGGAATTAATTAAACTTTAAAACAGAAGACTGAAAGCTGACAGCCGGGTCATAAAGTAACAAAAGATGCAAGAGGCTGAGAGCGAGTGAGGGTAACCTCCCTGATCATGTAAATCTTCATTGTCTTCTGCTACCCTAATACATCCCAAGAATTCATAGGGTAAAATCTGCCTGAAAGCTTAATTCTTCCTCCTGTCAGAATTTTCTCAGATTCTGACCTTCATATGTGACATAAATCCTCTCTCACCAAGCCACTATGGCCTTAAATTCCTCAAGACTGAGCTGTGTTACGTAGTCTAGCTGAGCATATCTAGCATACAGCTACACGCGCCCAACTAAGCAGCAGGTTTATAAAAACCTGCTGCACTGTCATCTCACCCCTCTCACACACACCACTTGTTTGCTGGCTCATCTGTTTTTAGGGTTTTTTTTTCCCTCATCCATCTGTTATACTTCCACTATCTTCAATGGTAAGCTCTGTGCTACATCTTTGTATAGTAACTAGCACAAAATGACACCTGCCAGCACTGAGGTATTAAGGAAGTCAGCAGTAGAGTGGTAATAACAGGACCCCAGCCCAGCACAATTTTCACCTGAATCAGCTGAACTCACTTACCTAAAGGAAATAAAGATTGCTACTCCAGCCTATTATGTATTCAGGATTTTTATTCATGGCACAATTAACCATTTCTACCATTACAGACAGTGCTGAATGGTTTTATTTGCACAGCAGGACATCTTCCCTGCACTAATCAGTAAAGCACTGACCTCTTGGTAGGTAACAACAGACAGGCTTGTTTTTGCTCTGTAGTGGTGACAGCTCCCTGCAATGCTGTAATAAGCATGCTGTGACAACCAGTAATGACACCAGCCAGAGGACAATCTGAAAAACACGACAGTAATGTTGAAGTGAACAAAATATTTAACCCTGTAATGTCTCTACAGAGGACATAACATTGAACCCACAACCAGCTGCTCGTGGCAAGCAGGACCCCATGCAGCTGCACAGGACTGCAACAGGATATTGCCCACTTTGGGTGTGCAGAATGTGGCAGGAAGGGAACTGTGTGAAGAATGGAGGTTTTGGTTCCTTCTCTAGTGAGGAGAAGAGTGTCCCTTGTATGCCACACATGATGGTATGTCTACACAGATATATATATTTAAATATGTCCATACGGGTACTTAACTCAGCATAAAGTAACTGGAGACCCACCTGCCTTTGCTTCACCTCTCCCCCTCAAGCATGCATCATAGAGCCAAGCAGCCAAGTAAGCAAGTAGAATATTTGTAACCCTCTCCTTTTTAGATAAAAGGATCTTAAACTGTTAGTATTTTCTTTCTTTCTTCCATGTGACATTTGCAGGAAGGAATTTCTCCTTCCCTGTGTCTGGAAGTCTTTGATTTATGGAGGAAGTAACCATTTCTCTTAACTTTGACCTCAATTCTAAAGCAATTTGACTGTTTGGACAGGGGTTGAAAAAGGCTAGTGAGGAAAACACAGCAGCTTCCTAGAACCTGTGTCCATCCAAGTGTTTCACTCAGCATTGCCTGTTGGCACAGCCAAGTAAATCCCAATTACTTAACTCCCTTAAGAATGTATCCTACAAAAGCTGCATAACCAGGAAAATAAGCATGACTGCTATGTTTAATCTCCCCATTTTGTACATGCCCATCCAAGGCACTGAATCCCAACAACCTTAAAAATAAAAAATACTAATTGGTTGTTGGGTTTGATTTCTAGGGCAGCACTTCACAGGGGACCTGCTCAAAACACAATAAAGAGCGAGGATGAAACAAAGTGCCTCCAGACTCCAAGCACTGGGTGAATCTTCCCTTACAGCAATGTTGTGATACACGTTTACATTTTTCATACAAAGCTATTGGCACTTTTTGAAGTTCAGTTTACATCTTGACAGCTCCAGGTCAGTGCTGCAGAAGAAAACAAGCTAGGTGGGTCAGGGCCCTCTCTCAAAGTCCTGGCTGTTTCAAAAAGTTTTTCGGAGCTAGTTATAAAGAAATGGAATGCTCCCTTCATGAAATGTTGCAGTACAGACCATTTCCTTTTGATTAGTGAGGACATACAGCCTTCTAATACTTTAGTTCTCCTTCATTCCATCCTGCTTGTGTAACAGATTTCCATCACTTTTCTTATGAATCATGGTTCCAACTTAAACTTAAGTTTCCCAGAACTTTTTTCATTCTCATTGTAAAGACAAAAAAGCAGATCGCTCTGTAAGAAAATGCACATGAAATAAAATGTGTTTTCCTTGGGTCACATGGCTTGTTCCACAGAAAAAGTAATTAAATGTTTCTGACATTGCCAATAGGTGCCTAATACACAAGAAAGTACACAAAAGAGAGTGCACAAAAGAGAAGTAACCTGCTTTACAAACTGCTTGCACAGATACAAGTGTTACTCCATGCAGGTATCCAAAATGCAACACTAGGGTCAAATCCGTATTTGCCTGCAGCTTTGCTAAAGTTACAACAGGAATGCTTTTGTCTCCTCTGCTTTCTTCAATTAGTGTCACATCCATTACTGAGCTTCAGCAATACTGACATTCCAGGAAACAATGTCTGGCTCTTGCTAATCAGAAAGAGCTGTAAATCTTGCAAGGAGAGATTGGGTTTAATTTGTGCCTATGGGATTCTCATATTGAAATACTGGCCTTAAATATCTGCTCCATGGGGAGCTACTCCTGCACATTAATCCTAAACTTACCAGTTGATGAGCTGCAATAGGACAAAAAGAGCAAGGAGTGACATAACGCTAAGTGACACAGCACTGGGAATGCCCTATGCAGGAGCGCACTCGCCCATGAAGCGCACTACACCAATATTCACCCCCTGCACACAGCCTGTACTATTCACTTTGAGGAAGAACCAGCTTCAGACAGCCCTGCTTTACCACAGATCCACTCCCACATACACAAAGTTATTCGGAACAGCAACAGCCCATTAGAGAGACTTGTGAGGTTACCATCAATTTTGCCACTTCCTGCATTATTTTCCTAGGCTATGATGATTCATACTGAGCTATTTCATTCAGTCATCTTCCATGCAGTTTCTTACCAAAAAAAAAAGGGGATCAGATAAAGTTAGGAAAGTTTTCTGAAGTACCTCCCCTTAGCTTAACACAGTTTTTGATTATGCAGTTTCCTGTTTTTGTTGCAAGGTGACATGAGGTCATCAATGCTCCACTCAAGCTGCCCGTGTTTTGCTACATTCACTGCTGGAAATGGGACTCGGGAACACAGATGCCCTCCAAAGTCCGCAGTCAAGAACAAAACCTCCATACCATACTTAGCAAGTCTCAAATCCCTCTTTGCTGTGGCCCCTCATACTGGAACATTTCACAGCAATGGCTTTAAAATGGATTGCTGAATATTTTTTTAAGGTGCAGTAACACAGTTTAAGGGCCTGTCCTTTCTTTAGAAGTCTCGGTAAAATATATATCATTACATTTTGTTTTTTAAATAAGCCTGTAAAAATATTTCCTGTATCAATATGTAAAAATATGTATTTCCCATGTTCTATATGCAAAAATCTTTCTAATATCAGATTGTAGCAAACATATCTTTGGTAAAATGGAAAATTACAAACAAGTCTCAATTGGACAGAGATAGAACCTCTCCTTATTCCATGAGCTAAATCTTTATATTCATGTAACTTCTATTATGATTCATTAATATCTCATAATTATTAACATCCTTGTAACAGCTCTCTGAGGCATGGTAAGCTGCTGTGTCCACTTTAGAGAGGAGGAGCTGAAACGCTGAAAGATCTCACTGGACTTTGTCTACAACAGTAACCTGGGCGCCTTCCGTCATGAAGAGAAAGAGAAGCAAACACTTTCAAAGGGTGACTGGTCCTTTCTAAGATAAGTAAATTGAAATTACTCTCAGGGATTATCTAACCCTAAACTAGATACAGAGAGAAAATGGATGGTTGGAGCATGCAAGACCGTAACTTTCTTCCCACGCCTGGGGACTTAGATTACAAAGAAAGTGTGCAGCAAAACATGATTTTGAGCTTATATTTCTCAAAAGTCAAGCCCACATCTTAACCACTGAGTAACACAGAATAGCAGACAAGACACTAAAATAAGCATTTGCTAAAAATCTCCTTCAATGGATTTGATGCAACAAGGAAATTATGAAATTAGTTTAATCTATCATTAATTCTAGAACACAGCTACTACAGATGCAGACCAAAGTAGCTTGATCGAAAGTGCTTGATAGGTACAATGATGCATCAGAAAATTATTACATATAAAAATGGTAAAACTAGTGACAAGGTTGAATACTACAAATAACTTTTCAGAAATGCATGCAGCAAGTCATCAAACATATAGATGGATCGTGCACCTGTTTTTTCTTTTGAATCCACCAGAACGGAAAATGAAAAAGGTCAAAAACCAGCCTGAATTTTTGGACTAAAATGTACCAATCAACTAACATCGCATATTTAAGGAAACATCTGGTTCATTTGTTAAACATAATTTTACTTATTTTCCTTTACTTGGCCTCTGTTTCCTTAAAATATTCCCCTATCACAAACCTTTCCTGGAGCTTCTGCATGAAATGTGGCAGTTTTCAAGTAACACAAGGGCAGGAGAAAGTGAGCTAGCATCCAAAGAGAAAGGAGAGAAGGAAGCCACGAGAGCATTTTAAGTGTGTTGCAGTCATCTTATAAAAATCCCATTAGCGTGGCTAGTTACGCTGTAGTTGCTGTAGTTTCTCCATAGTTTTGTTTGGTTTTTTTTCCCCGAGAAGAAATGAAGTGTGATACTGTGGATTGTGTTCAAAATCAACTGCTATCGCTGCTTTCAGTGGAGTTGTTTGGAGTGTAGAGCTAAGTGCAGAATTTTGGTCCGTCTTGTACAGCTAAATGAAAACAGGTGTTTAGAACAGACAGAAATGGGGTGGCCAAACCATAGGTCCATTCAAACTAGTATTAAATGTATTCCACATTTTGGAAACCAAGTTTCAGCCAAAGTGGTTTGGGTTTAACATAGTGAGTGGTTTTATTTATTTCACTTTTGCAACGGTTTGACAACATCCAAGGTAATCAATCACAAATTTCAGATAAAGTTCTGGTTTCTGCTGGGCTTTTTTTTGTATGCTGCGGTACAGCTGAGAAATCTATGAGGAAGATTCTTTTCACTTCTTTTCCAAACCTGTCTGGTTTTCAACATTTGTATTCATTCTGAAATCAATTCAGATTGACTCACTTCTAATTAGACCGTTCATATATCTACTAATTTAAAGAGAAACTGAAATTCTTTAAAATAAATGTATTCCAAACATCGCTTAACTCTGGTAACCATATTTTACATACTGCAGAGGCAATGAAATGTCAAAGCACTGAAAAAAAGGACCAAAGAAGCCAGTCTGTGGAATCGATACACAACTACACCATGGCAGCTACAGAGCAAAAAAAAAATAATTGCAGAGTGCTCCTACAGTTTAAATGAGTAGTTCCAGGCAGCTTGTCAATACACTGGCCATATAATCTCTTGCGCTTGTTTTTACAAGATGGGAAGCGATGCAAGAATATTTAGATCAAATAAACAACATATATCTCATAAATAGTACAATTCAGTAGGTGCGTCCTTGGAGGTTTCTCTTTAGTGGACAACATTTGTTTCCTGAAAATGGATGCAAGTGGGTTTTAACCACTTATATCAAGAGTACCTATGATTTATATTATGTTCTTGTTCTTTTATATACATATTCAGAAGGATGCACTTAGCAAACAAACAAACAAATAAAAACACAAGAAAAATAAAAATCAAGGAAACACATTCCAGGCATAAATGAAAATAGATTGGGTCGGTTATTGGTTGTTAGTTCTCTTTCTCTCACAAGTAGGGCTTTTACCAACTCTTGTCCAGCTATTAAGTGGTGCAGAATTTTCCTCTTTCACTAGCCACAGATCCAAATTCATCCTGAAACAAAGACTAAACTTAAGATTAGATTCACTTAAATCTAAAATCTTAAAATTAAGACCATCACTTAAAGAACAATACTCAGAAAGCATGGCAAGTTAGGAATCAAAATGCAGACAGAGAGGTGGAGTCCAACAACTGCGCATTCCAGCTTCTATTGTATATGTATTTAACGCTTCTTTACATCATACCATACCTTTTCCTATTATCAGGGATGACCATGTGCTCTTTAACTCACTGCTTTGTTTAATAATGGACTCACTATATCTTCTTGTCTCACTTACTACACTTGTCACATTTCCAGGCACCCACTTCAAACAGCTAATTACAGTCATAACTGGGGTGCTTTTCGGACCAGCATACATACCTCATGTTTGCCAGACGGTGGATCCAGAACTTCCTGTCTTGTGTGTACTCAGCAAACAGATAAAACCACAGCCTAACCATTTTTGAAACCCATTGTAGATCCACATTGCATCAGTAGGTCACTGAGAACTGGCTTGGCCTACATCAAGAGGAGCTAATTCTGCTCAAGTTATTTTATCCCAGATTTCCCCAAAAGCTTCTCTGATACCAAAAGACTTTAGACAAAATATCACAAAGATTATAACCCCCAAGAAATGTATTATTCTGCAACATGCCTATCTGAATTTTAAGAGTGCTACGACAAGCAGCAGCAATAACAACTTCAAAGTCCTGCCACTGGATTCACTAACCCATGTTTGCAGCTCAGAATTTCCCAGCTTCTGTACTCACAACTTGTCCTCCTTAGCACACAAGGTACTAATGGAAAAACAGACTGGTCTCAAGCTGACAATGAACATCCACGGAATTACTCAACAACAACTAAGGAAGAAATACCTAAACTAGAATGCCTACAGTTCATGGCTTGGAGCATTTCTGCTACAGGAACATTACAGTTGCAAGGACACAAGCAAAGGTAAATTTACTTTTTTTCATACAATAGCCGCCATGCAGGAACTCAGAAACTTCTCATGTTGCAGTTGGTCAGCATTGTACTTCTTCATCTGGCCACTGAGCTATCTTCTGTCCTGTTTCACACGTGCTATAAACCATCACTGTGCCACAGAGGTTTAGAAAGAAAAAGATGGAAGGAAGAAATGTATCAGTCATTGAATCCATAAATGAGGACAGAGGATTATTATAGCTTCTGTTGAGGCCATTTCTGGGGTGGTTATTGGCACATATAGCAGTTCTCCTGGGATCAGCTGAAACCTAACAGGTTACAGCAGCCTTTGTAGCAAGATTGTTAAAACCAGAGCTAAACAAAGTGACAAAGATACAAAAAGCAAGGCTAAATTTTTCAGTGCTACGACTGAGCTTGTCACAGGGTGTTAAGCTATCAGTGTGGACTAATTTTACACGAAGGCACTGGAACAGCATTATGCTAGATTCAGAAGTGGTGCTTTCCCCAGGGAAGGCTCCCAGGAGAACCACTTCCGATGGCTTTTGTCCCACCCCCCTTCCCTCCCAGCCCTGGGAAGGAGTGCTGTATTTCCACCCCTGCCAGAGAGAAAAGAGAGGGAAAAATCATTCTAAGAGGCTCGAAATCCCCAAATGCTTTTAGTGGTTGTGATTTCCCCGGTGAGCAATTTTTAACAGAATGAGCAGACAAAATTGCACCGCAAACCATCAGATTGAAGGATAGAACCTTCATCATAATCAAGCCTCATTCTCACAACTGTTTCTTCTCAGGAATTCCTTGAATATTCATTCTTCTTAAAGGCAAGGGACAGAGATCTCTGAAGGACTCTAAATACACACTGTATGCAAGAACTCTGTCTATGCTTTATTGTAATAGAAACACTGGCTCTATTTACTGGGCATGTATTTACTGTTCCATTCAGGTAAGGCAAGGCAGCCCAGTGTTCTCAGTTACATGTGTACAGCAGCCGCACAGTTGCGCTGTTTGCATCACCGCTCTATCAGCCCCGAGTTCCCTACCAGACCTGTGGGATAATTAACTACCAGTCAGACACTGGACCCAAATATATGGAACTGACATCAAGCGGTTATGGATTTATAGTCATGTAAATGAAATCATGACGAACCACCAGCTCTGCTCATCAACCTTTTCCTCCTGATCCTGAATCCTTCTTTCGAGTGCGATTTTTTATTCATGTGACTGCTGCGAATAATGATTGCTCTTATAAATCTTCACAGGTTTGGATACTTAATCACACACCTCCTGCATCTACAACCAGCGTAGCAGCCCTATAGACCTGACTTTTTAAGGCCAGCTTTCAATTATCAGCTCTGTGGTCGCATATTTTACCATTCCTCTTCCCTTCACAGTTTCTAAATGTCAGACGTATAAAGCATTTGACATTTAGGGAAACGCCAGCATTATAACAACTCCCCCAAGTTATGACCATGCACTAATTTTTAGACAACATATGCTAATAAGCATGCAATTTTCAAGCCTTAATTTCAACCCTAATATACATAATTTAAAATCACCAATTTGAAGCATTTTAAAATTTAAATGAGAACTGTTGCTAGTATAAAAAAATTGAATTATAAGCATGATAGCTGTGAGTATATAATTAGCATGTGTGCATATAAATGCCACAGTAAGAACTGTCACTGGTTACAAATAATTGATTTGTGAATAGATGTGTTCTCTGTGAACTTCAAAAATCTGTAACTCAGAATCACTCTCATTACAGAGACCGGTCATCTTAGCTGAAAATATTTCTATGGATGAATGAGCCATGAAAATTAATCACTTTTATGGCCACATAAAGGGGTTGTTCTGGGTCACTGTTCAGATAGTAAAATATTAGAAGCCTGTGATCTAGTTTATAATTCATCATAGGCTATAGTTAGCCCTACAGATATCAAAAATCATTTTCTTGCTCCTCCTAAAACAGAAATTGCTCTAGAGACCTCTACAGCTGATAGAGTTTTAATGCCAAGTCCAATAATTTGATTCATATTTGTCAGTAAACCAGAAAATTTTGAATAAATTGTTTATTAGCATTTGAGATGGGCATCCCAAAAGAAAATGCATCAACAAACCTAGCTCTTAAAATTTCAGTATTTTTGCAATCACATTGAAATTCAGCACAAGTTAATCATTATCGGTATGACTAACAGTACAATTATTTTGAAATACTTGAGCCCAGCAGTGTATTCCATGGGTGTGCAGTTCTTCAGCAAATATCAGTGAATCTTTTGATAGTGCAGGAAGACCAAAGTTAATGTCTAAAAGAGAAGAGCAGAAATTAGCATGTAAACCAAAATCAAATCATAAGACTGTTACCAAATGCACCTGTGACTCTTTTACTCCCAGAGACATGAAAAGAACAATTAATGTCAAGTAATATATTCAACCATTTCCTCTTATAAATTTAAATTTCCATCGTGTTTAACACATAAAAATATGTAACTAAGCAGATAAAATGTTACTGTCTTTACTTCTATTGCACATGACATTCACTAAGCAAACTTCATTATGAATACATCCCTCATCACCGTATTCTTAGGCCTGTGCTAAAGGTATTGCTGTGAAGACTTTTCCATGATTCTAAACAAAACCCAAATTATTTCCTTCTCAACCCCAGAAAGTTATTAGCAGTGTCTTACATTTTTTTACCACTTGGAACAATAACAAATATTTTCAAGCACTAAAAGAAACTTAGCAACATTTACTTTTTTACTATGCTAAAAAGCAAGGTGATACTATCCATTACAAATTCTTACTGATTTTTATTACATTTTTTTCAATATTTAACTTCAATGAAATTCCAGTTCATACATTTGTCGCCCAGTGAGCCAGCGGAATCTCCATCTCTGCAGATATTCAGACAGGACATGGCCCTGGACCTGGACCTGCTTGGAACCAGGGTTTGGTCTAGAGACCTCTGGAAGGCCCTTCTAGACAATCTGATTCTGTGACTGATTTCAGGGTTCTAACCTCTTAGATTCTCTGACATTATTACCATTACTAAGTCACCAAATGTCTGTGGAGTTGCCCATGCAATCAGTCTTGGACCACAAAAAATGCATTATGCCATTTAATACTTTTTTACTGTAAGCTAAATTAAGTCACATGACTTCTAAACTGGATCTAAGAACAGGGATACAGGCAGTTATTGCATCTCAGCTAAGAAAGAGTAACCTGATAAACTGCTGTTGCTTGATCGTGGTTTTCATCTCTCACAGAGTGTTGAGAACAAAGACAACAGCACAGAAGAAGCATCAGTTATGAACAGGCAAACAAGACAAAAGAAAATTTCATATGTAGCATTTTAAAAGGAAAATAATTTTGTGTTCAAACAGGAGGGAGTTATGGTCAGAGCATCAAAGAAAAGTACATTAGTGACTTTATTCTACTACTTGTTGTTTAACAGAAGAGTGGAAATGAACATAAGATCAGTCAGTAGGAAACAGTTTCTCCTTGTTACCGCACCTTTGCCTTTGAAAGGGAATTCTGGAAGTAATCGAAAAGTTAAAAGCCCATGTGATGATGTTTCATTATTTGTTACTGGGATCACACTCTGCTGCCTAATGTACAGCATCATCACTAATAGCTTTGTTTGTGTATTCATTTGGTCTATACTAGCCAAATGTGAAGGTGCTGCCTAGACACGTAGTAAAAGCGGTCAGAGGAGCAGGAGGATTCTGAAGAGGCTATTTCAGTAGACGTCACATTTATTCTGTGAAAAATATAGAAAATGCTCATTAAATACCTCTGGTTTCTAGAAAATAAGAACACTTTTGGAAGCATGAATACAACAAAGTGAAACATAACAAGTATATCCAGCTACTTACATGGCAGGTACGGGAAGACAAAAGCATTTACAGCACAAACATCAAATAAAACTCAGAAATCTTTGAGATTCATAGCATTTAGGAGCAAAATGTATCTTTGGATCAACAAGTTTGACTTCTGTAAGACTTTATATAACAATTCTTGTATTTGAATAAATCAGTCAACAGCATTAACAAGTCATTTGAAACGAGATAATGAGGTGTTGCCACAGATATTTTATGGGAGGCATCTGCCAAGTGTCAAAGGGACCACAGGGGACTATATGTATGCATGTATATATGCATGTATGTATGTAATCAATGGGTAGCAGAGATTGGCTCCAGAAGCTCATCAGAGGTGACGAACACTTCTCAATAGTAAATTAAATGTTTTCTGAAGGGTTTTAGAATAGAAAATTAGCCTCTCGTATTGAAAGGCAAGAGTCAGTGGAGGGTTGTTAACAAAGGATTGAACTGGTCAAAGCACAGCTCTAGGAAAGCGACCTCTGCACGCAGCATTCTGGACGGACACCAGCTGGAGAAGGCTGCATTTGTTGAGCTTGGTTAGAATCATGCTTCAGTGAAGAGAGACTAGGGAAGAGCTATCACCATGCAGGTGGTCAAGAAAGGCAATATTGTACTCTAAAGGGCAGAGACTGAGCCTGAATGCAAGGAGACAAACAGGTCCGAGCTGGAGAATAACCTCTGAAAAACAGGTAGGCTGGTGACCAGTGACCAAGACAGGAAGTAACTGGGAAACTCAAGTAAGGAGGGTGGACTAGCAGTGGCAATCTACAGCAGTTTTGTATCATTACTAAATGTGCTCCCTTTTAATAAAGTGAATGGAAAAGCTTCTGCTCCGGAATTCTTTCCTTCATTCATGCATCCCTGACAAATATGTACAGACATATATACATATATTTCCTTCTTTTCAAGATGACTGGGTGAAATAAAGCACAAATTTTAACTTGTCTTTGTTGCAATGTCTTGACAGAAAACTGCTACTGCTGCTCTATAAACATGGTCATATATAGCACCCATGTCTGGTATGGCAGTAAAATTATTAATATTTAAGATTTGAGAGGTCTGGCTAAGAAGTCTGTCCTAACTAAAAGAACACTCCTTTCAAGTAAAAGCTAACAGTGATTGTTTCCAACTCCCCACTTCCTCACATTATTAACTATGATCATAGTTAATAAAGCTTCTGTCTGACCTGTCCTAAATTGTACTTGCGTCATTATGCACTCAGAGTCCCCAGATGTCCGACACTGATATTAACAAATAAGCAATTCAGAAAGGTGCTGTCATTCAGAGTGTAACTGCAAACTTTTTCTTTCCTGTGGATTTGTCCCAGAAAAAAAATCTAACTTTCATTTGATTGCGTTGATTGAAGTGGAGCATCACTTTTATACATGTGATAATTCTGCGAAGGACATGCTGGATCCATGAAGAATTTCTGAGATATTTTCCTCTGACACAAAAGAGGAAGTCAGACTCTTCCATTCAACCCGTTCTGCCACCAATCAAGGTAAAGCCCTTTCACTGAACGTCATGTGTAGTATAAAAATAGCGTTATCAGACAATAAAGCTAATGTTTCTGCATGAGGAGTGCTGTTGGACAGCCCCTCCAACAAACCTCCTCACACAGCTAACATTTCCCAGGTCATGCACTGCAATACATTTCACTTGGATAATTTTTTAAATCATATTTGTGAGTTTACAAAGAGTTTCAAGGGTACCATGCTCAGATCATAAATGTGCATAACTCCCGTTTCTTTCTTTTGCAGCCTGATCATCACAGGGGTTTGTTAAGACATTGCGACAGCATTGCCTACAACAGTTCCCCGTTCCTACATTCAAATGTGGTAACATATCTTTAAGCACTGTTAACACAATTTCCACCAAGGTGCAAGCATGAACATTTAAATCATCATTGATATGTCGCAGCAATATAGTCACTTGCCCTTCTGCCAGAGAAGTTGGTCGTCTCATCTATTACAACTGCACACAGTTTTCAGAAATGTTCTCAGACATACTCCTCATGCTTTTAAGAGCCACGATGCCCATTATCTCATTCAAAATAACTAGAATTATCAACATGCCTCGAATCATTTTCAGCTGTAGGATATTACTTTGCCAGCAAACACAGCAACTAAATATAGCCGCGAGGCAGCATCTCCACTTAAGCATGGTCAACATAACAGTTTGTAGTACAAACTTTTCCCAGAACAACATACACCTTTTAGTATTTTTATTACGCTTGTCTTGTTTTCTGTTCTAAGAACCCTAAGCAGTGAGCGTACAGCTGATGTCCTCTGTGGTCTTTTGAAGAACTTCAAGTACTTTGTGGTGACCTAAAGAAGCTCAGTGCCTCTCACATTCATCTCATGCTTTATTCCCAATTAGTAAATGAAGACTGTCATGAAAGCATTTTTTGTAGATGTAATAAAAAAATAGCCAAAACCTGCACAAAATTAGGAACAAAGTGCACTGTCCTCAGTTCGAGAATAATCCAGCCATGATAAACCATCCATAAAAAGAAGACAAAAAGGTTATTTAAAGTACATATGCAGAAGTAGTAAAAGAAAATCAGTATGTTGTGTTAAAGGAAGCAGGGAAGAGACACAGTAGCTTCCAAAAAAGGCATGAGATGTATATGCAGGGAAACATCTCCTCAAGACAGACAATTCTGAAGACCCTAAATACTGAGCCATTTATCGGACAGGAAAGAAAGGAGCCCACTGGCAGAGGACAACTCCTCAGAGCAGCCTTGGCTACTGAGAGTATTTGGCACCCAAGGTAAAAGGGGTTGTTTTCAAACATCTAAGACCATCAGAGTATCATGTTCTTCTATCTGAAGAGAACAAACTGTGAGTTCTAAGAAAATTTTCCTTGCTGTAATAACCTACAAAAAGGAAACAATTCAATTGCCGCTACTTTTGTGTAAGATTTTTATTCTGGTTTGTGCCCATGTAGAACTTGTATTTGATAAGGGCAAAAAGGTATTAAGAGGAAACTGAACCATTACTTGCCCTGGATGTGTTCTTGCAGTGCTTAATCATCTTGCTATTAAATGTTTGTGCTTATTTTCAAACATGAACTTCCCTAACTTCAGCTTCCAGACATTATACCCTTTTCTGTTAGATTCAAGAGCCATGCAAAACCCTGGTGAAAATATGCTGCAGTCCAGTCATCTTGTGATCTTCTTTTTGTCCAACTGAACAGAGTAACTTCCATAAATTCTTCGCTATGAGACATTTTCTCAGGTCTTCAATGTAATTTCTGTGACTCTTTCCTACATTCTCTTGTTTCTCAGTACATTTTTAAAACATGCTGGCCTAAACTGTACCCAGCTTTCAAATATTGATCACATCAGTACCCTGTCCAGAAGTAATACTACCTCTCTGTTTCTGTTCACTGTTCATCTTACATCACAGCAGCCCTCTGTTACAGCTCTGGACATGGAACTCTGATACAACCCACTACTTTCTGTGCAGAGTTAATGCTTTCCAGTACTCAGTTCCTTGCGATGTAGGTATGACTACATCATCTCTTCTTAGAAATACAGTCATGCATTTAGCTGCCTGTATTAAAAAAACAAGTTGTCTGAACAAGCTGTATGACCGAAAGCCTCCCTTCTCAGTGCCCTGCCTTCTTCTTCATTTACCAGTACATCCATCTTTGTAACATGCCCATTCTTTGCCAGTGGTCCTGTGGGTTATTGAATAACTGCAAGCCTGGCAAAGGCTCTGTTGGAAGCTAGTGTTTCCAGAGGTTGTAGCAAACCAGGTATTAATCCCCTTCACATGTATTTTAATGAAAATTGGCACTTGTGTTATAATGACACATGAGAAGACAAGTGCCTTTCAAAAATCTGTTTGATCTGTGGAGGAACAAACTTTATCTTCCTATTGTAGTAACATCATGTCTGTGTGATAAGACTTATTTTCCATTAAATTGATATAGAATAGCAAGTATTCTTTTATTCTCCATTTTCTTTCTTTCCTTCAGAAATGGACAAAGGGCTGATTTGTGATAAGCGAAGAAAGCTGGAGCATTCTCTGTATAACCGTTACTTCAGTTATGCTCCTTACTGTTCTCAGCTTACCTAGTAATTCAGAAAAAATGAATGAAGACTTCAACACTTGGTTCACCAATGGGAGCTAAAAAAGAAAGTGAAAAAAAAAAAAAAGGTAAAATGGGCTGTGCGGTGCCCAGGGCGAGGGTATTTCACTTTAAAGACTCTGAAAGGTCAGTAATAACTGCACAATTTTGTGCATGGGCAGAGTTTGGCTCATTATATGGTCTGAGTGTCTAAATAACACTCATGTAACATTGAAGATTAAATCAATGTGAAGCTACATCCCTGTCAAAATAAAAAAAATTATGGCAAAGAGGAAGGAATTAAAAAGAAGTGACAAACACATTTACAGAACCTCAAGTCTCTTCTCACTTCGCAGAAGAGAATCCTTGAAGTAAAGGCAGGTCCAAGCTAGGCAAAGAGCATTCATAGAGAAGATGGATGCACATCTGACAGTAAAACTTCCCCATATTTTTATTGCTGTAAAATAGTTAATGCTCAGAGATAGAGAAATTATAGAGAAAAGTTCAGGAACAAGGTAACAGGGCTGTAAGTTCTTTAATACTGTGTATAACTGTCTCAGTGTGACAGAAAAAAATATTCTAATAACTTTTTAGACATTTGCATATCGAATTCTACCTATATGTTACTTTGCTGCTTTACCAGATATTTGTTTTTCAACAGGTTTTATGCTTAATAAGTTCATCTTTCAAAGTTTAAAATGTTTTTCTGAAATTTAAAATTCATATTTAATACCACTGTGGATATTTAAAGAAGATTTTAAATCTATTAAAATAAAAATCTAACAAAAGCCATTTCTAAACACACACAGGCTGCTGTCATGTATTTGGGTTCTTCACATTTCCTTTATACAGCTAACCATTACTATCTGGAAGAGGTGTTAGAAGAATATGAACTTTTTAAATTTTTATTTAATTTATTACGAGACTCCATATAGGGAAAAATCCAAAGGAAAAATAACTCCAGGTAAGAGGAGTGTACTGAGGACTGTCACTTGACATGGTGCTCCTTCAGGGTGGTTTTGGTTATATGGATTAAAGCCTAGGAGCCTATAAAAAGGGATTAAGAAGAGAGGGTGCTTAGGAAGGAAAGAGAGAGAGGGACGGGACCATACTGGATTTTCTGAAGGAAGGCCTGCTAGCTGGTAAGGCCCCAGGTGAAGTATACGTCAATGTGTTACTTAAGGATCATTTTTTCCTCTTTGAATTGGGCTGTTTGGTTTCTGCGGACAGCTCTATTCTTACTCTCTGGGTAAATCAGGATGCATCCCAAAGTCTGATGCTCCTGCTGTTCAGACCAGGAAGTCACTGGACCAGGCAATGTTTTTCATCTCTCGGCAGTATGAACAGGCTTCCCATCCATGGCACACAGGGCCCTGGAAACAGGGTTGCCCCTCAGGACACGGCTGGGGCATGGACACGGAGGAGCAGTTCTCCTGTATTGCCAGTCACACCTGAAGAAGTGCACGTGCCTGAACTCCTTCAGACCTCCCAGACACAGCAGGCCACAAAACTGCCTGAAGAGTGAGTAATTTCCTAACTACGCCCTGAGATAAGGTAACAGCACTAGACTTCACACCTGATGCCTCAGGATATGCCAATATTATGAGAAGTCATACCGTGTTACCTGAGATAGGCCAGAGTATCTTTGTACATCACCATGGCAGTCACAGCGTCAGACAAGGATCCCAGCTTGGGTCCAATGCCAGCACAGCCCGACCTCTGCTTCCTGTGCCAGCACCAGGCTGTTCTGTGCTAGCTTGAGGGTCAGCAGACATCATCTGTACCAGCATGCTCACAAGAGAGACAGAAATCAGCAGCAACAGTGGTACAAGAGCTATTTAACTATAACCCATCACTATTTTTTGCATCTGTTAATCTTCACAGTGCCTAAAAAGAGATTTTCCTCTAGATCACAACTGTTCTGTAGTGCTACAGGGTGAAATCCATGCCAATGCCATCTGCCCTAATGACCAAGACAGTACACCATCTCACTAACTGTGACAAACTGGCAACAGAAGATACGAACATTAGCTTATTTATGTGTTGTAATTGGAATGGAAATCATTCACCAATTAACTAAGTGAATAAACACAGCTCTCCAAAGTCCTAAATTAAAAAATTTAATTGAAATCCTGGTCTTCCCTATTTGTAAAACCAATGTTAAAACATGACGAAGAAAAGCTTTCACATTTTTTAACACAACCGTTCTAAATGTAAGAGTGACAGATGCTGAAACATAGCAAAGTCCAGATCACAGGAATGTATTTGTTATGCTGTCACAGAAGAAACCAGTGGATAAATCAGGAAGACAGCGATCAGCAGCAAGGTGATATCCATTTTTAACCCTTGTTATAAAGGAGGGTCACCAGAAATATGAATGGACTATCTCGAAGCATCCAGCAAAGTTTCACAAGGCTTAGTACAGTGACTGAGGTAGGCCTGAAAGAAGAATGGCACCACGCGTGCTTGCTGAGCACATTACTCAACAAGGGAGAAGGAAATCTTCGCTCCAGCTTCCAGTTGTCCCCCAGGGCCAGATTTTCCAAAGTGCTTTATGTATATAGTGGTGTAAATGAGGACAAAGCATGTTTTCTTAAAATTGCCCAGGGTCTTCTAAAGACTAACTCACCCCACTATTTTGGCATGCCCTGGAGGACACACTTTTCGCCACTGACAAATAGGGAACCTCGGGACACTATCTTCTGCACACAGACACCCACATCTGGTGTCTAAAGCTGTTTGGTGTGGTTCCTCTGACCCAGTGGCTTCTACGCAAGCTCAGTTTCTAACTCATTAAAAGACCCACTGGCCTGCATGCACTATCCCATACGTAACACCTCTGCAAACCTGGCCACATGTCCCTGATGTCACCCTCTGCAGACAGTAGGCGTTCCTATGGCCAGGCTTCCCCAGCAGGCTCTCTGCACACTGTCGGGTGCTGCCTGCTCTAGACCCGATACCGTGCATTGCTCCTTCAGATCTTTTACACTGTATTTTCCTTAGTAGGCTCTGCTGCAAATGACAGGCCAGCTGACCGCTGTACGACCAGCTGGGCACAGCATCACGTTATTCGAGGGCTTTTACCCTGCGACGACTTCCGAGACCTCCTCCTCACCAAGGTGCACAGCTGCTGTCAACACCCAGCAACAGCTGCCACAAACCAGCGTCAGGAGCGCAAGGCTGAACTGAGCGCTCTCATTTACGCTTTCACCACCAGCACCGCGCTTTGCCTGGACCCTGCCCAAGCCTCCCTCTCCCCCTCCAGCCCCTCAGACCCGCGGGCGGTCCCCAAGCCTCCCTCTCCCCCTCCAGCCCCTCAGACCCGCGGGCGGCCCGTCCCCTCCTGCGCCCGCCCCGCGCAAAGCCTCCTCCCCGGGGCGAGGGCAACGACGGCCTCGGGGCGCCCGCGGCGCTACCTCAGGGGCTCTCGCGCGGCGGGAGGCACCTGCGC
>Ga0065711_1004119_pt1 | contig 30719 bp, 16 predicted proteins | sample Hoacrofraction12_FD_59098 | JGI IMG/M metagenome (GOLD analysis project Ga0065711, IMG submission 59098) | Hoatzin crop microbial communities from Cojedes, Venezuela - Epithelial fraction 12 v2 (version 2) | ecosystem: Host-associated > Birds > Digestive system > Esophagus > Crop | place... | reverse complement strand
AAAAAAAAAAAAAAAAAAAAAAAAAAAAAGTTTGGGGCTTATTTTGCTCTTAAGAAATAACAGTGAAACACTGAAGCAAAGCTACAATGCAAGCGAATGCACTGGTCGCTTCTGGAGTTTATTTTCCTAGTGGGATTTTTTTCAGTGCTAGCATCTCTTTCTGTGCTTCACGCTGAAGTTGTTACTTTCTTATGTACACAGGACAAGCCAAATTCCTTCCCCAGCCCCCCTAAGTCCCGACCTCGACAAAGGAATGACTGTTGTCCCACTGCACAAGGTTCTGCAGGCTGTTAAGCAACGGAGGTGGAAAGCACCAGCCGGCCGAAGGGAGCTGGCGCCGGAGCAGGAGCTGGAAATTTGGGTCCACATCAGTGTAAGGGCTTGGGACATGGTGGAGAGCTTTGCATGAAAAAACAAATCTCCTTGTAATGCAGTTGTCTAGCAGAGGACTTGCAAGTTCAATAGCTGACCTCCTTCCCCTGGGTTTTTTTCTTAAACCTTCTAGGTTTTCGCTCCAAACTAAAAGAAGGGCGTGTTTTAAAATCCCAGCTGCCACACCGAGCAAGGAGGAATACGGGAGGGTGAGTTCAGCGGCCTTCGAACGGGGCTGTCGCACCGCTGCCTCACAGCCCGGGGACCACGCTCAGCGAGGGGCACAAGACCCGCCGGCAGGGCACCAAAAACGAACAGGGGGTGAGCGCCCGCGCATTTACATCCCATGCTGACGTCCACCCTAAAGAATTCGGATGGGTGTGTTTTGGCTGAGTTGTCTGGCCATCAGCTACGGATTTAAGATCATTTGACCACCCGTTTTGGAGGCTGTTTAGTTTTTCAAAGTTCATTTCCTAATATAGGCAAAACACCAAAGTTTTTAATTTTTTTTTTTTTTTTGCATTTTTTGTGAATAGGGGAGAGTCAACTTTTACTACCTATGGCCTCATCCATCTAAGGTTTCTTCAAGCCCATGCTCCAGTCCGACACAACACAATAGACTGGACTGGCTCCAGAGGAGTTTGTTTAGTCCCATATATAATTTTTACCTTGTAAACAGGATGCACCTTTAAGTTATAATTTAAATATGATAAATGGACCAAACCCAAGAGTTTTATTATCCCAGGACACAGTTATTACCAACTTAACAGGAAACACCTGCAAGTTATTGTTATAATTAGAGATGGCTGAAAAATGGGGAAATCATTTTGCAGAAAAAAAAAATAGAATTATTGAAGTTCTTTTCATTCTGAAAGGTTCAAATGTATCCATTTGGGCAGAATTTTATGCATCCTTTTTATCGAAGTCATGTTTTAATGTTCTCCTTTGCAAAGAACCGCTCCACTTTTCCACGGAGAACTAGTTTTTAGATAAAGCCATGTAAATTTAAAGTTTCATTGAAAGAGTGATCAGATGCACCGTGGCCAAAGCAAGTGGCTTTAGGAAAGGTCTATTGCTTAAATGTTATAGGCACTGGTCCTCAGCCTTCATCTCCGCACCCTGACTGTCACCCTAAGAACCCGTAGTGGAGCTGGCTTCAACCCTCAGTCCTCGCTCCAAGCCTCACTCAGCCTCCCTGGTTTGGAAGCTGCCCCGTGTCCTGTCCGGCGGTCTCATCCCTTGCCTCGAAGACCGTTCAGAGTGGGGAGTCTTATGGGAGGCACGGGTGAAGAGAGAGATCATACATTTTCTGCAAGGAGGAGGGATGAAAGACCCATGAAATGACTTGGGAGTCGGGAATCTGACAGTGAGGAAAGCGGCCTCAGCAGTGGGAGGCATGAACTTTGGTGCAGAAGGTTTTGGAATAGCCTCAGCGCATTGGTGAAAGGTCAAGAAGTGTGTATCATTCATGCAGTCACTATCCGAGGGGGCTTTCCCAGTAACTCCGGGTGGATGTGATTTTTTAAGAATATGTTTCATTGCAGATAGTTTTAGCAAAGCATTTGAAGGTTTTTACTTTCTGGTTTTGGAACTGTTACTGTTTTATTTGATGTACTACTACTGATGTCACGAGAGCTGAAACAGACTATTTTATTTTAAAACCGCGAAGGGCATAGAGATTTAGTATTCTTTTTTACGGATTAAAATGTCTACTGTGCACGCTGTGTGATAGCAGGGCACGATACATGTTGTCTTCATGTTCTTTTTAAATGTTGCCGCTGTGTTAATGTGCCATTGCCAGAAGTTTGTCAGATGTATAACCACAAATATGCATGCGTTTCAAGTGACACCATTAGTCTAAACCTCACGGGGATGAAATGGAACCTTTAATGCAAATAGTTTGTCAATTATTGAAATAAGGTTGAATTAGATTAAGGGACCATTCCTAAATTAATTAACTTTAAAAATGCATAATAATGTTTTAATGAACGGACCATCAATCAGAACAGATTATTGTAGAGGCAAAAAGCTTACTTCTGACTTTTTAGCAACATAGTTTTGAGTGCTGCAAAATTTTGACTTTAATAATACTTTTCTCAGTAGGAAAAAGGGACATGGTGAGCAGTTTCATGAAAAGCCTTTTAAAATAATGGGATATGTCTGTAAGGGATATTTATGAAAGTCTGTGAGTCTCAGTAGACTTCCACAGGCCTGGGTCACTTAAATACGGGACTGGGGCTCCCAAGTCAGTTGAAGGCTTTACAAACGTTAACTGATATACACTGTCTACTCAATCTTCCCGGACTAGATCAGGAAGAGTGTATTTTATAAATACACTTTTAATGTAAAATGTATTACACTAATTTAAAGCAGGATGCTGTTTGGACAAAAACACTTCTCCTTTTTGTGACACTAACAGAAAGACCAAGACCAGAAAGCCAAGCTGACTGGAAACGGTGGTAAACAAAACTGAAATTGAGTTATCTACATCCTTTACTTCTTGCCATAGTTAACTTGTCATTTCCCTTTAAATTCAGATTCGCCTTCTAGATGTGCAAAGGTGAAATGTCTTATTGCTCTCTCTTGTTATATTATAATTACTGGCTTTTTAGTTTTGCTACAACTAAATGGTGAATAAGAGAAGTGACTCGAACACATGCTGCTTCTCTTTTCTCTGGTACCATCAGACTTTCCCATTGTGCATGCATAAGTAGGAGAGGACATGACTGAGTAATCAAAATGAGTCACTTTCTATCTTTAGTGAAATAACCCTCTGTTCAGCATTCCCCTTTGCCAAGTAGCAGGCAGCAATTGCAAGTAGGTAATTGCACTGCAAACACATGCCAAGGCTCAGATAAGAACCAATCTGGGTACACGCAGCGTATTAACAAATTCTCTGAGCACTGACTCTGCAGAATAAGATTCAGCATTTTTATCCAAGATAATATGCTCTAATTAACCAGTGCACGGTACTTTACACTAAACACAGGGCTTGAATAGAACTTTGGGAATGGGATAATGGAGGCTTATTAGGTTAATAAAGAATCATGTGTTCCAAGGGTGACTTAAAAACACGATTAGACTTCCTTTAAAATAGGCCAAAGTATTTCAGATTTAATCAGTCCCCTGGAGGTTATTGAAATTATCGAATAGATTTGGCAATCAATAAGTGACATCATTTATGCTGTTCAGAAAATGAAAATGCTCTAAAGAAACACCAGGAGATTTGGTGGCTTAAAGCCACCTTAAAACAGCCTCAGAGACTGGATGCTTTTTGTCCAGCATTTGGACAGAAAACATTTTATTACAAAAGTAGAGAACCAGTCTCTGATGCTGTGTAAGATTCTGTAACAGGAGGGAAGCTATATGTTATGCCGTCTGGCTTCATTAAGATTACTGCTTTCTATCCCCTGGGAAGACTTGTCCTCTAGGTCTTTGACTTGAATTTAGAAGCCATCCAAAATAACTTCGCTGAGAAACCTTGCTGAAGCTTAAGAGATGCTGTGTGTGTACTGGGATGAAGTTCACTGGTTCAAACCAGTAAAGTCTAGATGTTCAATCAGAGAATGCTTTGCCCAAAGCAGGGGACTTCCGCTACTTGGAAGAATTAATGGCATCTTACAAAATTCTTTCATACCACGGTATGAAAGAATGGTTCTCATCAAACCTTCAGCTGGAAATTCTATATATTGCAGTTTCTTATAGTTCCGTGGGCCAGTTTTGGATCATCTAGTCTACGACCTTGACTATCACAGGTGGTCCATTATCTGTGAACCACTGCTCCAGTGATCTCCCTACTGGCCTCTCCTGACGCTCATGTGGCATCTACCTGACATCACTGGGGTGCCTTCAGATGGCCACAGATGTTGGGACACAGATGTCCTGGCACAGGGAGCTGATTTCAAAGCTCTGTGCTAGATCTGTAGGACTTCCCGCATGGATGCAAACTCTTTGAAGACTCAGTCCCATAAAACGTTGGGAAGTCTCATCGACTTTCTCTCAGCAACTTACAACGGTTGCTGGACTGAAAATGTGTGGGATCTCAATACTCATTTGACAGCATTGTCTGAATCCCTCCTCGAGTCTTTTATTGTGACTGGATGACACAGTAGCATACACAAAATTAATTGCCTTTCTGTTTGTTTTATTTGAGGGAGCGATTCTTCTTACACATACATCCTGAAATGTATTTGCTGTGCCAGCTGTCTGTTCTATTATTCCTGCTTTTTATCAATTCAAATTTTTCTTTGCTGATTATGTTGCAACTGAGGAGCCAAACACCCCAGGGCTTGATCATTAGGCAAAAATCTCACCTGAAATCAAAGGGAGTTACAGCCTCGAGGGTGGGACTGTCTGTCATGAATATTGAACAAGGTTATCAAAATGCATCACGCCATCATGTATGTGTAATCAGAAAAGCCAAATGTGTTTTGGCCTTTTTAGTGGAAATAATATTTAAAAAGAAAAATACTGGAAGGGTGGGAACACATCTGAGGAAAGAGTCTGCAAGTAAAATTTGGCTCATGGGACTAGTTTAGTACATTTACAGGGGATAATTTCTAGGACTGGAGCTGGCAGAATTTAATCTTTCCTTTGCAGATCTTCTCAGATTAATTTGAATTTTCTCACATTTTTAAAAATCAAATATACATCCAGCTTCTTTCACTTTTTTTCCACCTACCACCCATCTTCCTCCAGCTTAGCTGAAATTAAGCTCTACTTGGCCCATAACTAATACTTGAAAGACTGTGGCTCTCGATACCTGCAAAAAAAATATCTTACAACAGTCCAGCCTGACAAGGCACAAACCGTTCTCCTCCTAAACCCCACAGTTCTTCAGTCCTGTGAATACTGCATATTCAGTGCAATACTCACAGTATTTCGTTGCTAGCTTCTCTGAAAAGTGTTAGAGAGAGCAGGCAGGCAGGACAAATCCAGACCTGTAGAAGGACTCTGGCATGCTTTACACTGAACCCTAAATTCATTGCATATCATAAAATACAACTATTCATATAGTCAGATCAGTTCCAAAACCTCCAGCAAAGAGAGACGCAGAAAATATGTGCAGAACTGACAGGCAGCACCTGAGTATTATCTGTGGATCTCTTCTTATCCCATTATGTGACACAGGTCTGAACAAAGCTGTCCTTAGGACAGGCCATTTGGAAAAACATTTCCTGAATTATGTGCAATTTCTAGAATTGTGCTAATAATTTGCAAGCCAATCAGAGTTCTGTTTAATCATGCAGTGCGACCCTGCTCTACATTGGCTGTACAGAACAATTAAGATAGCAAAGCCCATAGCTGCCTTTTGTTTACCTCAAATCACATCAGACTACAATGAGATAAGCACGCAAATCTTGCTTTCATGTTCTGGAAGTCTGCTTCCTGCTGCAGTGTGTATGTGCACTAGCAAACAGTAACTTAGGTATGTTTAGAAGGTCATCTGTCAGCCACTTTGTTCGTGTAACAAACAGTTGTAGAATATTTGCCTAGAGGAGGAGGAGGGACTCCACTTGGCTTTTGCTGTTTTTCAAGGCACCAGAAAGCATGGAGAAATACCACGAAGAGAAGGCACTGACCGCGCTCCCTTTTTTAGGCAAAAAATTAGGTCTCTGCAGCCAAGTTATGTGTATTAATAATGAAGACAGTGAAATATTTTTTTTCTTCACATTAATATGCTTAGTCGTGTCAAGAACAAACGCTTCTTTACACACCTCTGTGCGTTGCCTTCTTTGGTCCCTGTGTTTTGCGGAGGACACTCATGAGGGATCAAGACTTTCATGTTCAGGCCAGTGGAGTGAGGCCAGCCCTGCTCAGCCAGGTCTGGAGGGGGCAGGTGGCTACATCTTGCACCTGACCTCCGTAAACTGATGCTAGCCCTGATCTGCTGCTACTCAAATTCTGCTGGTAGTTATGTCCAGGGCACCCAAAAGGCCCTGGAAGTCTTTTTCTGCCTGCAAATGGTCAATGTGCCACTCACTTATCACAAAAAGGCAAAAGGAATAATTTATTCTGTTCAGGGAGTTAAACACAATTTCAGCCCAAATCCTCTGATGGTTGAGTGCATGCAACTCAGCACAAAATTCTCTGGTGGGATGCTGGTCCCTTTCGCCTCAAGAAGACCAAGCACATCGTCAAGACAGGAGAAGCCAGGTGAGCTGATGAAAATGAAGTTGTGAGTACCCCAGTGACACTACACTTCTTCACCTGCTGCACTACCAGCACACGGCTGGCTACTGTGCAGGAGAACTTGCTTGGCTAACAACCTCTTGCTCCTTTGGTTGTGTTTCTTATGGCCAGCAAGCTCTGCAGGATGAGCAATCCCCCACCAGTGCCCAAAGCAAGGCTGTTGAAGGGTGCAGAGGGGTAATAAGCAGGAATGGCTCTAGCCAGGAAATAAAAAAGGCCCTCAAATGAACAGCAGTAGATGGGGAGAGGAGGGAGGGTGAAGCAGTTTGGGGTATCAGTTCTGGTGGCGAGGCTAATGACACAAGTCACTGCACACAGGGACTTGGTGTGCACAAGCTGGCTGCACCTGCCCACAGCTGCTGCAGGAATGGCTGGTGGCAGCACTCCGGGGGCCATGCCGGTTCCCTGCCCTGCATGTCCAAGGATGCCCACAGCTCCTGCCCTGCATGTCCCATGATGCCCACAGCTCCTGCCCTGCATGTCCTATGATGCCCACAGCTCCTGCCCTGCATGTCCCATGATGCCCACAGCTCCTGCCCTGCATGTCCCATGATGCTCAAATCTCCTGCCCTGCGTGTCCCATGATGCCCACAGCTCCTGCTCTGCGTGTCCGAGGATGCCCACAGCTCCTGCCCTGCGTGTCCCATGATGCCCACATCTCCTGCCCTGTGTGCCCCAGGATGCCCACAGCTCCTGCCCTACACCCTGGGCCCTGCACCCAACTCAGCAGGTTGTCCTGATGTCAGGGACCAGGGGCTGGGAGAACTCCCTGTGCAGACAACACTCATGGCACACTCCCACCACTTCTCCAAAGGACAGTGACAGGCCTGGGTATGAACTGTGGCAGTTTCAGCTCAGAGAGTCTGATCTTAGTAGGTGTAAGGAGAAATGCACTCAAACTTAATCAAGACTTTTCGAGAAGCAAGATTTTTACCCTTTTCCTGTCTGTAATTCTTCATCCTGACTCTTTTCAGCTGCAGCCAAGTCAAACATCCCTAAGACCCGAGATGGCTGCATTCAGCAAAGCCACACGCAGCAACTTCTTAAAGATGCACCAAGCCTTTTGGCCCCTCTCTGTTGTGTGGCTACGCTTGGGGCCCCCTTTGTTTTTGAAACATTTCGGTGCTGCACATCTGGAGCTGTGCGGTGCCCCGCTGGGAAAGGAATACGTTTACAGCAAGTGTAAGAATAAATATTTACCAGAATTCATCTGTAACAACAGAACAGGAAAACTATTTAAAAACAACAACAACAATAAAGAAACCAGCCAAGAAATAATAGAGTGGTTAATCCCATTGGCTGGACTGATCCATTTTTACACTAGGAATAACAAACAGATTTGAAATGAATTGCACTTATTATTTTCAGTACGGTAGCACCGAAGGCCCCTGTTCAAGTATCAGTCTGTCACTGAAATTGCTTGGTTTTATATCGAAAACTGAAGCATCATTTTTATAGCATAGAATGTAAATTTTCACAAAATAACCAAGTGCTGAGCCTTCACTCCCACTGAAGTGGATTTAAAGGCTCCTGTTGACTTATGAGGGAGTTGGATCAGGCCCCATAGCAACAGCTTATGCCCAGCTAAAACATATTGCTTCTGCAAGTAGGGGCAAGCTTTAGGTTTGTATGATGATGATTATATTTTAAATTTTGTATGGGAAACAGATATATATTCTTGCTTGTTTTTCAGAACTGTTTTTGTCTTTAAGTGTTATGATAACCTTTTACTAGGCACTAAGCTGACACTTACTAGGTTAAGGGAGGAGTAAAAGCCACTAGTGCCTCTGCCTGGGAATAGAATCGGCATTAATGGCTGCTTGGGTTTGGGTCGTACCAGGCTCACGAAGAACAAAGGAGCAATTGCTCCCTGGTAAGAGGAATTTTTCTGAAACTTCTCTGTGAAGGAAAAGGGCTTAAGGAAGCGGATGCCTCCCAGGAAGGAGGAGAAGGAGCCAGGTGTTTGAGTCATCATGTAAACCTCAGAAGGACCTGCAGAGACAGAAGTCCTAGGAAGGATGGAAGGGGAAAGGGGCATATGCCTTTAGGGGAGGATCATGCTAAAGCTGAAAGAATCTCATTGCAAGACTTAAAGGTAGACTACATAAGCCACGTAAACCTGAGGTGACCTGAAATCTTGAGAAGACACTCATGTAATACACAATGAACACTGGCCAACATCGAGGAAAGAGCGGCAGAGTGTGACTAAGTGTGTCTTAATTTACTCAGATCTGTACAGCCTCTACGTTGCTTTTAAGAAAAGAATAATGCATCACAGGCCTTTTACAAAGTTGTAAAGATGTTCCTTTTCAAGATGGAGAATACGCCACAAGAAAAGGAGGAGGAGGTGGACTACAGTACAGAAGATCAAATGGCCACCTAGCACATCTTCTGTCTCCAGCAGCGTCCAGCAGCATATGTTTATGGGAGAGTATAAAACTGAGGATGTGCAACATTATTCATTTCCTTGTTTGGCCTCCCATTTTGGGTAATCAGCTCTTCAGGGACTTCCTGAGCTGGATATTCAATATGGACAGTCATGTCCTACTGATAAAGCTTTCCGGCATGTATTTATCCAGTGTCTCTTTGAACCTATTCGAACATCGCTTTTCTCACTGTCCTATGGCAATAAGCCCTGCAAAGTTACTATGTGATGCCCAATAAAACATAGAGCTTTTTCTCCCCCTAAACTGCGACCGTCATTTTTTGTGCCCTGTTGCTTGTGTTGTAAAACTTAGTGACTAATGGTTAACTGCTGTCTCTCTCCTCCCATTTATGAATTTAGAGACTTCTCCCATATCTCCCCTCAGTCGTGTCTTTTTCAGAGGAAGGGTTTCTAGTCTATGCTGCTTGCCTGGTGGAACCACACACACCTTTGCACATCCTTGGTGTCCTTTTCTGAGCCTTCTCTAGTTCTCCAGTCTCCTGAAACGGGTGGGGATCAGACCTGCGTATCGTAGTCATGCTTTTGGAAAGGGGTTTTTAGCTGTTGACGAAACTGGGGATGTTAGAAGCAATCTGATGGCTAAGATAGCAGAACCTGGAGGCTTAGTTTAGAGTTGCCTCAGTAGTACATCTAGAAATTCAGAGGAAGCACTTGGCAGTTTCTCAGGTTGGAAACTTTTTTTTTTTTTGGAAAAATTTGCTTGGAGACCCTAGACATCCTTGATCAAGGTCTAAAATAATATAAAAGGGAGCCCTGTCCAAAAAAGCCTGAAATACAAGGATTTGTCTCCTTGGAGATCCTGTGTAGAGCAGAATGAGGATGAAAGCTGTGTCATTCTCAAATCTGCATGTGTGATCCTGGAATACACACAAAGTTTCAGGTGCATTAAAGACCTCCACTCCTGCTATTCATTCCTCTGATTCTGTGCCTAAGGGCAGATGCCAAACAAAGAGTTAAGGCATATTCTAAATCCTGAGGTGATTTTTATCTCCAGCTTACATGGACACTTACTTTCTGAAGGCCGTTTGAGCCCACAGGTATTTCTGGTTTCTTCAAGAAAGTAAGTGTCCATGTGAGCTGGAGATAAAAATCACCTAAGGAAAGTCATAGCACATACATTTGAAAATCCTAAATTCAATCATTGGGTCATTGTGGAAAGACCTATAAGATGCACATTCTTGAAAAAATAAGGAGGTAATAATTTTCAAATTAGGTATGTAAAAATAATCCACTGGCTGCTAGACACTCATGATTCATTTTACTGTTTGGAGCACAGCTATTACTTTATATAAAGAAGGCAGACAATTCAAATACTGGGAAGACCACTCCTTCCCCACCCTTGACAGCTGAAACAGTGCCCCAACCCTGTTTTCATTCAACTCTCTAAATTCTAGTCTAAACCATTGACCGGATGCAGTGTGGAAAAAATATCTTGAAATAAACAGGCTTCTATATTTATACAAATTCTGCTGTGCTTATGAGAAAACTGATCAAGAAGATGTGTCTTTCTGGAAATGAAATCGTTCTTCACGGAAATAAAGATTACAACAAAAGAAAAAGGCAATGCAGTGTTAGGTCAGTGGTTGAAGGACAGAGGATGTATGCAACGCGAATTTTGCTCAAAGTTTTGATGAGCTGTGGAAGAGCTCTGCAGGAGTGAAGCACAGAAACCTGGCGCTATCCATCTGATAGTGGCAGAAGAACACAGGATACATCACGAATAAGCAAAAGCTGACGTAGTCTATGGAGGCTGGCATCGTTTTCTTGCCACACTGACATACTCATCTATCCCACCGTCCTTTCCCTCCTACCTCCAAATGCTAGCCACATCTCAATGAGTTTACCTGTCCTCAGGGGCTATGATGGCATATAATACTTTCTCTGTTTTGACCAGCTTTAATTACATGTTTTAATTGAGCATACGGCTTCTGTGATGAAGGACACGGCCATATTGCGAGTTGGTGAGTAGCAGATCTGGTATTTGTGGCATTTATTTCAAGGTAAGCCAGCTACCTGAGCCACATGCACATGGAGAGACTAGTTCTCAGGTGCTTTTTTGTAACCGTTTGTTTTAGTTTTCCATAAAAACAAAGAGACGAGCACTGGAAACAAAGCTTCATTCATTGTTACCCAGAGTTTTGTCAGCATTATAGTTTTTTACTCACTGTTCACCATTTCAGAGCAACAGAAAATACTGAGCAGAAGGCTTATTACCTACTAAGCCTTATTTGAAAGCGAAAGTCCTGGCAATCTGCAAATCATCCAAGGCAAATTCTACTGGCATGATATTTCTAATATCCAGATTAAGTCAGTAGACATACTGATGATGTATAATAAAAGCACTATCAGTTTAAGGCTATTGCTGGTATCTTGACAATGTGATAAATGAGATCCCGTCTCATTTCGAGCAGCAACATAACCTTACTGACTTCAGCAACAGTTGGATGAAAAATGTTTCAGGGCAGAAAGTGAGTCAATGTTAATGGAAAATAATAATATCCCCCAAATTTAAGGTTATGCAACTGTATGGCAATGCAGATCGCCTAAAAAAGGAGAGCGCTGAAGAAACACAAAACAGTAGGACACTAAGTCCATGCAAATGATTTATAAGGGGACTTTTTTACTTAATGAAATGATGTACCATTAACTGAATGGCTTCTTGCTGTTCCGTTAAGTCCTAACTGTGGCCTGTTGTGTCTTGGTGATAGCCAGAAGTGGCTCTGCTGAAGTCAACAGAATAACCTCTGTATACAAGTGCTCTCTTAGAGTGCAGAAAAGACAGCGTATTTATTTCTGAACAGGATCTATGACATGGTACTTTTTACATATTGCTGTAATGGTTCTTTTATAGTTCCTATAATTTTCTGGCATGCCAAATGGGGGATATAAGTTTTGTGATTTGATTTTCTAGCTTCTGGTGTACTGATTCTTACCTAAAAAGCAAAAACTAGCATGTTTTCAGCATTGAGCACAGAGACGAGTTTTGCCATCTGGGATTGCAGAAAGCAAAGAAGAGGAAAAAAGATACTGTGTGTCTGAACATGGAAATATGAGAGGCAACCAATACACACACACAGAAGCAAGTAAGGCAATATTCGATGTACAGCCACATCTAGCACTGAAGATTTGTTAAAAGAGAAGACAAAAGATGCCAGCTCAAACCCAAACTCCTTTAGATGTCAGCTTTTTCAGGATCAAGCTCTTGAAATCTCTCAAGACAAAAAAGCAAAACATCCCTAAACAAAGAAAATGCAGTGAAAACCAGTCTTGGATATGTGTTAAATACAGCATTGCCTTGAGGTAAAACGGTATGGGGGAGAAATTAGAAAGGTCATCACTCCTATGGCTTTATTGCCATGGAGTCCCAAACTATGAAGTTTACTTTAACCAAAGCTTAAATCACTCTCAAATGAGTTCCTTTAAGGAAAAGCAGGAGTTAAAAGAGAATGGGAAAGCATAAACAAGTTGAATGTCACAGCCTGGTAAATAACAACAAGTAGCAGTCCTCAAGGAATGGCTGCGGATTTCAAGGAGACATGGACTCAAGCAGGATGTGAGTAACTCCCATAGACTTCCCACTATCTTTAAGTAGGCTCCCACTGACGTTATTGGTATCCTGTGGCGAGAGAATAGGACCAATATTTTTAGATTTGTGTACGCTGGCTATTTTCTGGAGTTACAACACTCGTGTATTTTTAGTGGTTCGTTATATTAAGCCGAAGAGGCTTTGCGTGGTGTTGTGTCATACGCAGTGTGCGAACTTCCTGGAGCTCATCTGTTCCTTTGATCCTACCAGCCACAATAGCAGCAGAGCTGACTCATCGGCCACCACTATTTCTTCCTTAATAGGAGCTTCCCAGGTAGGCAGAAATGTGCCAAGCAGGGGATGGTAGCGGCCATACCGACTCCGAGTCCGGCACCGACATGACGTCCGCTGCCAAAGGGAAGAATCTGAGCGATATCAGAGATATTGCAGATATTTCATGTGTCTGCCTTCTGATGTTCTGTAGTGCTGCTATGTCACTGTATCCTAAGCATATTTTTCATACTTTGCAACTACGGTAATGTCACACTATAGTAATGACAATTTTCTTGCCAGGTGGAGCTCTCTGTGCTGACTGTGTAGATGACAGGGTTTATTAGATTGACTACAAGGCCTGATGCATATTTAGAATTAATAATTGAATGCATCTTGACTAAGATGATACAGAGAGCTAATTCCTAGGTGTTTTTATGTGTTTTGCTAGGAAAGCCTGAAGGTCAGTTTTCCTTTGTAAAGTTTCTTTGACTTTTCATGTTATGATTGTTATTAAAAATAATAAAAATACGATGTTCTACTAAATCTGTATTTCTCTCACTGCCTTCCTTTTCATTAGTGAACACTTAATTTGTGTTGTCACTAACACATGCTAGCTGTTGGAAAACCCAAATAAAACTACACAGTGCCTCATGACAGACAGACCATTTCCCCACTCCTTACTGCTATACACACAATCCTTCATGACAGCTGTTTAAGATACATGGTACTGACTTTCTCCATAACGCCAATATCTTATATGAATTCGCTAGAAAAATAACACAGTACTACTTTTAATTTTGAAAACAAGGGAGTGACTAAATTCTTATGTACAATATTTTGAGAACAGTTATATAAATTTATGCATTTCAGCAAAATTTGCAAAATATTTGAGTTAATCACATAATGTATTTTAATATATATTTGTCACCATTTTCTGTACAGGCTCTTCAGACCAATCCCCTCAACATACTGTACCTCAAAGACTTTCAGCAGTTTATGAAGCAACATGACTGTTGTCTGAGAGGGTTTTTTTTTTTTGACTTGTCTCTCCATTTTCTTTTTTTCCTTGTCTCTCCATCTCTCACAGTTAGAAGCCAGTGCAGCAACCATTTCTCTCTTTCTTGTTTGTGTGTGTGTGTGTGCACATTGGACCGCAAACTTCTATTAGTGAAAGCAGAGCTGGAGAAGAGCATCTCCTTATACTTGGAGCAGAAGCTGGTGACATCTGAAGTAATGCAACACACTGAGCTACAGTGCACGGACGGGAGGGCAGTAAGTTACCCTGGTTCAAAGTATGTTTAAGATAACATTTTGGTTGGCTTGCGACCGCTGCGCTGTGGAAGCTCGCAAGCTAAGGAAGGCTGGGCCTCATTAATAGTTGGATGGGATGTCTCCAGACAGCGTTAAGATTTATTTCAGAATGTTGCAGTAGTGGCTTTGTAGCTGGCACTTCAAATTGGTGCTGTCTCAGTGTTTAGTGTGTTGGTAGGGATACAATACTGCAAGAGAGAAATGGCTGTATTTTCAACTACTTTGCACAGTCTTCACTTCAGCATAAAAGGCAAAAGTCCGATTCAGGAGGTAAGAGCAATTGTTTTAGCACTCAAAATGCCCTGTTGCTAGTTGTAAGTCTGGGAGAAGGTTTAACTGTAGTGTCCTTGGCTAAGCCTCTGCTTGGGTTCTTTCTGCCCATGAGTGCGGTTTCACACGGGGCTTGAATCAATCTGAAACCACCTTGCTGGTGTGGCAGGAGTAGACCTGCTCTCCTCCACCACTTCCAGGTACGTACTCCTTACTTTGGCCTACTCTGGCTGAAAGGCAACCCTGCAAAACATAGAGGTAATGCAGAAATGAGCAGATGGCTCAACGAGGTGGCCCAGATGATGATGCAGCTGCGTGATTTAATGATGCCAGCACAAGGGATGTGGTGGGGACCCATGGCTGGGAGCAAGGCAGGGCTGTTCTACTGGCCACCCCCAGTCTCAGGCAACTGCTGAAGCAGTACCCTACAGTCCCTCAGTGGTTTAATTCTGAGAAGACATTCTGTTCTTTCTGTCCCAGGCTTTTATGTGCAGGGCTATTTGCATCAGCTGTCACATCCCCTCCAAGGGTGGCTGCTGAGAGAATGAGTGACAGGTCTTCATTTATCTTCCATGCAAAGGGTGCCGGCCTTCCACAAAATAAAAGACCAAAAGTTTTCAACTGCCTTTGTTTCCACAGAATCTAAATCCATTGAGATTAAAGAGCTCACTCCTACAGCCCGTCTAAGGACACCGCAGAGAGTATGCGAGGTGTGGGTTACAATGGGAGCATTTGGGATGCCACCTCATTTTTTCAAAACGTTTGGCTTCCCAAATGCTGCATGATGCACAGGAACTGTCTCCCAAGAGGCTTTTTCCTCCTTTGGGCTCATTTCTAGGGGATAATCTGAAGTGCCCTGACCTACTACTTGTCATCATAGTATGTGTGTACCTGTACATATAAGTATATAAACACAAACATGTACACACACAAACTCTCCTGGCAAAAAGGGAAAGACAAGCTGTTAATTACAGAAGCAATTCTATCACTGCATGAAATTTAAAATGCAGTGGTTTATTCAGAATATTTTATTACTATTTCTGCTCTGCTTTGATAGATGGCAACTTCAACAAAAGGCAGGAACCAAAAACAGAACTGTGCACCAGCCAGTGATGAGAATGGAAACATCTGTCTCTTCCTTCCAAATGTCATCTCCAGACCAGCCTCCACTCATGCTGCTCTTCCAGGCAGCGATACATTGGAAAGCATTTCACAGCTTCAACTGTTTTTTCTATGCACAGGAGAGATGCCTGGTCTCAGCTGTGTAAATGTTTTAACTGAGATTCATGCCTGGCTATTCAGGTCACTGCTTTCTCTTCCGGCCCACACAGGCCAAAATGCATCTCTATAAGCATAAAGTGTCCAAAATCAACACAGTATTTTTCACTCGAACACACCCATGGCACGTGGCTCACTCAAAGTACAGGGTACAATGCCAAGCACTAGATTTGTACATTTGCCTGATATGAACTTAGCATGATTTATAAAAAGAGATGCAATAGCCCTGTTGTGTGCCTTTGCAAATCTGACTTGGCAGGAACCCTTTCCAAAGAAGAAACCCAAGGAAACCAAACTCTCCCTTCTGTCTTAAGAAAGGACTAATCTAATCTAGAAGTGCTCTCAAAATACGCAATTTATATTCAGAATTACAATGTGTTTCTTTCTGAATTCAAGTAACCCTCTAGCTCCTTTACTGGAAGAATAAAACAATTTTCCTTCCGCTGTTTTGACTTGTATAAGGGTTTTAGTGACACCTTGAAATACAATAGCAGTTAAATGATAAAAACACTTTCGGTTACAGAAGGACCAAGGTAGCTCTGGAGGGAGGTTTAATCAATGCACAAATTTTCAGGGATTGTGTTCCCACATATTCTCATTCTGCCTCCAACACTTCACAGTGTCAAATGAAGGTAACGAAACCCAAGGCACACTCTGCTGTGGTGCCAAGATTCTCCTTTTTTTGGCACCTTCCTAGAGCTTTTTTTCTAAAATACAGTGTAATCATAAAACTAGGAACTTTCATACTATTTTTACTGAACTTAATGAGGGGATCATGAGGGTTTTCATGGTACAGACTTGAGGACCTTCTGAACTCAGTGCCTAGGCATTTTGCCGTTCGACAAGTCCCCTGTGGGGTGAAAGAGGCCATGTTCTCATCACTCAGGAATTTATTTTGGTATTTCAGTAGCTCATTCACTGCCACAAATACCTATCCTTGTTGCTTGAGACTGCAAGGCTAACTGATTGTTGGGCACCCAGAGCAGGGCTCCCAAACAAACGTCCACGAGGCCGTTGCTTGCATCTGGTTTGGCTCCTGGGTATCCTGCAGCGCTGGGCTCACAGACACTTGCCTGCTGGCATACACATGGGTGACAGCAGCACTACAGCCATACCCTTGCCTCAGGACCTGTCAGACCGAACATCACCCAGTTTGTGACAAGGAAGGCCAATCTAAAAAGTGGCTCACAGAAGACAAAAACAATATAGAAGCTGAAAATATTTTTTTCCTGAGTTTCTTTTCAAGTTAAGTTTTTATACTGACATTTTAGGGCAACTGTCATGTTGCCTCAACCCCTTCAATTCAAAATTGCCTCCTTGTCTTCAATTAACTATATATTTGTAAAAAGATACATTAATATGGCCTTAATGCTGGGGGGGTTTCAAATCATATACCAGTGCAGATTACCAGACTGTGAATGAAAAATATATTACTTTTTAACTCAAGGTTGAGATGCAGAAGGGGAAGCTTGCGTTGGTGAAACATGAATCATTTTAGCAACAAATATTGTACCACACTCAAATTCTTCAAATTCCATTTAGTTCCACTTGATTGCTTTTTTTTTAATCTCACATTGGTACGAGTTGCCACCTTTGGTTCAGAAAGATAAGGTACCAGGACATGTGGAGTAGCTACAGGAGAGGTTAGAGCTAGACAGTGAAGTCCTTTTCACTATTTTGGCTAGCTTAAGGAAAGCAATAAAGCCACCCAACAATGCATAAAGCAGAACCCAGCTTGAATGAACTGGATCATTTCCATAGACCAATTTGTCTCTAAGAGGACCCGAATACTCATGTTGCCTGTGTCTCCACAACTAGTTACAAGAGGGCTAGAAGAAGTGAGAAAAAGCAAGCAGTGGAAGCAGCTGTTTCTCGATGTTCTTGCCTGGCACTAGGACTGGTTGAGGGCTTGCCTAGAAATAGGCCACATGCTTTCTTAGTGTGAGACCTGGAGTCAAAGAAAGACCTCCAGATATTGCAGCTGGATCCCAGGACACTGTTTCATTGTGTTAGTTCATATTGTTCTGAACTGATTTGTTTGCCACTCTGTGTCTGCTATGCGTTCTCGCCTTTTGGCCTTAGCTGGGTTCACCCCATTTTCCTCGTGAGGTACCTTACCTGGAGGGTTAACTTATTCCTGTTTCCCCCAGACAACTCACTTTGCACTAACTAGATATTCAGATTTCTATCTGAATGTAAGGCTTCGTATTGGAGTTTTTGGAGTAGAGAAGAAATGAAAATATTACCTAAGTCTTGAGACATTTCCTAACACTTTCTAGGCAGTAGGTGTAATGTTGTGTTCTAACAAGTGACATAGTAAGTCATGGTATTAGTGTTTTCCTTATAGTAGCAACCAGTGATTCATAAACATTGTGCTGGCTGCTGCGAAAACACTCACTTGTCCTAAACGTTTTACTGAGCCAAGATTAGTGAAATGTAAAAGGAAACATGAATACACTTATTATCAATAGGAAATAAAAAATTAAGAGTTATTTAGAGCTTTTCTCAAGTTCAGACACACGGCCCACGTCACAGCTCCAGCTCCCTTGATGCCAGGCCCATGCTCTAGTCACCAAAACTATCCTTCTCTTAGTACATCTCCAAAATTGGTGACTTCTCCTCCAGCACAGGACATTACCAGGTGCTTCCAGTCTGAATGATATAAATAAATCAATTTTCTTGTTAGATGTGCTAGAAAAGGATGCAGATTATGTCTGACATTTTATAATGTCATAAGCATATTTTGGTAACTTTGATTATTGATAACCCTTATAAAGGCGTATAGTGCAGTGGTAATCTCAGAAGACATGATGTGGTGGCAGCAGTAATGCAAGGTGTTTCAAGTCCGCACCCTGCTTGTTCCTACCCCCCGAACTGTGCCAGCACAACTCTTACTGAGACCCTGCTGTGAAAGAGATCAAGGAATTTGGAAAATCCTCCCCCGCAACATTTTTTTTTTTTTTAATTTAAAATAAAATAATATTCTCCTAGAGGTAGGAATGAGAGGTGTTATACTGGAAAACCTGAAGCTGTGTTGCTGCTGAACACTCTCTACTCTGAAACGTTTGATGCAGAAAGGAAATAACAGGAAATTTCATTTAATGCCTGTGTTACATGTCCTGACCAACACTATTTCCACAAAAGATAAGTGAGTATGCATCTTGAAAATGAGTCACATTTAATGAAACACACAGGCTGAATCCACCCTACATAGCTCCCCGTGTTTTGTTGGACTTTATCTTATAGTGAGTTGTGAATATTTCCATGCAACAAAACATCTACGAAGGCCCATGTTTTACTTATGATCCCAGGCAACAATGTGCTATTCTATTACCATGCTAATTTTGAGAATTGGATGCCAGATGGATAGAACAGGCTGCAGAGTATATCTGAAGCTCGGAGAGCTGGTATCTTGTGTGGGATATACAATACAAAAAAATTAAAACAAAAAGACAGAGAAGAAAATGTTAAGTCTAGAGTCGCCTAGAGGTACTTCATCAGTTATATAGTGCATGTGAACAAAATACTGTTAATTAATGAGGGTGAAGATGCTCTTAAGGAGGAAGAAAGAAGACTATAAGTCTGGTACAGAAGATAACACAGCCCACTCAACAAGCATCCACATTGCAAGCCTGAAGCAAAACCCAGAACTGATGATAAAAAAGCCCATGAGAGTTTCCAGTGATCTTAGTGCAGGAGATAAGTCTGAGAAAGAAAATACAACAGCACATTACCCATTACATAAAAGAATATTCTAGGTCTATCTTTACATATATCCTGTCTCTCCAGGAACAGACAATGAAAAAGAGTTTGCTTTCCCTATTTTATTTTCCCAGCAAACTGTGGCCAAAGGTTGTAACCATGTTGTCAGAGCACTTGATGCACTTGCTTTTGTTGATGTCTCTACAGTACCATTTTGAACTTGTTTGTAAAACGTCTTGCAATGATGAGTTCAACATGGTAGTCACAAACATGGCATTTCCTTTTACTAAGTAGATGACTGCTCTTTTCATTTGTGGTCTTTTATTTCTTGTGCAGTTGGAAGGAGAGAATGGTCATTGCTCCTTCTTCTTCTGTATGTTATGTTTGATCTGATGGACTCTCCAATGCCTTTTTTCCAGACTGAAGAGTCCTAGTCTACTCGATCTAATGTTGCACAGAAATCTCCCATGCTTTTGACCATTCCTGCTCCCCAGCTGTACTTTCTTTCTAGCTCTATCACAGTCTTTCTAGAACTACGTGCAAGATCCACAGCGTGGAGTCACCAGGGATTTATATTACAGTATCATGCAATAGAACTTCTCCTTGCTTTTCATTTCTCTCCCAGTAATTCCCAAATGCCTTTTTGACTGCTGGCCTCAGATGGCTTTTTTAGACAACTGTAGAAAAGGATTGCAAGGTCTCTTTCATGAGTGCTAGCTGCTCACACAGCGATTTCACAGTACAGAAATTCTTAGGGCTCTTTCTCCTTTTATTATGTATTATTTTGCATTTACTGACTCTGAACTCAGCCTACTATTTTATTAATATATTTACATTACATTTTTATTACTGTCAGCTGAAGATCTTCACAGTCGTTATAGTTCTGGGTACCTTAAATAATTTTGTAGCAGCAGAAGACCGCCACCCCTAAAATTCTAGATGATCCTAAATTACTGGCTTTTGTTGCCACTGCTCACAGGGGAGAACAAATCTCATTAACACTTTGATCTTATATGTTTATCATATCAAGGGTATATTCAATCAATCTGCCCTTTATGTAATGCAGAGAAGGAACAGATAAACAGTAAATCAGACATACTGACAGAAGGACACGTCCGTCCGATGAAATGGATTTGCCTGTTGTAGCTCAAGTCTGGGTGAAATGAAACCAAAAATGTAAAAGAGCCAATAGTACAAGTTAATTATATCAGCAACTACTAGTGGACTCCAGAGATCTTTCTCTCTGTCTGCCATGGGTATTCAGAGGAACGTGATGTCTCTACAGCCCCCAGGGCATTTCTTTGGTCCATGCATACAGAGCTGCTGTCCCAAACTGAAGTTACTGAGGATTTATCTCCACCAGCATAATAATCCACTTTAATTTGTAAGCCTGGTTGCTGGACTCTTCACGTGTATTATCCATTGTGCCAGAAGATAAACTGCTAACTATGTAACTATGGCAATCCTTCAGTGATTCCACACAGAAAATGTGTAAAAGAAGCTGTGTATGGTGTTTGCCTCTGATTCTTCTATGTAGTTAAAAAACACAAGATTTATTCTCAGTTGTTGAACCAGCCCCCCTTTCTCGTCTTCCTGACAGCTACTTGTAACGTCTGTCAATGCTTAGTTAGGAGTGCACCAAGACACAAAGAGTGCTAGGACAACTACCCTGAGCTACGTACTCCATTGTCAGGACGCTCTTGTCTTGGCTTTGAAAAAGTATGTTCAATGGGAATAAGATACAACTAAGTGACTTCTTTATGGTTTGGAAAAGCACATGTTGGAAAAGGATTGTCTCTGACAAATGCAGTTTCTTCTTTAAATAACACCAGGGGAAAACCCTGTCATAACTCTTTTTAACTACTGTAAGACAATAAGCTACTCTACCCAAATAGCATATGGCATCTTTCTCATTGCCACCTGCAGTCTATCTCTCTGACAGGCTTCAAAAAGTCCTCATAGTCACAGGGGGACAACACTGACAGATCCAGAGCTCAGGAAAGTGAAATGAAAATTTTCCAACTGTTTCAATGGGAACAGATCTTGTCAAAAGAAGGAAAAGGATAAGAAGATGGAATTTCAGCTGATGGGGGTAGGTGGTCCTTCTGCTGCCCCAGAGAGACTAATGTATCTACCAACAACTGCAGAAAGATGTATTTCCTTCAGTTTTTTTTTTGTTTCTTTGTTTTTTTATGAATACTTGCATGTTTAGGGACAGTTCTGTTTTAATGCCTCCCTAGTGTTGAAAAAACAAAGGAAGGGCAACTGGCTTCACTTCCAAACTCCAAAGAAAATTAAATGCATAATGTTTTTTTTTTAATTTTTGAAAGTATCTCATTAAATACCATCAAAAATAGCAATTAAAATCACAAACACAGGCAAGCAATTACTGTTGAACATCACGAGAGCCCCAGTCCTGCATGCATTTATGTGGCAAGGTCTGGGGCAGCCTGCTGGAGTAACTGCACCTGACAGAGGCTGCATGCCTGAAACACATTTTTATATGAGAATATTTGCACGACCTGGGTGTTAATGCACTTGTTTTCACAGGAGATGACATTTTTTCCACGTATCTCAGGCTTGATAAAAATCCAGCTGAAGTTAATGAAAAAGATCCTCATGCCTGTAGAAGTCAAATCAAGTCCGTAAGCAAACCTCATCACCCTCAGGTGTGCAGTGCAGCAACAAGTAGCTGTTCTTTGGTTTGTCCTGTTTGGACAAATATCTGTCTGATGGTGGTCAGGTAGGGCTACCTAGAGCCTGTAATCCAGTACAAATATTTCCACACTCGGTCTAAATAACAAATGCTGGATGCGTGAAGCAATGTAGAGAGGTCATCTGCCTATGAATAGGCTGGTGCTGTGGGGGGTTGTGGTAGGGAGAGAAAGAAAGGGAGACCAAACCACCCATCACCACTGAGTCACTGCAGGGTCCTTATTTTGAGAGGGGAAAGGGAGGAGGCTGCCCATTGTGTCTGCATCCAACTTTGACCCAAGTCTGCATTTGCAAAGGTGATTTGGATATCTCTCCCATTACGAAGCAATCTGCAACATATATTTGCCTCTACATTGCTCTTTAAAGATCAGGATTTTCCCTTTTTCAGACTGACAGATATGCACAGCTCTAGACAACCTTCACTTCTTATGGACAAAACCCACATAAGGAAAAACCACTGCCACACACAACATCATGCTGAAAACTGCTAATGATTATGGTTACTCAAAAGGTATAAAATAATTCCTTCTCCTCCCTTTTCCTCCAACATCCTGAAAAACTGAAAAGAAGCGCAAACACCACAGTGTAGTTTAGGTGAAAATATTGCTGGTTGAATTAAATATCTTGGATATTAAATTACTTCACTTGCCCATTTTGTTAATTGACCGTGAGTGAGGCTTGCTTGGTACTTGGCCACGGCAGATTTCTGTTCAGACTTGTAATCTGGGTGACTATGAAAACCCTGTGTATACTTACATGTATATATATAAATAAAGGTATAATCATATTATGAAATCAATAACTAAAAATTTCAGGCTTTTGTGACTGACTAGCATCATGGGCAATAGGAGGTACCAGAAGTGTCCCCAGTATTACCTGAAATGCTAAAAGCTGAAGTTATCCTAGCTACAACCACATTATATCTACAAGATTTAGAACATTTACGAAATGGCTAGTATTACCCCCGGAGCCTTCTTACGCTTGGCATGACAGCGCGGTACTGCTAGGAGCAGTAAAATCATCTGTGAGAGACCATGTCAAGGAGATCCTGAGTAGGGTAACGGTCTTCTCTTCTCTGGAGAACATGCTTGGGTCTATGACAACTGGGAGACACGGGGATCATCTGACCCATTCATGCAGGACTGAACTTCCCTTTCCAGTGTCCCCAGGGATCCAAGCTCTACGGCACTGCAAAGCATTTTGATGGGATGCCATATGTGGCAGACTGGTTCAGGAAGCTGCTGTGCACCTAAAACTAAACAGGAATTATTGCTTGTGCTTATGGACAAGAATTCAGAAAAAACGTTTATTTTCCAGTAACTAGCATACTCTGAAATATGCTTCTGATGTGTCCATAATAACTATGTAATAGTCATCCTATTAGCCTTAAAGGTTCCATAAAATATTTTTCAGTTATAATGTGAGATATGTGTCTATTTTGTGAAATGACTGACAATTTAAATAATTCTACAAATAGTCTCAAGTGTGGAAGTAAGTGACAGTGTGGTTCTGTAGAAATACACGTATAGAAAAATAATGCCAAATTTTGAGAAATTAATGAAACGGTAATTTTACCAAATGACTGGCTGAAAGAATCATTTAGCAAAATGACTGGAAATCTTAGTCATTTTGCAAATGACTCATTTTGCAATGTGAATAGAGCAGACTTTTATGCTTGCAAGTGAATTTAATGCCCAAGAAAATGAAGGCCTAACAGGCAATCCTTACCCCCTGGATTTACTCCCCAGCACTCTGAACTTCTCAGACTCAGCTCTGGTGATCCATCTGTCTCTTGAACTGAGCTGTCCCTGCTAGGTTAACTGTAGGCTTGCTGGTAAGATGATTTCATGTTGGATGTTTGCTGAACAGAAGTCTGTAACTCTGTTTCACTTCTGCTCCAAGTAAATGTAAGAACAGATGTCTCAGGGTTGAGAGTGATACGCTCCTTGGCTGCTCCTGCTAATCTGACCCAAATGTATCTGCAGTTCAAAAAATTAGCAGAAAGTCCAAATGCCAAAAATTCTACAACTAAATATGCAAACAATTACCAGGCTTGTACGAATGTGTGGGTGTGAGGGCCTGTGGGTGTGCATGTGCATGCCCACAGCAAATCCACACCCACATGGACTGCCATTAATCACTCCGAGATGTTTATTCCTGGCTCATGAGGATGCATTCAAAGAACAAATATTTGGGTTTGGAGTGCATTAAATGACATTGAAAAAAATAATAATAGTGTTTCTTGAGGGAGGAGACCCCTGACAACTGCACAATGGGTTTTCTTTTCTACGGTGTTAAATAGGCTGATTGGTAGAAACTACTGAAGATGACTACCAGGCTGCAGACTGTGTGGGACAGAGACCATCTCTTCTTACACACGCACACAACACGCAGAATGTAGTTTATGACCAATGGCAGAGCCTTTGTTCAGGCCTTTTCCAGGAGCAGGGGTCTTTAGTCTCCAGGCCTTTCCACTTACCCTGTCCTCAATCAGGACACTAGCTTAGATCTCTTATGTCAGCTTGCTTAGTTCATCAATTGACGACATCGTGAAAAAAATACAGAACATGTGGTGATCACTTGAAAGTGTTTATACTAGAAGTTTTGATTCTTGCTAGCAGGCTAGTGAAAATGAGTANACNTATCTGAAAATGAATATACACNTTGGCATCNGCTGCGCAGTTCTTCCGCAGCANCCCAGAGAAGCTAGGAGCTACTTAGCAGAGANAAAAAGCCAAAGGCTCAGCTATGCTCAGAGATACCCTGCATCTTCCTTTGGACGTAAGGTATTAAGTTCTGCATTCCCCTAACTCCTCATCGCTGCCCCACCGCAGCATATCTCTTTCTTAATCTGCAGCTAGCTGGAAAGTGCTCATCAGAGCAGCATAGCTGCATACGGGAAGGGGCCAAGATTTAGGGTAATGGGAGCAATGAAAATTAGCCAGAGGTGGTAATCTCTTTGGCTTGGAACAGTTGTAGATGGAAGAACATTTTTGCCTGCCATCTTAGTTGCTTTTTGTTTTGTTATTACATAAGACCAAACACCAGAAAATTACAACTATTACCTACACAGAAAGAAAGAATAATTGAAGGGAGTTGTTTAAGCACGGCTGGAAGAGAAGATGCTTTCAGATTTATGAACCTTGTGTAATGTACGGTCCATTATACTATGGCCTCATTTCTCAAATGAAATGACTGGTGATTGTTGCTTCACATGATGGTCCAGCTACCCAGAAGAAGGAGGACTCTTGTTATGTTATTACTATCAGATAGTCTCACCTCCCAGTTTCATGTGAGAAAGGCTCAAGTGATCAACTAAAAGAGTGACCTTGAACCTCCTCTAACTGACAACATCTTCATATTGTGGAGTTCCTCATCTGACTACAGTATCAAAAAGAAAAGAATCAGGTTTCAGGTATGAACTCACAGAAGTTTTCTTTCAACAAAACATATCCTTGACTCCCAAAATATCATCCCCCTCCTCTTGTTTAGTCCTTTTCTTCTAAGTCTGCAATTATGTTGCACTAAAATTATTTTTTTTTTGCAAGGCCAAGCTACCAAGTTCTCAGATCCTACCAGCACTGTACAGAGTAAAAAAAAAAGTAAAAAAAATCTGGAGACTGCCTACCATCAATATCCTTTACAGAAAGTAAAATGATTAGATCAAATCCTTAAGAGATACGGTAAAACTTCGGTTATCCAAACACAAGTATGACTTGGTGAGTTCTCTGAAGCAAACCTATACTTAAATTGTGTGAGGCGCTCTGAACTAGAACATTAATGCTGTCAAGTGCCTTCCAAACATTTATTTTTAGCAAGAGGACAATCAGGGTTAAGGGAGATTGCTTTCATGAAAATGCAGGTAACACACCTCAAGCATCAGTTTAACCAGACTTGGTCAACCATGAACTCCACTTCTATTCTTTTCAGTCTGAATCGTATTTTAAAATTTTTATATCACATCCATACATATATAATGTACACACACACACACACACACACACACACGTGTATAGATTTGAGCATAATAGTAGGTAGCATATACGTGTGTACATTAACTTCTCTGTGCATGTGTAGTAGCTGGCAAATAATGAGAACTTTTGTCTGCTGATGTTAGTACATTGACCTGCATATGAAATAATGATGATACAGCTAAAGCAGTAAAGGAGCAATTTCTTCAGAGCAAATTTACTTAACAGCTAGAAAAATGAATATACAACATTGAACAAACTGAAAACAGTCTCAACCTTTGTTGCTTCCCAAGAGCCATGGCAATATTTGGAAACCACCTGCGAAACATACACAAGGACTGGCATAATTTCCTGGTTTTTCTGCTTACTTTTTCCAAAAAAGGGACCTTCAGACCTGTGCACCTGGAGGACACCGTGTGCAGTAAAATAAAAAAAGGAAACCACCCAGAAATACTTCTTTGCCTCCAAACCTAACAAGACTTTGGGGATGTAAAAATTCAGTATTATTGAACAGTTGTTAGGGTAACCCATATATAATACCCAGAATCCTTTTTCTAGCCTATTATTTCACAATTTACCAAAATGTTTAAATGCTCCTTCACTTGGCTATTATAAAAATGTTATTAAATGGAAGAAAGTCTCTTCAGAAGGCTTTGAGCTTTAATGCATTTCACAGAACACCCAGTCAGAGCACAATGAAGGTGCAAAAATCCTGCCAAGGGCTCAGTGAATGGATAAAGTGTTCAAGGTGATGTGTGTTTTCAGAAGACATTAGACAGTGTAGTTTCAAAATCAGGACAGGAGACTCCCCCCTTTTCAATTTGAAGGCCAAGTGTTGAAGCATATGGGCACAGTGTGCTGGACAGACTGCATCCTTAAAGTCTTATTCAGGGAAGATGTTCAAGGGATGAAATGAATGGGAAAGGGCAGATGCTCAGCTTGGGCTCCTTGAGGTCATACACTAAACCCAAAAGTTTCTGTTTAGTACTCATGTTTCTCTTCTTTAAATGCTAAATACTAGCCTATGGTTATCACAGTAAATGAGTATATATTCTGACTTCTACCCATTTCAGAGTTCTTATGCATCTTTCTCAAAAGCCAGGACATGAGTCCAAAACTAGAAGTCCATTCTCTAATACAGACAGTATTAGCTAAAAGTTGATGGAGCTACACCCATTTTAACCCTACAGGAGGGAAATCAGAAACTCTAGAAAGGAATGTGCTCAAATCCATATTCTGTATTTGAATATTTGGAAGACTGGTGAGGAAGGAGCAAAGCCAAAGTCTAGATGTGAGTTTGGCAAGTGGTACAAATCCCAGCTTAAACCACCCGGGAGCTTTCGCCATTGAGGTTCTCTTTCCAAATCTGCTGCTGGGCGTTGAGCACATCTTGAATCTGGAGTGGATAAATAAATCATGACACCACAAGAATAATTTTTTAACTTCCCTTATAAGCAGTGAGATCATTTTTATATTCAGTCATTCTTGATACCCGTCTTGCAGACATGATTTATAGTTGTCTCTTTCTTGGAAACTCCTTTGGCTGGCCGTTGCACTTGCTATTTTCTTTCTAGCCAGCAGGGAATGCTGGTGTATGGAAGTAACTCTCCCTATCATATGCAGAAATGCCTCATCCTCAGTTAGGAAAGCACAGAAAACATTCCTTGCACAATCTGGGATTTATTTGCTTCTGGAACAGCGGTGTTCAGACAAAACGCCAAACTGGTTTCTGGTTTTCAAGTGCAGAGTACCCTTACCTTAGTATACCCTGTTTGCTAGAGTTTCTAGCAGTCTTTAAGTAGGATGTCCTATTTCACAGCACTGGCTACTAGTGCTACAGCCAAGAAGAATCTTCATGCTGCGGAAAACCTAGCTTGTCTCCAGGTTGGAAAACACACTGGTCTTTAAGGTGACAGCCTCTAGTCTGAAACATGTAAATTGTCCAAAGATCTCTCAGAGCTTGACAGGATATGACAAAGCAAATGTATTTCTGTTCCATGATTATTTTCCCTTGTCAGACCCAGCGAGGATAACATACAGATGTACTTTAAGACATTCATTATTCTCAAGAGAGAAAGCCCTTTTGGCAGGCACACTTACTGTTTCAATAAACATAAGGTTTTTCTAAGTTTTAATTTATAGCACTGAAAGTTAGGATCTTTTTCGTTCTGTAGCTGATGATACTCAAATCTGGAAGTTAATAGTACGATAAAAAACCCCTAAAGCCTTGTTTCCAAAATCTGTACACATTCTTTATACTTCTTGATTCAGAGGATATTTGAGAGCAGATTCTCCAAAGTAACTGAACTCCAAGATAAAATGCCATGGGGACATTCTCCACTTTGCACTCTAAAACTGCAATCCCCAAGAAAAAAGTTGCTCCACACCTACTGGGCCCCTCAGGAGTACCAAATGGGAATGTCTGCCAAAGGAGCGAGGAAAGAAGGACGATGCTGTTTGGGCTGCAGTTGCAAACCTGCGGGGAGGGAAAGGAGGCAGTGCAGCTGTGGCAGAGAAATGCACAAGCTTTATCTGACTTGGCTTCCCAGATCATAAATCTGCTGATCTTGAGGGGCATCCTCATTCTTTGACAACTATTCGCAAGCCTCTGGCAAGCACTAGCATAGGGATCGCTGCCAATATCTACAGCAGCAAGGGCTGTAGTTTGACAGCTTGGCAAGGAGCGCAGCGTGGCAGAGTTTCTGCTACCCTGGGGTTTTGTGCCTCTGCCTCAGCTATGGGTACTCCAGATGCCTAAGGAGAAGTGAACCAAATGGGTGGTGAGACTCTCGAACCTTGTGCAAGATGGAATATCACGAGCCAGGCGATGTGGCTGCTACACAAGCCCATGTAACAGGGGAGGCCGCAGGTTGTATGCCATCAGGCAGGAGATGCTGCAGCTGGAAGGAGGGAGCACATTGTCTCCTGGGGTCCCACCGGGTCTCAGGCACTCCAGCTGTAATGTCGCAGGGCCATTGCCCCTATCTAGTACATACATACATACATACACCTATACAAACTGCATGCTGGATCCAGTCAGTGACTGAATTGTTGCAGAGGCCAACCATCAGCCAGGTACAGAAGACACTGGTTGGGATGGCAAGCTATTGTACAGAGCTGCACATGGATAGAATTACACCTGTCTGTGGGGGGACGTAAGAAAAATGTCAATTGTGTGAGAGTTTTGGCTTATATCTAACAGGTTAAGCTCAGATAGATGAGCTTCTGCCCTTCTTTTTGAGTCTGTCACTACCTGTGGTAGGAGTATCTGTTCCACACACCAACTGCCATGGTTTAAGCAGCTGAAGACCCTCACGGTTTAACTCGCCTACATCTGCGAATCAACAAGCTATGCATGAGCCTGTCTGGTGCTGTGCCCTGACCCTTACATTGCTGTGTGAGAAAGTAGTTGCTTTAAGGGACTGTTTCAGCTGACCCTCAGCAAGTCTGCAGACAAAACCAAACTGGGAGGAATGGCTCATACGCCAGAGGGTTGTGCTTCCATCCAGAGGGACCAGGACAGGCTGGACACATGGGCTGGCAGNAANCTCAGGAAGTTCAACAAGGGGAAGTTTAAAGTCCTTCACCTGTGGAGGAACAACTCCATGCACCCATAGATGCTGCAGGCTACACAGCTGGAATGAAGTTTTGCAGAACAGGATATGGGTGTCCTGGTGGACAAGATGAATGTGAGCCAACAGTGTGCCTTTAGGAGCTAAGAAGGCCAATGGTATCCTGGGCTGCATTAGGAGGAGTGTTGCCAGCAGGTTGGGGAAGTTGGTCCTTTCCTTTTCTTCAGCCATGGTGAGGCCACATGAGTACTGTGCCCAGCTCTGGGCTCCCCAGCACAAGCAAGACATGAACATGCTAGGAACAGTCCAGCAAAGAGCCACTAAAATGATCAAGGGACTGGAGCATCAAACCTATGAGGCAAGGCTGAGAGAGTTGGGACTGTTTAGCCTAGAGACAGGAAGGCTCAAGGGGATCTTCTCAATGTACACGAATACCCAAAGGAGGGGTGTAAAAAGGACAGAGCCGGGCTCTTCTCAGAGGTGTCCAGTGACAGGACCAGAGGCAATGGGCACATCCTGAAATACAGGAGATGATTCTGCTCCTCTACTCTGCTCTTGTGAGACCCTACTTGGAGTCCTGCATCCAGCTCTGGAGCCCTCAACACAGGAAAGACATGGACCCGTGGGAGCCGGTCCAGAGTAGGGCCACAAAAATGATCAGAGTGGTGGAACACCTGTCTATGAGAAAAGGCTGAGAGAGTTGGGGTTGTTCAGCCTGGAGAAGAGAAGGCTCCACTTTATTGTGGCATTTCAATACATATAGGGGTCTTAAGAGAAAGATGGAGAGAGACTTTTTACCAGAGTCTTTAGTGACAGGACAAGGGACAATGGTTTTCTACTGACAGAGGGTAGGTTTAGACTGGACATAAGGAAGATTTTTTTTTTTACCACAAGGGTGATTTGACACTGGAAGAGGTTGCCCAGAGAAGTTGTGGATGCCCCATCATGAGAAGCGTTCAAGGCCAGGTTGGACGGGGCTTTGCGCAACCTGGTCTAGTGGAAGGTGTCCCTGCCCATGACAGAGTGGTTGGACTAGATGATCTGTAAAGGTCCCATCTGACCCAAACGTTTCTGTGATTCTGTGATTCTAT
>Ga0065711_1031037_pt1 | contig 30720 bp, 19 predicted proteins | sample Hoacrofraction12_FD_59098 | JGI IMG/M metagenome (GOLD analysis project Ga0065711, IMG submission 59098) | Hoatzin crop microbial communities from Cojedes, Venezuela - Epithelial fraction 12 v2 (version 2) | ecosystem: Host-associated > Birds > Digestive system > Esophagus > Crop | place... | reverse complement strand
TGCAGCTGTGTCCCATCCTCAGAGCTCCTTTTGATTTCATGCTTTTCCTCAATGGGTGAACACTGCTACGTTTTTCATATAAACCTTAATTTTTAGATGTAAAACCTTAATTTTACTAATAATTCCACACTCCTCTATCCTGCTGTGATTGTCGTTACACATTTTATTTTTTCCCCTTCCTAAATATGTTATCACAGAGGCACTACCACTGTCGCTGATGGGCTCGGCCTTGGCCAGTGACGGGTCCATCTTCTAGCCAGCTGGCATTGGGTCTGTCAGAAGTGGTGGATGTTTCTGGCAGCTTCTCATAGAAGCCACCTTTGCAGACCGCTGCTACCAAAACCTTACCATGCAAACACAATACACAGATATATGTGTAGTATTTTTAATACCAATCTATTTGTTTTGATCTCACACATCTGTTGTGTTTTCACTGGGAATTAGGTAAAGAAGGACTGGAATTTCTCAGTCCTGGAAGGCAGTACAGGTAATGATCTCTCCCATGACGTATAGTACAAGTTATTCAATGTTTCCTTTCCTATGCAGATAGCAGCTGCTTCTGACTCTACTCAGTCTGTATCACTTGGGCAAATGCGAATGAATGCCTATTTAATATGTGCCTCAGATCTCTTATTTCATTAGTATAAAAGCCTCTTTTGAAATTTTTGTATTTTGAGAAGAGTTTTTGTAATACTAAATTTAATCACTTTTGTGGTAGAAAAAGCATATAATAACAAATTACAAACTTAATGAACTTTTAAGTTATAAACTGATGAAGGCTAGAACTATGCAAGTTTAACTCAGTTTTAGAATGCTGAAAGACTGATTAAAGCAGATTAAATTGACATTTTTTAATATTCTACTTTGGCCTGTCTTTCAGGTGAGAGTTTTAATCTTGAGACTCTTAGTTTTACTTCCAAAAAGTAGCAATCATCAAACTAATTGAAAATTAAGTAATACTTATTGTTGCTTACTCTTTTGAGTCTAAATTCTGCTTGAGTTTGAAACAAGTCACTCTCTGCTCCTACAGAGCGAAAATTGCTTCATTTGTTGATGTTCATCAGATTTATTTTAAAATAATACCAAATATTATTTAATGAAAATAATATACAGCCAATCCCATTGCTATTTCATTTTTATATCTAGTTGTGAGATTGCGTGAGTTGCAAAAAACCCTAGTCAACCCACATAAACAAAAGACAAGAACAGAAGAATCCTTGACAGAATCAGCGCACGCTGTTGAATAGGGAGTTGCTGAACCCAGCAGCCATTGCCCCCCGATGCAGCCAGAAGCTGGAATACAGTGCTGTATTCCCAGTAGGCACACACATACAAAGCACATGTGTACATCACACGTGTGTATACTCTATTCACATCTGGCCACAGAGATTAACCCAGACAGGCAAACTCAGTACTCATATGAATACAGACAGCACCAATGGACTCATTCTGTTTCTGCTCTCTGGTTCTCCTCTCTGATATGGAGATCTTTTAGTGGGAAATAAATACATGGACAAAGTTGGTTCCCCCAGCAACTGGGCTGAGACACTTGGTCTTCCCAGTGCTTTGCTGGACCTTATTCTCACCAACAAGGAGGGGCTGGTGGGGAATTGTGAGGGTCAAGGGCAGCATTGGCTGCAATGACCATGAAATGGTGGAGTTCAAGATCCTTAGGGCAGCAAGGAAAGCGCACAGCAGGCTCACTACCCTGGGCTTCAGGAGAGCAGACTTTGATCTCTTCAGAGACCTGCTTGGTAGAGTACCATAGGATAAAGCCCTGGAGGGAAGATAACCCCAAGAAAGCTGGTTAATATACAAGGATCACCTCCTCCAAGCTCAGGAGCGATGCATCCCAACAAAGAGTAAGTCGGGCAAAAATGTGAGGAGGCCTGCATGGATGAACAAGGAGCTCCTGGACAAACTCAGATGCATAAGGAAGCCTACAGAGGGTGGAAGCAAGGACAGGCAGCCTGGGAGGAATACAGAGAAATTGTCCAAGTAGTCAGGTTAGGAAAGCTAAAGCCCTGACAAAATTATATTTGGCCAGAGACATTAAGGGCAACAACAAAAGCTTCTATAGGTATGTCAGTGATAAAAGGAAGACTAGGGAAAATGTAGGCCCTCTCTGGAAGGAAATGAGAGACCTGGTGACCCAGGACATGGAGAAGGCTGAGGTAATCAGTGACTTTTTTGCCTCAGTCTTCACTGGAAAGTGCCCCAGCCACACTGTCAAAGTCACAAACAGCAAAGGCTGCTTCTGGGAGAATGAAGAACTGCTCACTGTAGAAGATCAGGTTCAAGACTAAGGGACCTGAAGGTGCACAAGTCAATGGGACCTGATAAGGTGCATCCACAGGTCCTGAGGGTACTGGTAGATGAAGTTTCTAAGCCACTCTCCATCTTCTTTGAGAAGTCGTGGCAGTCTGGTGAAGTTCTCAGTGACTGGAAAAGGGGAAACATCCCCCCCATTTTTAAAAAGGAAAAAAAGGAAGACCCAGCGAACTGCAGGGCAGTCAGTCTCCCCTCTGTGCCTGTCCAGACCATGGAGCAGATCCTCCTGGAAACTATGCTAAGACACATGGAAAATAAGGAGGTGATTTGTGACAGCCAGCATGGCTTCACTAAGGGAAAATCGTGCCTGATGAATTTTGTGGCCTTCTACAATGGGGTTACTGCATTGTTGGGTAAGGGAAGAGCAATTGACATCATCTACCTGGACTAGTGCAAAACATGTGACACTGTCCCGCATGACATCCTTGTCTCTAAATTGGAGAGACATGGATTTGATGGATGGACTACTCAGTGGAGAAGGAATTGGCTGTTTGGTTGCCCTCAAAGAGTTCCAGTCAGGGGACTGATGTCCAAGTGGAAAGTTGTGATGTTTGTCTCTCTCATCTACCACAATCTCCCTGTGCTCATTTGTTGTGTGCACATGTGAGGTTTTTGTTGCCTAACCTAACATGTCTAGAACATCACTGGATTTTCAAAAGCAAGTCAGTATGGGAGGCAGCACAACACAGCTCTTTAAGCAACAACAGGATAAGAGACTTTTTTTTTCTTTTCCTAGTAAGAATTCAGATTATCAGACTTTTTCTACAGTTGGCATACAGATACTTTAATTGTTCTTTTCAAGTCATATTAAATTTACATCATATTTATTATCATGTTATGGCTTTATTATTGCTGTGACTTGGCCTTCTCCAATCAACTAAAACCAATACTAGCAAGCAGCCAATTTAAATTTCTTTATTTGCTTTTTGAACAGGCAAGCAGAATTATTATAATTTATTTAACCAAAATATTGGAATATCAATTAGATTTAAAACTATGCATAATTCATTTATCTGTTCAGCAAATTTTTCAAATTTAGAGCTTTCAAACCTGCATTTTTGCAATATTTAGTGCCCCAAATTTTAACATGGTCAAGAAAACAAACTCACTGACATAAAAATTAAAGCACTGTATAAGAATTACACACCTGAATGCATTAACCAGAGTTTTAAAATGCTTGGCAAGCTGAATGTATAAATAAAACAATGTAGTATAAAAGGTGTATACCTGTCTGGTGGGTGTTTGGATTTCCCCTTGAATCATATTCATTGTCCCATCTTCCATGAAGCCAGAGCAGAAGGTTAAAGACAATTGGAAAAAAAAAATAATTAACAGGTATACAGTGAAAGATCTGGGGCTTTTTTCCTTCCCCCACTTGTTACTTTGTTTTGATTTTTAATCTTTTGAAGTTAATGTCATCAATAAAAATATCTATACGTCAGTTTCCCAGTGAACCTCGGGAAGATTTTTATACTTTCCGAGATTTTAGACAGAAGGAGACGTGGTACAGATGGCCCTGAAAGCCACCAGAACCCATTACAGTGCAGTGACATGCTTCGCCTTGGCTGCTTCATGTCTGCCACATCGGCAACGCTGGTCTCAGGGCAGTCAGCACTCCCAGCGGGTGTAACTGGGCTCCGTGCTTCTTCTGCCTGGTTCTGTCATGGCGTTGCCATAGGGGAAAAGATGTCACATTCACTCAGTTGTGAACGCCCTTTTTTCATCCCGTTGCCCTCGCCTGTGCTGATACACAAGGACTCTTTGTGTGTATTCAGTGGGAGTTGCAGAGTATATGATTTGTCTTGTGCCAATGCTTCATAAATGCATACATTCCCCAGAGGTGAAGTAATATTAACAGTCTCCCTATGCGATCAAAACCTAGCACTTCCCAGCAACAGAGCTGATCAGTGTAGACAGAATGACTTAAAAAGCGTGACGATGAATCCCCTGCTTTTGCATATGTACATCATGTATACTATGCTTGCTTAGCTCTCGCGTGTTTCCTGAGCAATAGAAGAAGGTTTTTTTAGTATATATGGGTTTCATTTTAAGAGAAAAGAAAATGGCAATACTTTTTTCTAGACTAACTAAAACTGCTGGAATTAAATATTTATTTCAATATTCCTAGAAAGAGAATAAAATAAGAAAGTTTCCAAAGCAAAACCTAAGTAATGGGTGTGTTCCACTTCTACGGTAAGAATCAGATCTCTGTTGTTGAGTGTTTTAAATTAAATATGCTATTTTGGCAAGTTATCAGAGAGGTTCAAGGAGGTATTAGGTATTTTGATCATTATGTACCAGAAGTTATCTATCTGCTGTGTTTGACTACCTTGAATAATTCAGGATTTAACAAACAGATAATTCTGAAGTTAAACAATGAGTATAATAGAGGCTGCTGAAATAAATGCTTACTGATGGAAACCATGAGTGAAATAATGTAAAATCAACTGCTAGGTAAAGTAGTTCTTTCAGTAAATTTTTTGTAATTCAGTGAGTCTGCATGTAGATGCGTGTCTGTCCTTCCTACATATTCTTTAATGCCTTAGAAATGATGTTTGAAAGAAGTTAAAAGAATTGGTAGTATTTTCTTGATGCGTGGTACTTTTAATAAAGGGTTACAATTATAATTGTCAATTAGAGAAAATTTAGAAAAGAAAATTAGTAAAAGCAATTGATCAAACAAAAAAGCCAGAAGAAACTATTTTCTAGCTCTTAGGTGATGCTGAATATAATTTCCTATTGAATAGTACTGAGGCAATAATTTGTCTTTTGTTAAATTTTATTATCAAGAAGGTAATCCTGTCTTGATATGAAACCGTCAGCAAGTAGATAATCCACCTTTTCTCTTGACCGTTCTTTTCTGTGGTTAACATGACCACTGCTACATATTTAGTCCTGTCTTCTCTATTGTATGACACTGGTTTTGTCTTTCTCTGTTCAGTAGTGGTGTTGTGTTTTCCCTCAAAAGAGTAAAAATACTTTTTTTTAACTTTAGAATTCCCCTTTCTCAAGTGCCAAGTCACCTCTCAGTTTCCTAGATGAGCTAAGGAGGTTGAGCTCTTTAAATCTCTCATTGGAAGTAATTTTCACCACTTACCGTGTTTTTACTGTGAGTTGGTGCTATTTGAAACTTCCAGTGAACTCTTACATGATTTCAGCTGCTTTGAAATATCAAACTAACGAAGACTCGATCTACAGCTGAAACTTCATTTAACTTTTTCCTTGGGTTTTTATTTTTTCCTACTGCTATGTTTTGTAAAAAAGGAAAAATCATGAATGCTTAGGAAATTAATTAGCTACGTCATGTTAAACTGTATGATGTACTTTAGGGGCATAAGTAAGTTTTCTTAACTGTATTAATAAGCCTGTCATGGCTGCTGTGGGTAGACTATGCTTGTTCATTTATCTTTTTTCTTCCCTTGTTTTTGGTTCTTTCTCCTTCTGTATTTCTTCCTCACTTTGATACTGTAATTGCAGATTTCCCCACATCCTATCAGTACAGTCATTGTATATCGGAAAGTCATTTATTTTGAGAGTCTTTTATTTTGACTTGTTTAGATTTGAGTAAGAGTGTATTAAACTGTTTTCCCAGAACTTTGGTTTAGTATAATTGATTTACATTTTAAGGACACTTACTCAGCTACATGGTAAAATCTGTGTGAGTCTACAATGAGATAATTTTTTGGAGAACATTTGTTTGTGAAGTAGGAAGGAATAAATCTTTCTTCTGTTAAAAGTAAGATTCTTTTGGCCTAAGCTTCATATGTGACTATTGATTGTGAATAGCTCCCTCTTTGGAAATTAAACCATCCTTTGCCAGTCTGATTTTCAGTCTGTCTCAAAACTTGAGTCCCTTGTTTTATCCTATACTGGCATCTGAGAATATAAAATACTAAACACCATTAATCACCGGCCTGTATTTTCTCATTTCTATATTTAGGTTTGCTTAATCCAATAAAAACTGTAGTAATGAAATCTATATTTGACATCTTACTTTCCCACACATTGAATATATATTTAGCTTCTCTGAAAAAAAGCTTTGATTTTTTTGCATGTATAATTTTGTCCCTGTATTAAAATTACAAGATATTCTTTATTAGCTTAATATTAATCTATACCATGTGATAAGGAAAGAGCAGGAAAAAACATTCAGACCGTTTCCTTGTGAATGTGGCATGTGCATTGTCTAAGAGCTAGCTGCTCAAAATAGCTGCTCCTGTAACGTCTCTAAAATTCATAATGAAAGTGATTTGGCGTATATATTGGGTTCAGCACATCTGTAAGATAAAACTGTCTCTGCTCCTCCCATTTTTAGAGCCTTGAAGCTTTTCCTTTTTCAGTGTTTGACATTAGAAATAATCTTTGCATTTATTGTTAAAACTGTCACCTCATAAAGGCAACATGCGTGCTTAACAGAGATGGGCCATCTTGTCTGGTTTAGTGTCACAAAGTATTTATTTTTCTTAAAATTTAAAGCAAAGCCCAAAAGCTGACTTAGAGTGACCTAAAAAAAGAAAAAATCTAAAAGAACTACATCTATCAAGAGTACAGATGAACTGGACCCAAAGATAAAGCTCTGTCCTCAGGATTCTCAGTTGAAAGTTTAGGTAGAATTTCTCGGTGCCAACAGAGTGAAACCTTTGACGAAGACTCGGATTACAGAGAGATTTTTCTTAGCACAAGGACGTTCTATTAAGAAGTCTTACTACTAAGCCACCATATAGGAACCCTTACCATGAACCTTGATTTTGGGGCCTTTTTAGAATAAACAAGAAAGCTCATTAAAGGTTGAAGCCTGTACGTAGTTCTAATCATGTTGCTACAGCTAATACGCCTTTCTTGAGTGTCCTGTAAAGCTTCTGTGTTGCTAAGAAGGCTCAGGCATAGCTGCTTCATGATGCCAGCACTAAGCAGATGCCAATCTAGTAACAGCTGTTCATTCTTTGCCTCTTGTTTGTCAAGGTGTTGTTCTCAGTAGAACTATTCATAATACTGTATTTGTGGTTGAAAGGAAGGGTATCAACTTGGTACACATTTTTATACATGTCACTGTTTTCCCCCAAATTACCTGCAAAATAAAAGATGACATTTAAGTCACATATTGCTATACTTAAAAAGCAAGGAACATTCCCCCAGACTTGGTAGCTACTCTTTGTCAAGAGTCGTGTTATGCTCACTTGATGCCACATCTTCCACAATCCTTGTTCAATAGCACCACTGTCCAAAGGCTACCCAGCTTCTGAGACAGCTGGGTTTTGTGCAGTTTTAATATAAGGAAACTGATGCATCTTCAATAAACTGCATATTTTCCAATGCAAAAATATGCATGTGGAAAATATTGAGGAAACTGTAGGTTTCACTAATTGCTAAACCAGCTAGTAGCAAGATAAAGAGAACAGCAGAATGTGGACTTAAGAATTTAAAATAAGAGCATATGCACGAGTAATGGAGGTATGCAAATTATACAGAGTGGTGCAGGTATCAAGGAAGCATGCGTAACATACATGCAGTCACAGAATCAGTTAGACGCATTATTTTATATTTGGCACAGAATGAAAGCATTTGCATGTCAGTTTTCACATGGGAGGAAACTGAAGACATCAAATAGTGGGCTGTCAGTATTACCACACTTGCAGTTTCTTCAGTATCTACCATGCCAGAGAAGAGTCCATTCAAGTTCAGCTGTGTGACGGATAGCAGTCAAATGATCAGTGTAAGAGCTGTGTTTTAGAGATGTTTTCAGTCCAGACTGCAGATTCAGTTTCTCTACAAAACCTGAAAGCATGGTCAAATGCTGACTTTGGAATAGGATTTTCTGATGAACATTTTGACCATTCCACTGAGTGACACTATAGAGATGTTAATGGAGAAGAACCCTAAATCAGCTTTTGAGACTATTGTTGAAAGACATAGTTGAAGTGGCATTCAAACAAGGAACTGAGTGGATCTCATTTTATGATAAATTTTTCAGAGACAATCCCTATGTACTACTGCTCAGTGTGTTCTGTGATAGTATGTATTCATTCTGCAAACTGTGTTGATGATGTTTTCCAGAACTGTGGAGGACATCTGCAGGCATTGAAGACCTGATGCCTGCTGAACCTGTTTTATTATGATATATCATATATTGATAGCACAAAGGAGCTAAGGCAGTCTGTTAGGGCAAGTGGCCAGCTAAATGTCATGCAGAAGGTTAATGGAAAACAAATGACTGTGCTGCATTTTAAACTTGCAGATCCTGTGTCAGCTTATACGCATAGAATGAGAAAGATTTGTGTAAAAATCTATTGTGACACCAATTTATCTTGGGGCTGTAGCATTTGTTCACTAGTACTGCGTGCAGAGATTTCCAGCACAGGGAGCAGGTGGAAGGTCTGATAATGACAGGCGGTACTTTGCTGGATTGATGAACAAGGAAGCCAACTGATCATGAACCTACAGCTTTTACAGGAAGCCGTATAGTAGAAACATCCATACCTGCTGTGAAGCTCTCTGGAGTTATAACACAGATGAGTAGGGAAGATTTTGAAAGCCATTAGCATGAGAAATGCTGGGATAACATATTAGACAGAATACTCTTCAGGCAGGGAATACAGAAACAGCAGTTGGATTATTCCAGTGAGTTCGTTTAAAATAGAGATCCTATGGAAAACAGTGGTGCCTCTGCAAAAGTCAAGAAGTGGGTAGCTGAGAAGCAAAGCTTGCAAAGGTCCTCATAGGTTATTGAGTCTGGGGCCTTGTTTTATCAAAGAATTTATTACAGAATTCCCTTCATAAACTAAAGTGAACGGTAAGATTGAGAACGGTTAATTTTTCTTACTCTCATAAACACTAAAGTTTTAGAAAGGATTTGTGTTACATCAGGCCATAGTGAAGGAGTAAACCTGGAGATTGCTAATGACCTATTTACTGGTCTCACATGTCTTTGAGTGATGAGAAAGAAAGGTTCGATCCGTAAGCAGAATCCACAGAGAATACTGATGCTGCCAAATGTGGAATTGTAGCTCATTTCTTCCAGGGCCAAAAAATGGTAGTAGTCCAGTGATTGTGTCTTTGGAGGAGAACCCAGAAAGACTGAGGCACTAGTGCAAAGCAGACAGGGCACTTAATTGGACTCTGCAATGTGAGTTAAGAAAATACTTTGTTTCAAAACAGGCATACTCAGCTTAAAGAAAATCAGAACAGCGAAACTAAAGCAAAAGAGTATTTGTGAATTCTGTGCTGTACTGAGATAAATTTACTAATCCCTTCAAGAATAATCCTATTTATGTTGCGAGTGCTTCACTGTTTCTTACTGAACTCTGCAAAGTATGTGAAGTATCACTCTTTGTAATAGATATCTCTCTTCCACTCTCTCTCAACACACAAAATACTGAAAATCTTAATTTCTAAAAGACCCTGCTTGTGATCACCAGGTACTGGCCAATATGCTGTTCCTCTTCACTTCAAATATCTGTACTTGGGAGAAATCTGAGGTAAAAGGCAGCCGAGAGCTGAACTCAGCAGAGCAGCAGCAGAAGCAGATTGAGGAAGTACCAGCAGATGAAGTCAGAATATTTTAGCTTTGAGTGGTAGCCAGAATTCGAGGCCTTGCAGGTTATTTCATGCAGGAAGAAAAACTGGCGATATGCTCATGTATTTGGGTAATTGGGGAAAAAAAAGTGTTATGTCATCCAACACATACACGAGGACTATTACAAAGAATGTGCTAGGAACAAGCAGGAAGTGTTAGCTTTCTTGTTGTGGAAACACATACAGGTATTCTCCAGGTATAACTACATTTGGATCTAAAAGAGGGTATTGGATCTATACGATGGTAAATTAGCTCAAGCATAATACTATGTTAACTGAGTTTCTAGCACCTTACCTGGTTTTGCTGTGTACGTGTGTACTGCACAATTTCTATTATTGTGAAATAATAGAAAATAGGTTTAAAAAGCATCTTGATAAGCTAACTCGATATCAAAGAGGAGCCAAGTATATTTGAGCGTTGTTTTCAGACCTTAATTTAACATGTTCTTTCAAACTTTTAATGGCTACGATTTCACAGCTGCTCTGGGTAATTCATTCCAGGGCTTCATCACTTTTGCTCTTAAAAAGCTTCTTGCTTGTGTAACCAACGTCTCCCTTGCTACAAATAAACACTGTTCTTGTTCTAGCCCTAGTGGAACTGCAGAAGGTTATCTTTCTTTTTTGTAGTGTATCATAACTCCTTAAAACCCCCGCTAGATTAAATTATTTCTCAGTTATGCCCTACAAATGGACAATTGTTCGTGCTTCGTACCATCTTTGCTTTCAGTTCACTTTTCCATATTTTTCTTCTTACTGATTTCTATCCAGTCTCTGCTAAGAAAAATTACATAGCAGAATAAGACTGCAAATTCTTGGTGCCAAAGACTACTTGCTACCTTGCATTTGTACAGAATTTGAAATTCACAGCCACCCTGAGTGTGACAAATAGATATAGACTTTTTATATTGTAATACAGATGATTTGAAATTCCTGTTCAACCACAAACTACAAGTTCTCCCCAAAACTTGCAAATCAGATAGAAGGAACAAAATTTAAAACAAAGCAAAAGAAGATAAAAACTATTTTAAAAAAAGCTGGGTGTGAAAAATGACTGTCTCCTGCCTTCATACTGTCTGTGTAATTATTAGTTCACTAGTAGTTAATTATTATCAGAGACAGAAAATAAGTTCTTCAAGGGAGTCAACAATCTAAGTGTGTTTTACCTTTTCTAGAGAAATTTCTTTGGGTAATTTAAGTTCTTTTTTTTTCCACTGGTGGAGGCACAGGACATACATGTACCTTTATTAAATTTTTCTTTAAACTTTTTTTTTTTTTACTTTTTGTTCATTTTTTAATATTTATTTAGAATTTTCTTGTTAGAATAAACTTGTACAATGATGGAAGGAAAATCAAACATGTTGGAAAGTTTTCCTTTATAGCCTCTCCTGCATCTTAGAAGACACAGAATGCCAACACTCTGTAGGGCCTTTCTCAGTGTATTTTCAAATAGAAGTTCAAATAAGAATTAATTGCTCCATAAAATTCAAGAACATAATAACCCACAGTAAGAATTACTTGATAATATGTTAATAGAATTCACAAATAATTGGATTTCTTCACCTGAAAATGTTAAAAAAAAAATTATTAGCTTGCAAGTTCGTCTTGGTTATAGTCAGTGGTTCATTCAAAAGCACTTTCCAGTGTCAGAGAAAAATTGTAAATACATTGAATTTTCTTTAGATTTCTGACCATGCATTGTGTAGATTTCAGATAGGTTGACACAGTTTTCAAGGTGCATGTAGGGTTTGCTTAAAAAGAAGTCTGTCTTGTCTTATCTTCAAATCAAACAAAAAAATCAAATAAACCATCTTTGCTCCAAAGTGTTGTGTAGTGTTTAAGCCATGTAATTGAATGGACTTGTGAAGAATAAAAATGAGAGAATAATCAGAGGTCAGGACTTAAATTACGGAGTTTATTTTTGGAAGGATGTTGATTCTGTCAGGGTTAAAAATATGTATACAGCTCTTTTGGTTAATAGTTGTACATGGTTTCGATTCTACTTCTAGAACTGCTTATATACACAAAGCTTGATTCTTTATTACTTAGTACAGTTATTTGCACTTGTGAAATGTACATATTTAAAAACTACATGTGCAGAGAATATTTGAGAGACTTACAGCTGCTTCATGCTTTTATTAGTCATGTGTAATTGTTAAAAACACTGTTTAAAACTATCATGAAAAAGCAAACCTTCAGATTTCATTTTCTTGAGCAATTTGGAGTATACCTGAGGTTTGAAGGGCAGTTTTCAAAGAACCATCCTGGGAAACAATACTATGGAAAATAAAAGTCATATAAGAACATTAATTGTTGTATGCATTGTAGGAAACCATCCCTGCTGTAATGAGCTGCTATGTATAATATGCTTTTACCATAGTAACAGAAGTAGAGCAATTCTTTTGTGAGTTATTCTCTCTTAGAAATGAATGTAAGAAGAATAAAACTGACAGATTTTTCCTTTTGAATTACAGAGAGGTAGGAATGTAGGGAAAGCATAATATACTGAAATGCTTCATGGCTCCAGAAAATAAGGCTGATACTACCAATGACTGTTTTCACTTTCAAAAATAACAAATTCAAGAGTATTTTAACATATTTAAGGTGCACTTAAGGTGCATTATTTTCTAAAAATTCACAATAGAAATATATGACTTTTTATTTATAAACATTTTTATATTTCCAGTTCTCTGAGACAAAGAAGATGACTGTGCATATTTGGGTGATTCACCGTCAATGAAAATAAGTTGATTAATGCATAAGATGTTACAGTTCACTTTTAAAATGACCAATGCTCCTCTAAATCTTCTCCTTAAGGCTAAAAATTCATTGAGTTCTTTAAATATCATTGTAGTAAACAGTAGGAAACAGTATGTAGGAAAAAATTTTCTCGTCTTTTTGCAGTATTTCTGATCTACATTATATAGCTGATTAAAAAAGGAAAAAAGAAAATTTCATTAAGACAATTCTTTGCAATACATTAATTTTTAAAGATAAAATATTCAATTAATATTTTGAGCTAACAAAACATTATAATGTTTAGAATATACTATATAGTTATTTAAAAAAAATCGCAAAACATGAATTCATAGTTAATTTTAGTTGATGATAATTTTTCATAATAATTTTGGGCTAAACATATCAACAGTGTGTAGAAAAGATCCATTCCACCAGATATACATAGGTATAATTAAAAACAGAATCTGACAACCATAACCAAATTATTTCAGAGAGGTGCAAGTAACTCAAAATGTGTTAGAAATGTTAGAACAAAACTATAATCTTACTGGATGATAAACAATATCTTACACTACTCCTATTCTAATTAAGTAGTCTAATAAAGCTAAGAAGAAACCTAATATGTGAATTTGATTTGAATCTAAAACAACGAATGTCATAGAACGCTGATGTTTCGAGGAAGATGTAAAAATTGGAACAGGAATACCCAGTCTACGTAGAACTGGGGACTGGCTGACTACACAGGCTGATAGCTTGCAGAAGAATGAAGCTGTGCTGAGAGATTAGCATGTGGTGTGTCTTGGAGTGCAAAGATAGCTTGAAAGCTCAGCCCTGAGAGTTCTCCAGCTGAGACAGTTTCAAACTGTGAGTAGTAGTCATGTTCTGCAGGAAGTCTTGAAGCTTCTGCCCAGAAAGATATTGCTCATCAAGGCCAGCAACAGATACCTTGTCTACAAGAACAGGAAAAAAACCTTCCAGAAGAAGGTCATCTTCCATCTACAATAGAGGCATATTTACTATGATTGTAACAGTGTCTAGCAGTATCACAGTACAGATCATAGACTGCTAAAGAAATATGAAGTGGAAGAAGAGTCATTCTTTCGTAGCAAAGAGATAAGATTTACCTGCTAAATGAATTTTGGCCTCTTTCTTCAGCCCACAAAGATAGACTTAGAGAAGTGTAAGAACAGCATGAACATTCAGAAAGGGACCTGCCTAACCCCATGCCTGTCTCCAGCCATGTCCTGAAGCAGATTTGCAGACTTCTTACAGCCACATTTGCCAGTGCCTTTTGGCAATGAATTTCACGTCTTTTACTTCTTGTATGAAAAAAACACTTCCTTTTATTAATTGGAAGACTTGCTTTTGTTAAGTTCACTTTTTGACCTTGTCTTTTTGTACCTATTCAATGGGTCATGAAAGGTCTTTGTGAAATTCGTCAGACTGCAGTCTGTATATGAAACAACTTACTGAAATTTATCTAGGCTTAGTTGTTTGTGAACATTTTGCTTAATCTCATCTATTTAGAACTGTCTCATCAATATTAGGTCTTGCTTACCCAAATATATACAGATGTTTTAAATATTTAATGTTCTGTTTATTTTCATCTCTTTTCGTCATTTACGTGAACACGATTTACCAGTTATATTTTATACTTCATAGGCCTCGGGCAAGGAAAGTGCATAAGACAATTAGCTTTTTTGTTACCCTCCTGATTGTTACCAACAGTTGAAATTTTACTCATTGGTTCATCCTGGGCAACTGGCTCTAGGTGGCCCTGTTTGAGCAAGGGGGTGGACAAGAGGTCCATTACAACTTCAGCCATTCTGTGATTCTGTGATTCTAATCCTTTCTTAAAACTACATTTCTACTAAATTGTTGTAATCTTTTCTACAAGGTAATTGTGCTTGGGGTAGAATGTATTTTCTTCACACAGGTTCAAATATATTAGAAACTAAGCACTTCATAGAAATCAGAATAGTTTAGAGTGGAGGTTCACAGCTTGAAAATTTTAACTTTCATGATCCATTCAAATAATGCCAGGTATATATTCTTTTCATGACTGAGTTTAATTTAGCAAAAATTTAAGCAATACCACTGGTGCTTTCCAGTACGCTGATAAGATTGTCTTGGACTTCCAGTGCTCAGCTCTGCCCTCCTCCCTGAATGGGTGTCTCATCTGCAAAAGACGCTTGAAGTTACAATTAACAGAAAAGGTGAAGTGAGTGAATACAGTTAGCTTAACTGAGTGTTTAAGTGAAGACAGCAGAAAGCTATGCAAATTTTAAAGAGTAATCACTTAAAAGGTGGAAAGTGCTCTTCATATCTGACATTATTAACGTAAGCCCATTCCTCTTTTTGTGCTGTTAAATGGCAAATCATCTTTGAAATCAGGAAAACCTTTTTAATGAAAGAGCAATCAGGAAGGAGAAAAGAAATATCTCAGAAAAGTTATTCAAATGGGATTTAAATGGTTATAAAAAGTGCAATTTAGAGTATTTCTTTTATGTTACAGAAGGGGTTGAACTGGTTCACGCAAACCAATGTTCAGTGATCTCTATTTCTCTTTCAGAGGTTGAACAGTTTGTATGTCAAAGACTATACTTGCTTAATTTTTTTTTAAAAATAGAAGAAAATACTATGCAGGCTGCATGCAAATGCCTACACACAGAAATATAATAGAGGCAGAAGCTTGGTATTTATGTCTCAAACTATCCCATTTAGCCTCGTGGATCCTTGTGTCTCACAGATACCTGCACTTGGCTGTGAAAGTTCTGCAGACATAAGAGCTCACGTCACTTGATGTTATTTTCTCAAATGAAGGGTTCTAGCTTGAGCAAGTGGTATATGTTTCTGTTATATTTTATGGAGAGGAAAAAGCATCTCCAGAGAATGATTCATTGTGCCTATCTTAGAAGGGGATGAATGGCCCCCTTGAGGTAGCTATTTCTCTTCATAAAACATACATTTTAGATGACTGATCTTAAGTACTGTGAGTCCCCTATCTAATGTTCTTTCACAGAGATACAGAATGCCTTTTTCTTGACATGTGAAAAATCTCCAAGGATGGAAACTGCAGGACCTGTTTCAATGCTTGACTGTCCTAATAGTGAAAAAGTTCTTCATATATCAAGTCAGAACCTCTCTTGTTTCAATTTATGTCCACTGTATTTCAAACTAAAACTGATGAGTATCATTTTTCCCCATTCACAAGAAGTGTGCTTCAAGTATGCCTAACAAATATCTTGAAGAGTGAACTCCCACAAGGAATTTGAGTGATGATTGCCACTTTCACCCTAAAATAGGGTCACAAGACAAAGAGAAGAAGGACAGTATAGTTCTTTTCTCTGCCTGCTGCGTAACTCCTCAGTGGTTTTACCACACGTCCCTGAGTGTGAGAAATGTTGGTTTTGAATCCTCCAAGAAGTGCTCGCATGTTTTACATGAAACAGATATTAATAAATTGTGAAATTCATGCTGGCGGAGTGAGCACAACTCCAGACAATATCCCAAATATTCATTACAAGCATTGTGCTGTTCATTTCCCATTAAATACGGAATCATTTTAACACACTGGTTATACAGTCTAAAAAACCAGAATGTAAGGTGGCACATGATGGAAATTTTAGTACCTAAATCTATAAAGTAATCATAAGAAAACCACACGCATGAGGATTACCCTTGCAGAAGCCCTTGGGGATATTAGCCTTATTGTCTGCTTTGATGTCTCTGTATAATGTGTTCCTGTCTTGGAAGAAAAGGAAACACCACACTGCTATCAAATCCATTTCATCCCATGCGGCTACAATTGTGTTTCAATCATCTTTCATCATTTGAACACCTGTTTTCCAGGTTTAGACATAAATGTCTGCACTTGCAAGTACATAGCACAAAAAGTACTTTCTGCAGTGCTTGCCCAATTTCAGCACTTACGAAAAGCCTGCTTCAGCTAGCAAAAGTCCAATATAGAAAAAAATATGATGAAATCAGGATTTTTAATGTGATATTTAAAGACAAGTTGCCTTGCTGTTCCTACCACTTTACTTAGAGATATCTGCATACAGATCAGTGTATAGTGTAGTGATCATAAAATTTATCCCATACATTAACAAAAAGGATAACTGATACTCTGTTATGAATTTATATATTTATATAGAATGAGGTACAAATTACTGCCATTTTAAAAATGTTTGAGTTGATTTTTTATTTCTGTTTGTATCTGGGATAAATGGCTGCATTTTAAGATTATTAATCACTGCAAGCTCTAGGAAAATAAGTATTTAATATGAATCAGGAAAGGATTACTGCGTTTTGTAATTTTTTTTTTACTGACATGAATCATGACATTGTTAGCATTCTGTTACACAAGTCAGTCACAAGCTATTTTGCTATTGCTATTGCTTTTTGCACGTTGGTTTTGAATTGTCCAAGCTTGTTGCACAATTATTTTTTGTATTTGGTTTCATTTTCAATTGATTGAGTTGTTCCCAAGGCACAGAACTAACGAATTTCCTGTGAATGTGTCCTATATTTTCACCCTTTTCTCTTACCATTACAATTAAAATTCTACCCTGTGTGTTCCTTAATGTGTAACTGCACTAGTTTCTTCTCGTGTCTCTTCCTGCTTTGCTCCTGATCCCTCCCATGGTGCCCTAACTGCTTAGTAGGGATAGGCTGGGGCTTTATCAGCCATTCAACTGGCTAAACAGAGAAACCAGATATTAAACCTCTGATGCATCAGTTCTGTCTCAGAAAACCTTGTCCCTTTGAGAGCTCTTACTCTGTTTGTCTTTCTAATTCAGTTGAAATTGCCCTGTAGATTCAAAAGGGGTTAGGTGAGCCAAAGACTGTAACCTACTCTGATCCTATAACCTTAATCTCCTTAGGAAACTGGACTAAAGCCACATCTACTGTTGAAGAGTGCATCAAATAAAAGAAGATGTGAATATCACATTTAAAGCTTTTGGTCATCAGATAGGTGTATATAATGTACTGTACATTTTATGGAAGAAAGAAGTTTTGAAAACATTTAAGATTCTGCCATATGCAGTGGTAAATATAGGAAACCCATACATGTAATTAGGACAGGTTTTTCTTTTCTTTGACCTTAAGGAAACATACTATTCAAAATACTTCAAATTCTGATAAAGTCTGTTTAAAAAGGACATATTCTGAAACATGATAAATGGTTGCATTTTTTCTAAAAATGTATTTGGATTATCACAGAAAGTGCAGTTATTTCAAACTGCTTGTAGGATTCCTGTGTAACTTTGTATTACTGTAGGGTATGATTTGGCTGCTATATGTCCTTTCTACAAGGTGTAATAATGAATTATCTTCTTTTTGTTTGCTTATTTTCGCAGTGAAAAAAGCAATTGAACTGAAATCAAGAGGAGTCAAGATGTTGCCCAGCAAAGACAGTAATCACAAAAATTCTGTCTGTAAGTTGTTGATACCATTATCTTTAGTGACTGCATATAACTTCTGGAGTCCTATTGAATATATAGATCAAAGAGAGAGGTGTTGGGAAGCTATGGTCATAAAATGGTTATTACACTTGTTGTCACTGAATTGTCACTGAATTAGAACTCACTGATAATACTGAGGGTTTAGAAGGCAGAAGATGGTGTTGTAATGTCTGAAAAAAACAGGTATGTAGAAAAGAACAAACATTTTGCGTATCAGGATATTTTTACATATCGGGATCTTTAGAATTCAGGGATGCAAAGCAAGTTAGCAAATCCAGGCAGAGCAATGCCATATAGACTTCACCAGTTCAGTACCGGGGGCAGTGAAGGTATCCTAGCATTTTCTAGATCTAAGTTTGTACTGTCTGATCATTTTTTCTTCCCCTCAATTAATATCACAGCTCTAATTCTTCCCCTTCCTGGGCACACTATGTCCTGGTGACTGCCTCTTTACAGTCCTGTGATATAACACAGCAGGGGTTAAGAACTGCTGTAATTCCCAACTTCTCAAGAAGATGAAGGTGACAGCATGACATCATTGCATGCTTAGTGCCTTCTGGAATGACATCTGTTTAGTCCCCCCTACACCTTTTTCCCCATATATAATGTAAGAGTAAAATCAAGATGTTATCGGCAGGACTATGAGGCTGTGATTTTTGTTGAGCATCTCTTTCCCTGAAGAAGTGACAATCTGAGTAGTATCCTGAGAGCTTTTTCTCCATTAATCAAGTCAATCCTGAAACAAGAAAAATAAAAAGTTAATTTTATATTTTGGAAAGCAGAGAGTCCCTTACCCAAAAAAAGAAAAGCCAGAGGATAAGCTAGTGTTCACCCACAACTCGTTCAGAGTGCTTGTGTGATGACTGAGATGTATTTGAATAAATTAGTTCTTCATGTAATAACACTGAACTCAATGGAGTGAAACCTGGGCTGTGTTTCCCTCACTGTGTGCTGTTTCTGCAAGTACAGAGAAAATGAGTGTCTTGAAGGCTGATGTCTAGGGGATAAGATTTGGTGTCTGCGTTTCTGCAGTGCATTGTTTAACGTGAAGTGGGTGTTTTGGTATGAACACTGGAACAAAAGAGGCATGATAATCTTCTGCTTTAAATATTGCCCATTGATGGTGTGGCACTGAGAAGAAACTTTTTATGCAAGGTGTGGCAGAAAAAGGTGATCCGTCTCCTTGGTGTTTGTATTGGAATGGGTGATTATTTCATTATTTATAAGTTGCTTCTGGGAGCTGTGTGATCTCTGCTTACACTCTCAGAGCACATGCTGTCAGACTACATTTAATTACAGAAAATGGAAGTAAGACAGGATATGGAAGAAATTATTATAAGGCAGTCTGCTGTTTACTTCAAATGTAACGTCTTTTGTCTTTTTTTTCTTTGCGTTTTGACTTGTGAGCTTTATTATCATGTCTGACTTTTCAATATAAATCTAAGAAGTGCATTGTTATTATTACCATTAGTTTCACATAGATGAAGTGTATAAAAATGGTAATAATAAAATACAAACAGGTGGATTCAAATGTATTTTGCTGCTCTTTCTGACATTACCCTTTAGTATTTAACCATTTTTCTTGCTAGTAATTATGTAGATGGAAAAAGTAATTGGGAATTCAGCATCAGAGGACTGATAAGAAGGGCTATGACCATTTGATGCCAATTAGCAAATCTCTTAAAAAGTAAATTAAAGACTCTACACGTCTCTCCATTTTTTTATGTTACATCTTTTTCATATTCTCAGTCTATAAAACAGAAAGCTTACTTCTGTGTTTTGGTTTATGGAGGATAGAGGGAATGTGAATACTGGCATGGCAAATGGTGTGAGAGCATGCCTTGCGAACCCCAAGATCTGTGGGTTTCCCACAGCTCTTCCTCTCCAGCACAGCCTGAAAGCAACTGCAGAAGACATTTCATGGTGGCACAACTCTGGTAGGATTTAGGCAGAAAACATTACCGATGTACTGATAATTCCTTGTAGAATACAGAAGAGTATTTCAGTTGTGTACAGTCATACCTCACTCCTCTTCTCTGGACCTGTCTAGATTCCTGGATGCTTGCTTTGAACTGCTCTGCCATCCTTTATAAAGAGTCAGGTAGCAATGCATAGCTTTGGGATATAGGTGCCTTGGTAGATACACTATGGGAAAAAAATCATTATATGTTGTGTCATTCCCCAGGGAAAAAGAGGGTTTTGTTTTTTTTCTTCTTCAGTAGACCTGAAGGAAGCATACCAAGTCAGCTGGTTGCCGGAATACTCCTGCCAGCTAGTAGCCTTTGGCAGTGAGCCAGGTGCCATAGAATTGTGATGAATTTGTGCAAAGAAATGGGAAAACTATTGGAAAAGTGAATTAAAATATGGTCCAGGCTGACCCAAAGTTTCAGCTGCCTTACAGAGGGCTTAAGTAGTGCACTTGGTAAAGTATTGGAACAGTAAACTGGGAGAAAGTAAACACACAAGCAGTTCTGATGGTTACTTTTTCACAACTGGTCCTCATTAGTGCTTGAGTTGCCACAAACGCTGGCCAAAACTAATTTCTGAGCATATTTCCCCTTGATCATCTGAAGCTGATCTCTCAGAGGAGGAAGGAGAGAGTTTTGATTTATGAATCTGCTTAGGGGAAGCAAATCCAATTACATCTGGTTTGGTGTCCTTCTATTTAGCTGCAGACTAAGTCTACTCACTTTTGTTCCCCTATGTAGTCATTCTCATATATATTGTGTATTCCCAAAGGAAGTTACTTGGTCCAGCTTGCTATCTTCACTCACTCTCATTCCAATGTGGAATAAGCCTGCAGACTCTGTGTCCCTAATGCCTGGCACCTTTTTTCACAAGTACTATGACTACAGTTTGCATTGTAACTGATCAGACAAAAATATCATTTTGATTGCTCTCATATGAATGTTTTCATGGCAATATGCCTGCCCAGCAACTCTATTAGAGGGTGGTTGTTACCTCTAAACATCTGGGTATTACCTCTACAGTGGAGAGGTTGTACAGGGAGCATCCTGTATACCCAAGAGAATGCGAGCTCTAAAGAAGTGGCCCATGAGGACTGACCATCATTAGGCAGCCACAGTCCTTACAGAAGGCTCTTTTTCTAGGCAAGCAGGAGGCCCTGTAGTTTATGTTTTGAAGTCTTGCCTCTGATACGTACCAGGCAGTTACTGCTGGTCATTCCATGTGCAAAGGGTAACAAGCGAGTATGTCCTGATCTGCAGGCTGGCAGAGCACAGGGACGCAGCAAGCTCACAGTAAATGCCAAGGGAGTTCAGTGAGGTGAGAGCCATCGTATAAACTGAAAACCAGAAATGCTTAGAAGGTTTATGTGGTGCATGCAAATCTGCCAGGGCAAGAATGCTGGGGAGAAAAGGCAGCAGCAAGAATGAAGTGTCTGGGAGAGCTGATTTCCAGAGTTTGCTCTTGTCAAAACACAGTGGGGATAGTGGCTCGAGCCACACAGCACAGCAAACTGCAGGGAATGTCCACGTTCTGGAACAGCAACACAGATTAACAGATGAAGTCTGACTTTTTAGAAAATATGTCATTCATATCATACCATGTTAACAGTTCATAGTAATTACTGAATATTGAGTAACTTAACCTTTGCAAAGTGTTTAGTGTGTGAACTACCATGTTTTACAAAGTGCAATCTGTAGGTATCTGCTGAGTAAATGCCTCTTAAACATCACTAAAGCAATTTCAGATTTTTGTAGTATTATTTGAAAATGTGTTGCAGAACATTGGAAACACATGTTAAATGGTTTGAAAAGCATGGTTTTAGTGTAAGATTATTACATCTTCTGAAAGCTTAGCTACAGAATTTATCCAGACAGTTCTTCACCTTGAAGATGATAAAAAGAGCTATTTTAAGACAATTATTTTTGCCATGTAGGCACAAAGAACAAATGAGTTTACAAACCAAGTATTGATTGGTTGCAGCATATTAAGGTGAATTAATGGTGTATGCTGTTGAAACTGTAGTGATTAATATCAAAAAAGGATTACATTGCTAATTCTGTGTAAGAAAGAATGACAGCATTAATTATTTTCTTATTGGGTAACTGACAAAAATGGCTTAGTACATTGCAATGTAAAGTTAAAAATGTGCTCATGGCAAAATTTTAGGATGGAATTTTGTTGCTTACCCATATATTCCTCGTGATTTAAATAAATTGGAAATTTCATTTTCTTGATATTTGGCTAATGATAAATTTACTTTTATAGAAGCAAAATGATATAAGAAAGAAATTTTTTGTTATGAGAGTGGTGAGGCAAAGGTTGCCCGGAGAGGTTGTGGCTGCCCCCTCCCTGGCAGTGTTCAAGGCCAGGCTGGATGGGGCTTTGAGCAGCCTGGTCTAGTGGAAGGTGTCCCTGCCCATGGCAGGGGGAATTGAAACTAAGTGATCTGTAAGGTGCCTTCCAACCCAAACCATTCTGATTTTGTGATAACTTGTAAAAGTTTTGCTCTTCATTTAATCAAAGAGTATTTCCCCAAGAAAGGCAATATTGGACTAAATAATTGCACTTCATAGCACAGTTTTCTGACTGGTTTGTTCTTATTCCTTAGTAAATAGGAATTTATTTATGAACTTTAGCATTTTGAAGCGATCAACACTTAGAAATAAATTGCAAATCAATGTACAATCAACTTAACAAACTGATACGTCAACCACTGAAGGTCATCTCAAGTTACAGATATTAAAGATAAAACCATTGCTAAATACTACCTTTTTGTAATGAAATTTATAGCTTGGCATGATATAAATATCAATTTCTTACTATTACATATAATATTTAAGTTTTTGTCTTCATTGTTTCCCCAAAATTATTTTATTATTTAATCAATTTTTAGGATATTTTTCCAACATTATTTTAGGAAGAGTGAAAAACTGTATAACAGTTCCATATTATTATTTTTAAAATGTACATGTAATGGAAAAATTTCCACCAAAAATTCTATTTTTTTTAATATCTATTTTATTAGATCTTCACAGGCAAAACCCCATTTCTTACTGAATTTGAATATTCACAGGCCATCACATGCGGTTTTGGCGTCAAATCGTAATCAAGAAACGCTGTTAATTGTTCTGACCATTTTCAGTCTCTGATTTAAAATGAACAAACAAGTAAAACAACACAAAAGGCATCACACTATCAAAAGTTATACTCTAATCTTACATAAGTTTGAACTAATCAATTATAGCATCTAATGATTTATCCTTAATTAATTTAAGAAACTATGCATTGGTGCTGGAATTGATCACCAATAAACAGGATGTGAAATTAACCACCCAAGTAATCATACACAGCTGTGTATCAAAAGATCCTGTGCTTTGGATGTTGTGTGCTTAGGAACTCTAAAATGCACTCTGTTTTTCACTGTGAATATTTTAAATATTACATGAAACTGTATTTAAAAAAAAGATATAAGTATGAACACTAAGATAAAATATAGTGACCTTATACAATTAAAAAAAAAAAAAAAATCCTGCAGGCAAGCAGATTTGGTCTGCTGAAATTACTCAGGCCTGTGCCCCTTCAAGCAAACACAAATATAAAAGCACTGGAGAAATGAATGTGACATAAATCTATCTCCTTGATTGGCCTCACTGTCAGCTGAAACAAGTACAGCATATATCGAAATCATGGCAGCTTTCAGGCTTGCTTTTATTCTGGGGCACACAGTAGTGTTTGTAAGTTTTTTGAAGAAGATGTTTGAGGGGTTTTTTTCCCTGTTTGAGATGCAGGGGATCAGTTTGCCTTTGCTTCTGAAAAGAAGCACAGCACATCAAAAAACCTACTTTACTAATGTTTTGGGAGGGAAATATACAACATTGTGCTTTATAGTATTATCTGCTTTATATCCTTTGAATAGAGAAATGTCTAATTGCAGATTTTAGAATTTCCTGTTACAAATATCACTGTCATAAAAACTTTTATTTCTTGGGCTCTTCACAAAGCATTGCAACACAAGGGTGAAAAGCAATGGGATTCATCTGTAGCTCTTTTCTGACCTGTGTTGAGCATCTATTCAGCGTCTTCTGTGTTTAGAGGCAGATACACTTCTCCATAAGGAAAACAGAGAACTTTGCCTAAAACTTCTTCACCACGAAAATGATTTGAAATACCTAAATCCAAGACAGAGATTCCTCAGAGGAAGCCAAACCAGAAGGCTGTTGTGTGCTAAGGTTGGTATGGAGATGCCTCTTTCCCATTAGGCGAATTCTGTAGGAATTCTCTCTGAAGATCTCAGTGTTCTCAGTGGGAGTTGCTTTGTGCTTGTGTGTTGTATGGTACTACATTAATTTAGAAACTGAAAGGATTCTCATTTGGAAGTGCCCAGTCAGAAACTTCCTAAATGCCTACACAGCATCGTAAACTCTCCAGCCTTTTCAATCCTGAAAGCTATTTTTCATTATTTCAAATCCCACAGCTTGAAAAGGAAAGCATTTTTCGAGTTTGTGTTTATATTGTGCCTCTCTGCAAATGAGAGGAAAGATAGTTTATAACTTACTGATGTATTAATTACAAAGTTACGGAACACAAGGCTTAAATAGCTAAAATTTTGTGGGCTTAGCATGTCTGCAAATATTCAGTTTTATTTCAAAAAGCCTTAATACTGAGCATATGTCAAGGGTTCAATTAAAAATAAAGTAAAAAGAGGGAAGTAATACTTAAAACACTGGTTAAGGTACAGATCCTGGAATCTTTAATATTAAAGTATCTTTGTAAGATATATATATATACACATACGTATGTATATACACAATTGTAGATAAATGCATAACACATAGTATTCCATTACACCATTTACCATATCTCTAATAAGAGACTAATGACTCTGTTTCCCCTTTTACTGAGTATTATAGAATGAAATTTGTCATTAAGAAAAAATAACTGTAGCATTAACTTATAACAGTTTTATAAAGCTTTTATAATCACTCTGATCTGCTTTGTTCTATCATAGAATCTAATAATACAGAGTGTGCCCAAATCTTAAAGAATTTAGGCTCTTCAGAGAAGATGAGAATACCCATGCAATGAAACTCTACAGTACTATTATACTGGATTGTATAAATTGCTTCATAAATTAGGTTAGCAAATTATATTTCATGTTTCTAAATAAGCCTTCATCACGGCAGGAGTTTAAATATCTTTTAAAATACTATGCAAAAATCTTGCTGTGAAGAGAACTACTGCCTAAATATATTTGTGAAGAAAAGCATCACTTGTAGCTACAAGCAAAACAAGGTGCTTCATCAATTATTTAATACATAATTTGCATATATAATTTATAAAATAACCAGAAGAAAGCATCTATTAAAATATGTAAACCAAGATGTAATCTCATTGAATTATGGATGGTTAAAATGAAGTGTTATCCAGCTAGGAAGCTGAAACTGCCATTAAATAATTTTCATATATAATTATAGAACATTACTGATTACCCAAAGTGAGCATTCATACTGTAAGATAAATTGACGTTAAATTCTGTTATTTTCAAAGTCAACGACATAAAAATAAGCAAGCTGCTTTTAGCAATTACAATTCTGTATAAATTTACTATTCATATGAAATTTACGTATAAACCTTAATAATTTTATATAGCTTCATTGGCTTAACTCCCATGTACAGCTCTGTTAAAAATAAAGAAGTGGGCAGTAAATAGGTTGGCAAAATGAAGTCTTTCTATATTCAAATAATGTATGTAAATTATGAAGGCATTCAGAACTTGTGGGTGGATGAATTCAACTTCTGGAACATAAAAAAACATGAAAACAATTAAAGAAAGAAGTATGCCACTGGTCTATGCAGTGAAGGTGTGCTGCAGACTGTAGACACCCTCACTATCAAGTCCTTTGGAAGAGTGAAAGACTTCCCACCTCCTGCAGGGAGATTTTCACATTCCACAGAGCCTAATACTGCAGTTTTAAAAGTTTAATACTAGCTGTGTAGTCCTTGCATATTGAGTATGTGTTCAGACCCTGCTTGTCTAAATCCAGGTTGTGGGAGAATAACTTCAGAGTTTGATAGAAGGTTTTGGACTATTTTTCTTCTTCAGAATTTGTTCTTCACATTGTGAAACACTCTGGAAAATAATTTCAACTGTGTTGGCATAATGTCTCACTGTCAGTTGCTAGCCTGTCGTGCTGGACCCCATCTATTCCTGCAGCTCTTGTAAGCAGAACTGCAAAATGTCATTGTCAGGGATGTTCGGAACAGGGAAGTTTTCTGAGGTGATAGCTAATTTATCAGCCTCAGACCAGTTTGAGTCCACTACTCCTTCTTCACTTGGAAAAAGGGAAGTAAAAAATTTACACATCATCTGAGCGATGTGCCAATTTCCTCAATAATGTGCATTGAAAAGCTTGAAGTATTTTTGGAATGGGACCAAAAAAACCAAAAAGGAACTAAAATGGAAATAAATACATTGGGTTACATTTGAAAGGAAAGGACTGGTTGCTGATTTAGGGGGAGGGGATTATTCAACATAATGGGTCCTTACTCTGAAATTGATAGAACAGGTTGTTCTTTAAAAAACAAAAAATGATTACTCAATCACATAGTTTTAAAAATGTAAGCAGAAAGAGAAACCCAGAAAAGTTCCCAAATGCTGGCTATGTTTTCTATTACATGTCAGCATACTTGAAACAGAAGGGACTGTTACTGGGGTGCTCTGAACTCTGGTAAGAGTGATGAGATCCCTTTGTCATATGTCAAAGTAGTGTTTTAATATGCATGATAGGGATCAAAAATGCTTAATTTAAAAAGTTTTAATCTAACAGGAAATAATTATATCTAAAAGTACATATTGTTCTGCTAATGCAACCATTTATGTGATTTCTGTCACCTCACTGTCACAGTATTTTCTGCTTTGGGCTCCTAACATGGAAGAAGTTCTCCTGCATAAGCAAAAGAGATGTGAGAAAAATGCATGCATGTCTTCCCAGTTTAATACTTTTGAACTGAACTGCGATGCTCAGTGTCTCTGCTAGAGAAGCTATAAAGTCAGTGAATTATCAAATTAACAAGAGCAAAACAGTATGGCTTCTCTAAGCTGATATTTCATGTGGCATATATTATTTTATTCAAGATGTGACTTTTTATTGCCATATCAGCTTTTCCTTCATGTTTTTGGAGTCACATGGGAAACCTGTTTCGTAGTGAGAAGTCGTGTTTCTTTCTCAATTCTACCAGGCTTTGGTTTCAGAAGTCTGAAAATGCATCTGCAATACAGAATAGCAGAGGCTAAAATAAACTCCTTTGACATGAACAACAAGCATTTATGTTAAGATTAAAAATACAGCATGAAGCAACACCACCTGCTTGAATATTACTGTATTGTATCTATTGAATAGATTAAAATTTGTTGCGGTTTAACACGACAGCCAGCAACTAGGACCAGACAGCTGCTCACTCACTGCTCCCCTCCCCGCTCAGTGGGAAGAGGAGGAGAATGGACAAAAAGTAAAACTTATGGGCTGAGATAAAAACAGATTAATAAGACAAGAAAGAAAGGAATAATAATAATAATAATAGTAATAATAAAGAATATGCATAACAAATGATACACAATAAAATTTTTCTCACTGCGTGACAACCAAATGCGCTGCCAGTCCCCAAGTAGTGACCGTGGAACTCACAGATTTCACAGAACTTGCAGATTCCATGGAGCTTGCAGAACTCACGGAACTTGCTGAACTCACAGAAAAGTTTCTGCCCGCCAGCCAATACCCATTTATAAACTGAGCGTGAGGTCTATGGCATGGAATATTTCTACTGGCCAGCTTGGGCTGGCTGCCTGGCTGTGCTCCCTCCCAGCTCTTGTACACCTACTCTTTAGATGAACATGGGAAAATGAAAAAAGTCCGTGATTTCTTAGCAACAACTAAAAATATCAGTGTGTTATCAACATTCTTCTCATACTAAATCCAAAACAGGGCAGCTACTGGGAAGAAAATTAACTCTATCCCAGCTGAAACCAGGACAAAATTGAATCCATATTTTAGCTTATGAAAGCTCAAAAGCACTTAAGCACTTTAAATATATTTTTTGTCTTTCTTTGTTGTTTTTCAGTTAAATTACTCATAGTCATTTCTGGTCTAGTCCTGAAACAAAAGTGCTAATGTGTAAGACGGGCTTTGTCATCACAGAGTATAAGACTTTTCGGAGAGACAGAGCTTGTATCCCACATCACTGCTTTTATAAAAGCAGAACGTGCCCTGAACTTCAGTCAGGATTGCTGTGAAATCATTTTTCTGTTTCTCAGTGTTTCAGTTTTTATTCTCCCATTGCTCCTTGTCTTATAGTATGACCTGGAACTTAATTTTGTTCAGAGCAGCCCAGGTGGTTCTGTGTTTCAGATTTGTGATCAAAATGATATTGATAATGCAGTGGAGTTGTGACTGTTGCTGAGCAGTGCTTAAGCAGTGTCCAGGCTTTTTCTTTTTCTCATTCTGCCCTCCCTCAGCAAGTAGGCTGGGGTGGGCAAGAGTTCGGGAGGGGACACAGCTGAGACAGCTGATCCAAATTGACCAAAGGGATTTTCTGTGCCGTGTGCCATCAGGTTTGGCAATAAAAACTATGGGTAGTCTTTCCAAGATAGCCATTGCTAGGAGTCTGGCTGGGCACTGGTCTGCTGACCAGGAGGTAGTGAGTGATGGGAAGTACTTGGGAGGTAGCGAAAGATGCCTTTGCATCACTTGAAGTGGTTTTTCTTCTCTCTTTGTTTTTACCTTTCACCTGTTAAACTGGATTTTTCTCTAATCACGGTTTTTGTACTCCTTTTTGCTCTTCCAGTACTCTCCCCACTTTCTCTCGGGAGGGGATGAAGAGAGTAAGGGGCTGGTGGGTGCTTAGTTGATGGCTGCAGTCAACCCAGCACAGTGTGGAAACATTTCACTAACCATAACCTAATTCCTTCACCAAATTAGTCTCTTTTGAATCTTTTTGCTTGTTCCATGTTATAGCCCCATTGTCATGTGGCATTTTTCCCCCTTTATGTCTTCACACAGATCATTTCTCAGTCCCAGACTCTGCCCAGAGTGCTTCAGTCTCCCTCCATCTCCTTATTCCTTCATTCCTTCCATCTGCTAGTCTCTCTTCTTCCCTCATTTCTCTCCCCAGTTCTCAATTATGATTATCAACATCTCTCTATGCTGTTTGCCATTCTTCTCCCTAGCTATCTCAGTGTCTTTCTTTTCTGTACTGATTTTTTTCTCTCTTCTCAAATTCTACTGGTACTTTCAAACTTTCTGACATTTGCCTTTAAATCCAGCTCTTGTTCCCTCTGTATATGAATCAGGCAACAACTGCTCCTCTCAGGAAGACCCGGGAGAAGGTGGCTGTAAAGGAAGGACCAGCTCTTGGTTCAGCACTCAGAATTGGATGTTCATTGGTCTCTGGAAGTAGAGAGTACTAAAGGGATAGCACACTTCAAAGTCTTTTAGATTTTGTTAAATTTGACATTTGTTTGGGATGTACTTGCTAAAACCTGTTTCTGTTGATCGCGTTGAATTATTGTTTCCCATTCGGCCATTTTTTGTAGATGTTGGAAGAGCAAAATGCACATCCTTGACACAAAGGTTACTATCGCAACAAATATGAGTTTTGAAGTGTGGTGGTGCTAATATATTCCATGGAAAAGGTCATCTTTATTTTTTTAGTGTGGAGAATGGGATTTTACTCCTGACTGTCTCAAAATTGGATGAGATGAATAAACAATAATAATTTAAATTTAATAATATTTAAACAAGAATAAATAAATCCAAGGCAGACACCTGAAAAAGAAAATTCAAGTCGCAACAGCCTCTGCTTTATAAAGGTATGTGTAAGTGAAAGAAGAATTTTAAAGAAGGCATTGCTAAACAACTTTAAAATGATTGAAACCATAAACTCTGCCTATAATAATTATCTGTTCTTCGTTCCTGTTTTGCCATCCACTTAAGTCCCTTCTCTAAAATGTGTAATTAGACAATACTGCTTCAGGCTTTAGAAAAGTATTACACAGCCTCGCTGATGAGTGAGCATCACTTCATCAAGGGCAAGTCCTGCCTGACTAAGCCAGTGGCCTTCTGTGATGGAGCAACTACATCAGTGGACAAGGGAGGAGCTACGGAAGTCGTTTGTCTGGACTTCTGTAAGGCCTTTGACATGGTCCCCCACAACATCCTTCTCTCTAAATTGGAGAGATATGGATTTGACAGATGGACTGTTTGGCGGATGAGGACTCAGTTAGAACGTCTTCTTTGCTTCAGTCTTCAGTGCTAAGACTGGCCCTCAGGAATCCCAGGCCCCAGAGGTAAGAGAAGAAGCCTACAGAGAGGACGACTTTCCCTTGGTCAAGGAGGACTGTGTGAGGGGTCGCTTAAGTGATCTGGATGTCCACAAATCCATGGGCTCCGATGGAATGCACCCACGAGTGCTGAGGGAGCTGTCGGATGTCATTGCTGAGCCACTCTCCATCATCTTTGAGAGGTCCTGGAGGACAGGACAGGTGCCCGAGGACTGGAGAAAGGCCAGTGTCACTCCAATCTTCAAAAAGGGCAAGAAGGAGGACCCAGGGAACTACAGGCCGGTCAGCCTCACCTCCATCCCGGGAAAG
>Ga0065711_1031036_pt1 | contig 30721 bp, 15 predicted proteins | sample Hoacrofraction12_FD_59098 | JGI IMG/M metagenome (GOLD analysis project Ga0065711, IMG submission 59098) | Hoatzin crop microbial communities from Cojedes, Venezuela - Epithelial fraction 12 v2 (version 2) | ecosystem: Host-associated > Birds > Digestive system > Esophagus > Crop | place... | reverse complement strand
CGCCCCTGCCGCCGGCGCTTGGGGCGGGGGTGTCCATGGTTGTGCTATGCGGCCTGCTGAGCAGAGCCCGAGCCGTGGATTTCGGCCGCCTCCCTCTCCTTGGCAAGGCGGAGGGAGGGCTGTTGAACAAGCCTGGTGTGGTCATGTCCACAGGTGCTAAGGCAGCGGTCGCCGCGGGTGCGCTGTTCGCCTTCCCTGAGGGCATGAAAGCTGTGAGGACTCCCGCTGTCTGGCGCCTGGAGACCGTCATTTTTTCTGTGTGGGCTCCGGTGCGGTGCCGGAGCCGGTGCGGGTCTGCTCCTGTGGCTGCACCGCGGAGCAGCCCTCGGCTGAAGGGCTGAGAGGAGCGAGAGGGAAGGAGGACAGAGTAAGAACGTGTCAAAGGTTCCTCTGGTGGCTGAATTTTGCAGACGTTTCGTAAGAATATTCAGCAAATGGTCACCTCTTGGTTTGGAGAGAGTGTGTTGTTTTCCAATGCTCAGGGTGTCTGGAGCATCAGACACGGTGGTGCAGTTTCTAACATTGCATCACAAGGTATATACAAAATATCTTACTCATAAGGCTCCTAAACTTTTAACAGCTGGCACTGTAATCTTCTTGACACTACACTTACCACAATAAAGCTAATTTGCTTATGATACATAGCTAAACTAGTACATTCATGGGGAGGGAGGTAACAGACGTGCGATGGAACCACTTTAAGTTGGCATCTTGACTTCTCCTGTTGTTGCCCAACTCAAATCTCAAATCCTGTTAGAGTGTCAGAATTATGAGGTTGAGCGGAAAGATGCTGGTTTTAAAACTAAAAGCATTCTATGTTTCTTTTATTTGCCATTTGGGTTTGAATCTTCATGATGTGCTTCATGCAGGTTTCTAGACTTTTTACCATGATTATAAGGACCGCGATTTTTTTTTTTTAGTGAGGCTACTGTGTCTTCTATGATTCCAGGAGCCAGATGTATGTAACTTGATATCACAAGACTCATGATAAGACCCCTGGTCTCTCTTATCTTTAAAAGAGGAAGGAGCTGAAAGTACCTTTTAAGCTGCTTTGAGAAGTTACAGTAGTGTAAATTCTTAAGCTTCTTTAAGCACTTGATGTAGACTGGTGCCCACTGACACCCATTCAAAGGTTCTCCCCTTCTTCACAGAATGCAGACTTCAAGCATCTGTAACTCTCATAATTTCTGTTGGGTTTTGCCTTCTAAATATGTATGCTCCATACTGAGCATTGCGTGCTGAGCTTCACAGTTAATCTTTCTGACGCATGTGGAGGGATGTTGTAGCAATTTTATTTTCATTTTTTTTACAGGAAGCTGTTTTTGAAAACTACGCCTTAATTCAAGACAGTTGAATAATTTTTTGTTAAACTTTTGAAATAGGGAAATAATGCTCTCAGGGAAAATGCTGAACCTGTGAGGTTTTCAGCGCTAAAGATCAGTATACTAAAAATCAGTCTGTAACATGAACTGTTGTCTTCTCTGCCTTACACCTGACTACGCAGCTTTCTGCTGTGTGACTGCCACCAGTCATGGTGTAACACCCTTTCACAAAGGTGTAAATGATACAAATGGAGTATTTGTGGGTTTGCATACTGTATTGTTAGTGGAAGCATAGGTTCTGCCTAATATAAAAATATATTAGTTTAGAAGATGTGTTTTCACCAGTAAGAAGAGGTAGCTTGAATGGTGACGACTTGACTTATTTGCTTAAGCCCATTTGGGCGTCACTAAGTGTGAATCTGGAGCAACACAGTGGTAAGAACTGGTCTGTAAGTAAAGTAGAAGGTGCAGGAAGGGGGGTTGTTCAAGGTGCCCAGTGCTTTACTTTTTGAAATGTTCTGTGGTAGGACAGACTAATAGTGAAATCTTACCCTGCTCTGCTAAGTGTAGCATCTGTAGTGTATATTAGCGTGAATCCCGCTCATGCCGTAGGACTTTCTCTGTAGGACAGAGTATGTTGTGGGACTTCCAGAGGCAATGCTGAAGACCAAGTCAGGGCTTTTCTGGCTTTGTGGGTTTGAATTGCCGGAGTAAACTAAAATGACTCAGAGCATGTTTTCAATGCGCTGCTACTTTCTTACATGCATTAACATTTATTAGACTTGTTTGCCTTGGTGTGGTTTGCCTAGAAATTTCGTATTGTAGTCTTTCAGTTATTCACTGTGGTTACAACTGAAATACCTTTGTCTTTTTACTACCTCCAAACACTACACACTGGAACAATAGTTATTTTGCAATCAGAATTATTGCTGTGTAATTCTGTCCCGAAGGAAGGAAAAATAAACCAACTGTGTGAAGTCCAGTACTGAAGGAAACATGGCATAAGAGCCAACCAGTTCTCTTTAAGAGGTACACTGCAGATAAAAGAAGAAAGATGGCCTTATGGGCCTAGTCTGGAACTCAGGAGAACGTGGGGTTTTTTTCAGTTCTGTGAAAAACTTCTTGTTTGCTCTCTGACAAATACCTTAGAGCCCATTTCTTGTGTTGAAATCATCAGGGATTAGGTGCTTAAGTACCTTGGCCTCTTTTCATCCTCTTACCACGTGGAAGTGGGCCAAGCCTGCACTGCTGCTAGTTACCAGCCAACTGCCAGTGTTGGCGAGTCCATGATTTGTGCTGCAGGCATGGTGGTGTGAGCTGGTTTTAAGGAAGAGCTTGAGTTTTGACCTGAGCCATAAATCTTACCTCATCACAAAAGCGTACTGGCTAATTTGCGCCATTATGATTTCTGAATTGTACTGAAGCTGTTCAGAAGACCTGCTTTTTTCTTTTTTTCTTTTTTCTTTTTTTTTTTTTTACCTATGCCTTTGAAATTGTTCTGGAGAAAGGAGTATCTTGCCATAGTTTTTTCAAAGCCTGGTTTATCACATGAAAGCGATTCTGGGGGCTTGAAATATTCTTGATGCTAGGATCCTTCAAAAATATTCTGCAGTGGCAAACATATGCTTTGAGTGTTACTTTTCAGCATTGGTATGGTGCAAGTCCTGTCATTTGGAATATACTGATGGCTTTATGTTTATTATGTCTTTTACAGGGCATTTGAATGGAAGACAGGAACCGGTTCACCCAGACAGGTGAGGAACAAATATGGAAAACGTAGACTGAAGAGTAAATAAAAATACCTGATGAATGGTGTGCCACCAATTTTTACTGCTTGCTGTGTCTGAGAGGGCCAATGTGCCACTGCGTGGAGCAACTGGAAAGGCAGAGTCTCTGAGATGCTGCAGTTGCTAAGGGTCACTACAGATGAGGCTCCTTCTTAAGACAAAGCTAAATTTGTGTATAGTGTCTACTTTTGTGTAACGTTTTTATCAAACAAGTCTTGGTTTTGTTTTAAGCCCTGTTTACAGTAATTTCTTGTGGCAATGTATTTATGCTTTGTGCAGATGTCTCAGACAACATTGTGATTTTTATGATTTTTAAATGACAAGGGTTATATTCACTTTAATATCTGGATTGAATTCACTATATATTTTCCATTGCTGAAAATATAAGAGCTATTCTCAAATGAAAAAGAACTGCTGCTGTATTGTCACATGCCTATGTTATAAAGATAAAATATTTGGGAGTGGGACATAGAAATATTTTCTGCTCCCCAGGGTGCAGAATGGCAGTTGAAGGATTTGATCTTAGCAGATGAAGGCAGAACTTAGAGTTCTTTCTGTATCTGCTGTTCTGTGGTTTTGGAGAGTGAGTTTTGGAGGCCCGTGGATGCAACTACATGGCACTAGGGGAGATAAGGGCTTAACTATGAGAGGTTTCAGGTGAACAGAAAGGCTGAGAATTGCCTGTCCAGGATGTTGTTGTGGACTCCAGTTAGGCACAGGGTGAGGCAGTGTTGCTCACCATTGCAGCAAGCTATCAAAAAAATGACAGGTAACACAGGTAGGGAGGCACCACTTACTGAGGGATAAATTTACTGATTAATTTAACAGGTGTGAAAATACCAAAGTACTTTGTCCATTCTTTGATGCTGTGGATTAATGTCACAAGCATGGAGATTTATTTGGTAGCCATTTATTTTATGATGAAGTGTCCCCAAGACTGGTGTAGGTAGAGGTCTCTGCCATTCCCAACATCTGGCCTGTGGGGAGCTGGATCGGTTAAGATGGTCGAGGGTTCAGAGTCACTTGTCGTCACCTTGGAACAAACACAGACACCCAGCTGAGAACATTGACTCAATGCTGCTCTTTTCTACGTTGAGATACTGGACTGCCCTGCTCAAGCATTTGTTCTAGTAGCTGCTTGTAGACTGACAGATGTCTAAGTATCTGTAGACTCACAGAAGAGTATAACGGGTGCTTGGACCTCAGTATAAGATAGACAGAAGTGTGGGATACAACTTGTCTGTAATCAGTTCATGGTTTGAGGCAAGTAACACAACAGGGGCATCTTGTTTGAGTGAGTACAGAGGGGTAATGAGTACAAAACATAAATGCACGAAGTCAAGTAATTTGCAATGAAGCGTGGAATAGCAAGAAAGGACTTCCAAAGTGCAAGAGTTGTCCTAAGACAGGACTGCATCAGCTTCTGTTTTACTATCAGAAAACTCATTCTGAATCCTTATAAACCAGTTCCCATAGGCTAAAAAGGTAGATGATTCAAGAAAGTAATTAGAAAAAGAACATTTTTTGGACTCAAGGCCAAAATTAACTAAGTTAACTCACAAGGACGTTCACATTTGAAAGATTCAGGACCTAGCAATCTGTCAGAAGTTCAGCCTTTCTTAAAAACATAACTTTGTTGCTTTTGTAAAAGAACTTTAAAGTTAAGTTTAAGGGCTTAGGAATCAAAAGGCAAATAAAAGGGTATCCTTTTATTAAGCCCATTATGTTTTTAACTTTAAAGCTAGTCTCATGCGATTGTGGAGTTTGCCACGGTTTACTGGGAAGCTTAAACTAATCTAGGTATAATAAATATTCTTGAGCATTCTCTAAACATGCTACAAGAACAGTAGTTTCTACTGCCCTCAATTTCTGTTTTTAGGTGGCAAGTAAATTGGTCAAAGTTACCACATTTTCAATTTTTTAAAATATGATTTTTCTTTCTAATGAATCAAACGGAAGAATTTCAGCCATATCCTGTTTGGAGGGGATGACAGTTGCCTACATTGATAATACATTTTCTTTGCATATCGGTGGGAGCCAAAGGTTACTGTCCTCTCATTTACATGACCAGCTGGGACATTATCTTCTGAATAATCCAAGCTGTAGAGTAAGAAGTACTTTTGCAGCAGCTTAAGTGAAGATATTGTCAAATTAGTCTTCAAAGCATCAAATTAGCCCTGAGAAAAGCTCCAAATTAAAACTCCTTTTGTAAGGAGATTTGTATGGTTGGGTGTCCTTATGTAATGATGGCATTCTAATCTAATGTAATCTACTAAAGCCTACACAGTTCTTGTATTTAAGCCATAGGCCAGACAGGAGGTCCTTTCATGGAGTAAGAGCACTAGCATGGCTACATGACTCAGATCGGAGTCTTAAAAAATAGAAGCTTTGCTTACCTTAGGATTTTCAAAGGAGGAACCGTTTATGACAGAAGTAGAAATAAGGCCATAAACTAGCAAATTTAGCCCTCTTCTCTGATAGAAATAAAACTAGTGTGCTATGGCAGGCTTAATGCTTTTCAGCGTATACCCAGTTCTCTGCAGAGCTACGAGGGCGCTGTATATCGCAGCAGGAGGAGCTGCTGAATGTGAAGCCTGACCAAGTCACGAGACAACATGTTCATGATTTGTAGATCTACAGGCTGTCTTCTTCGCTGAGAGAAAATCACTGCTGCAGGTGGTAGCAACCCATGGGATGTTTCTGTCAGCGGAGAGGTGGGATTCCTCCCTGCAGAAAGCTCATGCTAGTTTTGCAGCCTATTGTGCCAAGTTTTCAAGACTTTTTTAATCAAGTAATTGTCTAGCTGGTAGTTTTACGATCAGGTTTTAATATCCCAGCTTCATTGTCTGCTTGTTTTTACATATGACTTTGGGAATGTGTCAAGTGTTATATCAGAGCAGATTAGTAGTTTAGCACTGTTTCTGACAACGATCAATGCTGGATGTTGAGTGGACACTAAAAACTGCCCACGATGAGCTTATTATCCTAATGCATGAAGTCTCAGAGCACTGAGAACACTTAATCCAAGCTACGAGCATTGCAGATGTTTTTCTTATGCTCCTAGGATATGTCTCGAAGCCTTTTTTTTAAAATTATATTAAGCTCTTTGCCTTCGTCATGTTCCAGGCAAAAAAAATAAACAAGTGAATTAGAGTGTACTTTCTAAGTTGCTCCTCTTGTCTGATGAATTTGACCAAACAAAAAGTCCCAGAGCTTTTTCTTTCAGAGGCTTACAGATACGCGATACAAACGACTGATGAAACTTTTCTGTAGTAAATGTGTTATGTACTCATTGCTAAGTTGTAGTTTATAGTTGGCGAGGGGGTGGTGGTGTTGGTTTTTTTGTTTGTTTGTGTGGTATGGTTTTGGGTTTTGTTGTTGTTGTTGTTGTTGGTTTGGTTTGGTTTTGTTGTTGTTTATTTTTTTTCCCCAGAAAGGACAAGTTCAGTTTTCACATATCTTTCTTGGGGCATAACTAATCCTGTGTTTTTAATAATTGTTGCTTTTTTCCCTGGACTTTATTGCTTTTTATTACTTATGAAACATGCTGAACAAAAACAAATACAAGTACACAAGCTAAATCTCTCTTAATTAATATTCTCTCCTAATAAGTGCATTAATCACCTCTGTTTTAGGAACCAAATGTCTGATTGTTTCTGAGATGAGTAAAAGTGAGATACAAAGTTATATCCTCTCCTAATGGAAATTAAGCTGACTTCTGTCACATCATTTTCCTCAGATCCTCTTGGTAGCCACTGAGACCTGTGAATACTTGCACAGAAAATAGTGCACTGGTGGGGCACTGTGTCCTGATTGGCCTTATGACGATCTCATGCGTGAATAAAAGTAATCAGGGAATTACATTTCTGCTGTGATTCTTTGCCAGTATCTTTTCCTGTAAAGGGAAGTCCAGTGGGTAATCCCTAGTTGGAAGCATTGTTCTGTTTGAGCCGTATATTCAGTGTATGATCCTGGCAGTCTCCTGAACTCTGGTGATTTGCTTGAAGGGAGAGGGGAATGTATCTAATCTCTTAATGGGAAGCTTAGAAGACTGCAATGAAAAATCTCTCAATGAAAAATACAATGGCATTTTGCTCCCTCTTCAGGTCCTCTCTGGGAAACAACTGAATAATCCCTCATTTAATGAAGCAGTTAAAAAAGCCAGTGAATGCCCATATGCTGTTTCTGCTTCTCTAATCCCCACTTGGCTGCAGCTCCTTAAGATATTCACTGAACCAATATTAGCTATGTTTCTGTTTTGTGGATAGCAGCAATATTAATCTGTCAGCACACAGAAAATAGCAATTTAAGCATATTCTTTGCATTCTTTTTGCAAAGCCAGTTGCTAATCCCTGAGATAGCTTTCCACTAAAGTTTCCTTTGCTACTTTCTTATTTTCAAATGGCTTTAAAAAAATGATTTAAGATGTTTAACTATGTTGCATGTGGGGAAGTTTTTGTTTGGTTGGTTTTTGTTCACACTTCTCAGGAATCCTGAACAGCTCAGTAAGCACAACATGGCAGAAGAGCTGTTCTGTCCCTATCTCTGCTCTTAACTATTTTTATAGCAACCAAGTTAATTCCAGGTATTAGTGCCTAGATACTACGTTGACCGCTTGCAGCCATCTAGGGCTAACTCCTCATAACAGATTGCATGTTTTCTGTTGTTCACCTACTTCATTCTAAAGCTCCTTCAAAGCCCTGCAGGGATTGCTAAATCCCATTCTCCTTCTATCAGTCTTCACTGCAGTTTAAATACAGTCTCTATGGCCTTTCCAGTTCTCTTAAACATTCCTGTCTTAGTGAGTAAAAAAGGAAAGAGAAGGGTATGAAATACAAGCCACAATAGGTCTGACACAGGAATGTAGGCTTGGAGAGGCCATGGTCAGCCTTAGAGTGTGGAGGCTTTGGGAATGTGCTGTGCACAGACAAAGAGACTCCGCAGCTCACGAGCATCGTGTTTGTCGAGCATCGTGTTTGTCGCTGTGGGTGCACAGTGATGCTGACATTACTGGAACTTCACTCCCTGCAGAGCAGCAGAGGGTCCTTTTGACCTGGAAGCTTGGTGCCTGTGAGGGCCTGCAAAGGGCCTTATAGGGTGACCAACTATAATGCCCAGCTGTTGATGGCAATTGTGCCATAGGTCCTTTCACAAACTGGTCAAATCCATTCTAAAGCAGCCTGTTTTCAGATCCTCTCCTCATCTATTGAAGAGCTAATCCTGAACCTCCCTGCTGTGACCGTTAAAAATAATCTTCTGATTCCCAGCCTAAATTTGTTCCCTCTCGGACTGTTAACACTTATTTGTGAACCCATTTGGCCTTTAATGAGCCAGTTCTTTCCCTAACCAGTGTTTATCCCACTAATGTGTTTCTCAGGATGTTATGTTTTCACAGCCTGTAGACGAAGACAAGCTCATCTAGTCTTCTCAAACAGGCTGTGCATGTCCTGAGCTACCTTAGCTGGTCTTCTCTTTACTGTTTGAATTTATTGTGGTTCTCTAGGAAAGGACAGACAGTTTGTACTGAAGTATTTTTTATTTGTTACTCTGTTTTGAAAGGATCAAGGAATGTGTCAGTTAAAGAAATAAAAAGCATTGAAACCACAGAATTTGTGTCTTTTTCCCTCAGTTATGTTATCTCTGAGGTCTTTTGCCTCTCCTTTTATGGAATCATGAAAATGTTTTTGTGCTGCTGTCTCAGAGAAGGAATGCTGCAGCTCCAGCAGTGCTGCCTGACACTGAGGAACCTCGCAGCCGGAGATCCATTCAGGCAGCGCTGTCTCTCTTGGCCCATCCTCTGGTCTCCGTGCAGACTGACGTGCCTCTTGATGCCAAAGCTTGTGCAACAAAATTCTGTTTTCCTCACTCTTGACATCTAGTGGTAAGCCTGGGTTACTTAGACTAGCTGGGTTTTCCCATACTGTATCTTGATCCATATCTCTGTGCTTGAAGTCTTTGTAGGAAGGGGAACGTGCAGATTTTGGAAGAGACTCAGATTCAGGCCTTCCTGAAAGCTGCTGTCTGTGCAGTGCTTCTGTTTGCAACGTGTCAGTGATTTTCTGAAGTTTGCTTATTTGCAGCCGAGTATCCAGATAGTGAACTTTCTGGTAGCATGTCTGAGACAGAGTGGCCTTCTCCTGGCTCACCTCCCATTTCTGGTCCATGCTTTCTGTCACTTTACACTGCCAACCTAGACTGGCTGCTGTTTTTATTTTACTCAGCGTGGTGTTCGAGTGGCTGGGTACAACAGCAGGGACTCTGCGTAGAGGCAGAGGCATCTGAACACTGGAAGAGAGCTGTTCGTGCAGAACTGATTCACGGGGACGTCGACCTGGAAATAAACATGCAGTGCGCCCTTCAAGAGGTCTCACTTGTGAGAGACTAGGCAGAAATATTTCTTTCTATATGGAGGAAAGAGTAGGATTTACAGTCATCTAAGTCTCTTATTTTAGCAGGCACTGCTTATTTGAATAGACCATTGTTTGAGACTAGTGGAACAGCTCGGTTAGGGGTCTCCCAGGCAAAGGGTAGGAGCCCAGACATTTGTTACTGTCTTGCCACTTCAGGAGCTTAGAGTCAATCTTTATGCTTTGGAATAGAAAATATTCTGCTCCATGCCAATGAATAAGCTATGAATGGGTATAGATGACTTGTGCTCTTCTCCTTTCTTCTGTAAAATTCTGTCTTCCATTTGTGGTGTCATAAGCAGTATGACAGTATAAAGGGTGACTTGCATTAGTGTGCTTTTAAATTCTTTTAGGAACTGTTGCAAGAGGGACTGAGGGTGCTGGCATGTGGCTTTTTAGTTCTCTCAACCACAGTTTGATGCACTGCTTGAATACTATTACCCTGTATTAATCATTTGTAGTGTTGAGTCTTCAGATACTGGTGCAGAGTCAAAGCTGCATTGTGTAGGAACTGTTCAAACATAATGTACATTGGAGTCCTATAGCCAAAGAATGGATGTCAGCAGTTACTGTGCTGAACAATGAGTATTTGATGTTTAACTTGTGTATGTTTTAAGTGGAATAATGTTGTTCCAATAAATCAGCATGGGCCAGCGTAGGCCTCTGCCAGTCACACTTTGGAAGCCAGAGGGCAATAAAACTGCTCAGTTTTGAATTAATGTAAGCTGCTAGTTTGGATTTTCGTTTCCACAGACCAGCTGTTGAAACTGGTCTTTAAAGTGTTCATCGTCATAAAATGAAATATTTGTTTCTTCATCACGCTGCAGAAAAAGTTAGACAGATTTTCCATTTCAGTTACAGGGATTCAATTATCAGAAACTTGTAAATACCATTTCAAAACAGATTTCCTTAGTTGATTTTTTTTTTTTAAATCCAATAGAAGAAAAGTAGGACAATTTGGGTACTTTTTATCCAGGGCCATTTTTGGACTATAAGAAAATGACAGGATCTTAGTTGCCCTGCTTCTTGTATGGCTGTGCAGTTTGAACCCAGAAGTGCTGTAAAGCCAGCAGTGCTGTGGAAGGGTGAGCAGGAATCCTTCCTTCTGTTTTACCTGCAGATTTGCTTAGTCAGTTACAGTCAATTAGACGTGTATGTACTCTGCATGACAATGTGCAGGTGTCACTGAAAGGCTTAAGCCATTACAGGTAATGATGCATTAGCAAAAAGCAGCTCAACTTGATATGCTGTGCCTGTTATACCATGTTATGCTTCATTTGCCTAGGTAGCATTTAATACAAATAGATTTTTTTCTCTTTTATAGAGGCCACGCAGAATATAAAATTGTTGGAGACAGTAAACATGGAGTTTCTGAATGTAGTTTTGTATGTTCTTTAGAGTAAACTTTTGCATTAAAGTAGAATCTGGTAATGTTACTGATGCACCCTTAAGGAAAAAAGGCAAATGACTTGCATAAATGGAGGAGGATGAATCTTAGAAACTTTGCCAAACTTAAAATGCTGTAGTTAGTAAAGAGACAATAGTCTGCAATGGTACTAGAATGGTACTAGGTCACTTCTCAAATAAAGCAATGTGCAATAAAGACAGTAAGTTGATGAGTTCAGTGGAGTTGTCCTGATTAACACCAGCTGAACACCTAGCCAATATGTTTCAGTCTCTGGACATCTATCCAGTATGTTTCGATCTCTGTAGTGCTGCAGCATTCACATGAGAGCTGCCAATTTGTTTTATGGAGACTGTTACTCATACTTCTCAAGGCAAAAGGTCCTTTGAATTGCTGTCATTTGTTGGTGGCAAGTTGAAATGATAAGGTAAAACATAAGCAGATAATCACAGTAACTTTCCCCTCTGCAAACCCTGAATGAGTCATCAACCCATTACAAAGGTTCAGTCAACCAGCTGTGTCAGGGCTGTTTTAGTATACAGAACTTTCGCCTCTGCTTTAGAGTGAGCCTTGCCCTGCACTCAAGTATTACGAAAGACAAGGCTTAATTCTGCTAGCTGAGTCTGGTAATACTCTTGCCAGTATTACCTGTGGTGGAAGAATGAGATTCTCAGTAAATGCAGTGCTTACTAGATCCTCGTCTTCGCTTAGTTCTCCAGTTAATCTGCCAACTGCTTTCATGTAACAGTTATCCAGCATAGGGGGATTCATAGGACCTCTTCCTTAAGGGAGACATATTTTATAGTCACACATTTTTATTGGTTAGGAAAATCAGAATTTAGCCACAGTCCCCCTGAAAAACCTCAGTTTGTGTCATCTGTGTTGTTAAATGACAAAAAATGAATTTATTTGGTAAATTTAGGGGCTAGCACTTTGTCGCCTTCCATTGCTATCCCAAGTAAATTAATTTAACAAAAAGTGCTTACCTGTGAAGTCTCGACTGTACGTTGTGATCCCTACAGCTCTTTCAGTGTTTCGTAGCAGATTGGTTGTTCTTGGAGAGGGGTTATGTTCTAGGTCTTTAAAAGTGGAGTTGGGGGCCACTGTCTTTCGCGGATTTGAATAGTATATTTGACACTTTTCTTCAGAAAACTTGGGAAGCTGAAGGATGAGAAGAAATATGTATGGTATAAACCAAATATGTGTGCTGGGTAGATAAGCTATTTTAAAAGTTTGAAATAACACACACTGCTGTCGCGTGTGTCTGTGTGTCCCCACCTTATCTGTTTAGTAAATGCTTACAAAAGTACAAATGTGGTGGAAAAATATCTTCAATACAGTATTATTATGCAAGTGGAAGATTCAACAGGTACATAATTCAGCTGAACTCAATTCAAATAACTTGGAATCAAGTTCTCCATGGTAGCCACACTTAAGTAGAACATTACAGGCTATATAAGCTTTCTTTTGTAGCCACAAGAATAGGTTGCCTTAAAATGGACAGCTGCTTGTTGTTTCCCTCGCCACATCCGTAAGACTGTGTGTGTACAAAGGTCGTATGTTTCTTCATTTACCGCTATTTTTTACTACGCTATTCATGACTTTTCTCTCTCATCAAACTTGAGGCTACATCCCTTTGGGAAGAGAACTAATGTTTAGCCAAGCTGAAGAACAGTACAAACATAATCATTCATGAACAAATTCAGTCTTCTGTTTTATGGACCAGCCTAGTCTCCATCATTACAGCTGTGGAAGGCAAGGTGGGAGTGAAAGACTGTCAACAAAGAGGATATCTATTTTCTTGAAGACATGGAAATAGATACACCAGCCTGTCAGTGTGTTCGCAGGACTTATGGTGAGGTAAGGAGGAATAAAGATCTACTGCTGCCCAAATTCTTTTCTTTGAAAGGCTGCAGAGCATAATCTGGGCTTCTGAATCAAGCACCCCCCCACCAATGTATGGTCAGCAGCTATTACTGTTTCTTCTTCTTCTTCTTATCTCCAGAGCTGCTTGGCTAGGTCCTACGAGAGTTAGTTAGTTCTCAAAGCACTTCAGTCATAGGACAGACTGCTAGCTTCTTATTTTTTTTATGTATTGCTGAAGTGGCTGAAAACTGTCTCTAAAGCTTTTCACTCTTTGTATGCGTGATGCCTGCTTCATGGCCTGCAAGTGTTTGGAACAGTGCAGGAGCTCTCTGTGTAAAAATGTCTCCCATGAAAGACATGCAGAGAAGTTTAATTAAAAAAAAAAAAAAAAAAAGTCTTTTTGCTCTTTTCTGTATGAAGTACGTACTTGGAAGTATGCGTGCTGTCCTGGCCAGTGCACAGCCTTCTCCTGGGAGTCAAAGAGAATACTGACAACTTCATGCCTGTATGGATTACCTATAGAAGAAATATTTAACATATTGTAATGGAACACTATGGATCAGAATGACAGATGGATCTGCATTTTAATCTGTAGGTGTATGCTCACTATAAAGACAGCTGTGCTGGTGGAAGAGGTTCTTTCCGTGAGCTGCTGCAAATGTCTCTTCTACCTTGGGAGAATGACCTCATGGATCTGCAGACAGAACTCATCTTCACTCTTTTGGTGTGAAATCAGCAGGGTTAGATCAGACCACCCATTTAATCAGCATAAGTTAACCCAGCTGTCTTTTTGGAAGCACTCAGTGTGATTTATCTGCACCACCAGATCTTCAAGGCTACTCATCTCAGGCAGAGAGGTGGTGACAAGCAGCTGGATCTTATACCAGATAAAGTGCCTCTTCAGAAAGCCATCTGCTCATGGCTAATTGCAGGAGATCTGGACTGATTCATACACAAGCATGGCAGATTCTTACTGCATTTTCTGTGCATAATTTTTGCAAACAGTGACAACAAAAAATAAAGCTTGATGAATTGTGAAGCTGGCTTTGCAGTCCAATGCTGTCGCCATCAGAGGAATAACTGAGTGCTAGTAGGTGTCTTATAAACATGAAACTGCACAGCATGCTTGGAAGATCTTACTTTCCAACCCTGGTTCTATCACTGCTTTGTCTGTCTCCACTCTTTCTGCCTCAGTTTCCCTATTTAACTCACAGTGATGCTGTCAGCATTAACTACATAGTAACCACTCTGTGTTTTGTAAAGGTGAGGTGTAGAAAAGGCACAGAGCTTTTAAATAAAACTGTCCAGTAGTAAAAATCACCTGAGTGTGATCTGGGTTATCTGTACTTAACCAGAAATTTCTCCTTTAGTCACCGAGAGCTGGAGTGTCCTGATCGCAGAGGAAATCAAACCATGTGGAAGGAACAGCAAATGAAGTTAAAGTATTTTTTAAGTGCCAGTGATAGCTGCCCCCTTAGCTAGTAATTCTGAACCTGCTAAGCTTTGCTGGAAATAGGTCTCGGCCTCCAGTGATCCTTCTGTTGTGCAAAAATAGGCTTTATAAGCCCACCTCCACACATGATTAGTGCTTCTTAAATTGACCAATGGTGAATGAAAACTAACTAAAAATGACTACTACTAGCATTACATATTCTGTGGAAAGATTTGGGTTTGTGTGGACAAATACTCCAGTAAAAATGGCTTGTGTACCCAATTACATACATAACTGTACAGCACTGTGCCAATGACTGGGAAAGGCAGCTAATTAATGCAAATTGACCTCCTACTTAACATTATCAGCTTTTACTCCGCTGAAAAGCTTCTTATCCATGCCAGCGTACGCTTTTTCTGTTTCACACAGTTATTGCCAAACCCTTCCTGGAAAGCACTGCCATGGCTCACAGAAGTGCTGGCTTTCTCCTGTCCCATATTCCCCATAACCCTGTGTGGTCAGCAGCTGCCAAGGACTCCTCATCAGTTCATGCAGGTGATCTTTAAAGTATTCCAAAATGAAGTACCTGTCAATATATCAATGTAGTAGAATGCCTGCAGGGAAAAGCAGACTAAGAAAGAAAATTTAATGTGCTTTTTCTCCAATATATTATATAAAACACTCTCACAGAAAAATGCTGCTGTGATTAAAAACAAGCACCTCATGATGGCTTACATGGTGTTCTGTAAATAATGAATATCTAGAGCTTCATCTCAGCATTCATAAGGGGTTAGAAGCATTGCTTTTTCTCCCTGGACCTTGTTCTACCATCTGTGTAGTGATTAAATATGTTAAACCATTCAGCTCTCATTTCAGGGGTACCCCAGCAAAGGTATGGCAGGCATTACTTGGCCTCAAAACTGCTAGTTTTAGATCCCACTGATGCATTTTTTTTCCTTTTTCTTCCACTCTGTTGGGCTGTGAAGAATTATTTGTCTGACAGAAGATACCAGATACACTAAATGATCCATCTTGCCTTTGTGGAGATTAACAGATATGTAAATAGCTCTCTTGGCTTCTGAGGCTACAAGGTGTTCATGTGAGTTGGGTTTAGTCACCATTCTCAGTGCTGAGGTATCCTCCATGGAGACTGCAGCTATTAGCACATAGAGCTCTAATTTAAGCCAAGATGCTTAGCTTGACCACTGACATATTCAGATTCTGGCTCTCTCAAGCTTCAGTAAATAAGAGGCATGACTTCAGTAATGTTTTTAAGTAAGTTTCAAGAATAAATGGTAAACCAACAGAGTGCTATCTTACCTCTGGTCTTCATCAGAACAACCACATCAAAAGCCTTGGTAGGGATATTGGGATGGAAAGGCTGATGACTGCTTGCATTGATCCCAGTGTCTCAAACCTCAGGTGATCTGAAGTTTGGGAACATGGCGTACCGAGAGATGTGTGTCTGGTACGGATGAGAGCTGGGAAGTGGCAGACACAGTGGTCTTGGGTTGGTTTGAATCATCAGGAAGAAGAATAGAAAGAAAGAAAATATCCTGATTTCGCATTTCACAGAGATTTAGCATTAAATAAAACACTTTGCAAGAACTGGGAGAGATGTGAGAATTAGAAAGGCAATATCTTAGTGCTTTAATCCCCTTCTGCTTGCACCCTGCAAAGAATTCACAATGATGCACACCTTTTGCACATAATCAGTCATACCAGTTCACATTTACTTTTATGTGTCTTAAGGGAATAAAAATGTGGTCTTCTGATTCTTGCACAGCTTCAGTTAATATTAACTGATTTAGTGCTTGTGAAATCCAAATTAGCCTCTAAAAAGACATTTTTATTTCTGTGAGGAAGGAGGATAAAGCTGAACTGGAGAATTTTATGGGATGCTGAGAACTGGGATTTCATGGAGTGCCCATGTTCCTATGGCTGTTCTTTTCAGCTTTCAGGTTTTAAAGTTATTAATTATTTAAAGTTATTAATTATTAATTAAATAAAGTTAATTAAATAAAAAATTAAAAGAGTAAAAAAATTATAATAAAGAAATAAAATTAAAGAACATCTTAAAATCAGGGGGATCCTGAAGTCTTCTGAGGAAAATTAAGGCAGTGGTTTATTCCAATAAGAGAGACTAGCACCATGTTTGGATTCTTCTGAACTTTACTGCAGCTGCATACAGCAGCTTACTGAGAGTGAGTACCTTTCTCCAGTTGCTGTATAAAGTCTTATACAGGGGCCAAATTAATTCTGTTCCTGAGGCTGTGCATCATGATATAATGAGACGTCTTGCAAAGCTGGGTTTTTCCAAGGCTTCTCTCTCATAAATCTGTTTTATACATACTCTGGATCGCTTAGCTGTGCTTGGTAGATGTTCCTAAACACTGTAGTTCCCATTAGGTAAAGAGCCCATGAACAACACTGCCAGGAAAACCCAATTAGCTCATAGGCAAGTCAGCAAGATTAGTATTTGTTAGGAGAGCGGGGTGTGCTAGGCAAACACTGCTAACCTGCCAAACCTATCGTTACATGCTTCATTCAAGAGAGAAGTTTTTTTGCCTAGTAGCATTGCTGCTGCTTATTGCCAATGAACCTGCACTGTGCAATTATGGCTGTGAGATGAGCAACATGCATTTTTATTTCTTGAAGGAAAGATAATATATGATACGGGTGAAATGTACTTACTTAGCCAATCTGTCTGGTGGTTTATGAAGCCTGTATTAGGGAAGAAGAATAATAAATAAGTTACCTGAAGTGACCCTTGTTCATTTGCACCTCCCACACTTTATCTGAATCAGTGCAATTAATATATATTAGGGACAAATCAGTGTGTAAGCAGTGCAGTCAATATTCTTACTGATACCACTCGTTACGTGAGGAATGTTTTGTGTTGCCAGGTGCCAAAGACTGAAAAGACACCAGGAACAAGTGATGTGCAGAATGTCTTTTTAAAAGGAGCGAGGAGAAAATCTAGACTCTTACACTTTTGTGTAATAAGCTCTATATTAATTAGCAATGGTATGTGCTATTAGTAAAAATAATTCCTTTTGTCAGTAATGCAAAACAGTAATGCAAAACAAATAGCAATGGTATGTGCTATTAGTAAAAATAATTCCTTTTGTCAGTAATGCAAAACAGAAAGTTTATACTCTCAGAGAAAATGCTTAATCATTCCATGCTGGTAAATTACTTATATTTTACCATGGAGACTGATTTTATGCTTCAGATAAATTTTTTAAAAGCAATCAAAAGATAACACTAACTTTAAAGGGCGAGAATTTCATCACTGAGGCTAGCTAGGAGTCTCTTCGCAATTGCACCAAGTCAGAAAAATGTCTAAGATTGAAAAATTAATTAATTTGCGTAATGGGTCTTAGTGGTATAATAATAAAAAAAAAAAAGGAGCCTGAAAGGCAATATTACTGGACAGATCTAAGTGGCTCACCTGGAGCTCCAAAACCTCATGTATTTCATGAGGAAGGCTTTAGTACCAGGTCTTGCTTGAAAGGGTCTTTACCATATATGGGTAGGAGAGATAGACAGCTAGTGGTCTTTCTTTTAAGCTTTATTATTTGTACAGTGATCACACAAAGTTTCTTGATTCTACAAGGCATGTACCAAAATCTTCATGTAGCCCTCTCATGTTTCTCAGTGAGGAGAGGTATGCCCCAAATTCATTCCCAAGGAGGAGATGGTGATAACGTCTCAGGGCTCCTCCCCTTGCTCAGTTAGAGGACAGGGCTGTGTGGGAAGTTAACGGGCCCTGTGGGAACTCCATCATTTCAGCCTTAGCAGTTGCTCCGGGAACTCTCTTCCTCCCACAGCTGGGGATTACCCAGTCTCCTGGTTAATGATGTAGCCGTGGCATGGGCACTGGACCCAAGCACTGTTGAAGTCACCTGTGGTTCAAGACCTGCAACTTGGCCACTCGATCATTGAATTAGTCTCCGTAAAAGTAGGTGTTGCACAGTTACAAAGAGGAAATACGCCCATTTGCTCAAAGAATTTAAAGGAGTCCTGTGCTTATTTCTTTCCGTAATGACATGGGTGTTTTGAAGATAAACTTCAAGTGCCAGTTCGATTTTGTTCACACATTGTTCTAATACAATGTGCAGAAGTCATGCATTTCATTGTGAAATCTGTGCTGAGAAGCTGTGAGACTCAGTGCAATCAACGTGAGGCGTGATATCTCACAGATTACTGTGCCAGCGTAACTCATGCCTCAGCTGAGCTGAACAAAAGATCTACTTTTAATGTGGGGTGCTACAAAGATAACAGGACTTAAATGAAGTGTTGGATTCTGAAAACCATTTGTATATTGTTGCATTAGTTACGACCTGGGAGTCTGATTCAAACTTTGTGTCTGTCTTTAAAATGGAAAGCTTTTATAGAAATAGCCGTACTTACAGTACAGCAATTTTTAAAATTTTGTTCCACACATACTTCTAGTTGATTTTCGATTTCTACAGTTAGAACTGGTGCTGTAGATATGAAGGAAAATACTTCTTAGTGTTTATTTTCAATTCCCATTGTGTTACGATTGTAACATTGTAACAATGTGAATTGAAAATAAACACTAAGAAGTATCTTCAGTTTCTGTTTCCATTCACGTTGTGTTACAATGTGAATTGCTACATTATTCACTGCATTCATTGGACACACTCCTGATACAAATACGAAAAGATAAGGAGAGTCAGTCTGCTCTGTGCTCTGGCATGGCAAAACCACTTCAGTACCTTTGCAGAGCACTTTTCTATGTAATATCTAAACTTAAGGCAGCAATAAACATGAACATGCATTTTCATGACTCTGCCATGATTTAGAGAAGCTTTGTGAGCTCAGGTTGTATCAGCCAGCAAAGCTTCGCATTTTCAAACGTGGACAGTTATTGAGAGTGTTTCTTACTGGGTGATCAAGCCTGAAGCCACCCAAATGGATGGCAGTATAGAAAAGTAGAGCTCAGACTGGAAGGAAGAAAGGAATAGCATTTTTTCCAAATTTGGCTTTGAGATGCTGTCACTGGAGTTCTAGTAGACTTTCGCTGGAGTCTGCCAGTATCACACAAGAAACAGGTGCTCAGTAATACATTTTCTGCCCCGTTATGTTCAGTCCGCAGAGGATATGGAGTCTGTCAGTCTTTTGCCCACAGTTTGGAAAGTCTCAGAATAAATCCAGGGAGGGGTCCAGATGGACATCGTCCCATTTCCCTAGCAGTGAGTGCACTGTGGGCACTCATCACATGCTTTTTGACAAAATAGGCATCAACCAAGTCTCGTGTGTGAGGGAGTATCACTATGGAAACACTGGCTTTGCCTGCAGTAGTTCTGCAGCTCCCCTTCTCATGTCATGCTGAGCACTGGGTGCAGAGATGCACTTGTTCGGTAATGGTAATAAAAGACACATTGGAACCCGTGTGACTTTCATAAGGGGCTCCCACTTCCCACTATTTTTCTACTCTTGGACACAGGAGTAGAGCTGTTTCTCCTCTCAGGTGTGGTGTTAGCCTGGGAATGATGCAGTGCAGGGAGCCTCATGACCTTCAGCTTCTTTTCTAGATCAGGCCAGAGAACTTTTTGCTGCTCTTTCCTGTTAATTTCCCACATACTCAGTAAATTATTAAGAAGTTGTATCATTCATGCCAGTTTTAACAGGAAGGAAATTATGGCTGGAGAATAAAACATTTCACATGTGTAAACTGGCTTTCTCTGCAGCCCTTTATTCTTTCAAAGGGAGGCAATCACTTATCTTGCCTAACCTTAAAACCTGCTTGGTCAGGGGGCTGCAGGTCAGGGAACCACCAGGGGTCAAGGAGATGGGGGACAGCCAGAGGAATGGAAGTACAGCGTGGCGTGATAAACAGTGAAAGCAGATTAAAACCCACATGGAAAAAAGCCAGGTTTAATTCATTCTGTGCTGTCACTGAACGCAATGAAAACCTCATTGGTGTGACTTGTCTTTGGAAGGACAGCTGCAAACTCTCTAGCCTGATACAGCATGAGCGTGTGTATAACTAGGGTTCTTGGCAATGGCTGAAGGGTGTTCTTCAAGGCTTTTCAGGATTTTGCAGTCTTGTTTGATGTGAACTGTGTTTTTGTGATTCTGTGATTCTGTGAACTCATTACGTCTTTAGATGGGAGGAGGCAGCTACTTTTCTCCACTACATTTGACTGGGAGGGCATGTGCATGTGGCCCACTGCTAATGCGCTTACAAAAGCACATCTGCACAAACCCAGTGATTCATTCTAGTGCAAAACTGCACAAGGATACGTAGTGTGCATGCTTAAGGCAAGAGCATAGTTGTCCCATGAAAGTGTACAGAATTATTGCAACTGCCTGGTAATTCATTTCCCACAAAAGACAGTAATGGCTCAAAGGAGCCCTCACAGGCTATAAGGTAAATAAACTGAGTGTTAACAGCTCCCAGGTAGGCCTGAAGAGCACCATTCAGAGGGTATTTTTCAGGAAAGGTTCCACATGGCTGTCACTGCTTAATAGTCCCTGGCATCAGGAAGAATATTTGCTCTGAAAGACCTTGGACTATGAATGCGGAACATTTTTTTTTGTGTGTGTTTCACTTTTTGTTTTAAAGGATATATTCTTTCATTTAAACATCTTTCAAAGAATGAGAAAATAAAACCTTATGGGAAAAGAAAATGCTCCAACTAGGACAAAGCATGGAGACCCAGCATGTTTCAGGTTAAGATGTGAGTGCAAAATAATGGAGAAAGTACATCAATGTGCTGTTGATCAAATATACAGACTCCAAAGTCGTGTACTTTTCCGTAAATACAGGGACAGAGTTTGATCTACTCTTGTGTAAAACCTCCTTCCCCTTATGCAGCTAGCACAAGGGCATAGAGTCCCAGCAGTCCCTGGTTCCTTCCTCTTAAGGAAGCAAATCCCGAGAAAGGTGCCACGATCTCTGCCTCAGACTGTGTACGTGGATGCTGCATTCTGGTGAGGAGCTGACACAAGTAATGCTCTTGCTCTGAAGTGAATGGGTCCCAGAGCATCCTTGACCAAGAGGCATCTGAGGTTGACCAGCCTAGGAATTACTGAAAACACAGCAGGCCTCTTACCCTATGCAAAGGGCAGGTTTTAGTTTTACTCCACAATCTGTGTTTCTGCTGTTTCAGGGATACCAATATAAATGTCACATAACAGGATGCTTATTTGACTAGCAAGTCACAGTGGACCTAATTGTTCCCCAGCATCATTCCACTGCAGTCAATGGAGTTTTCTAGGGGATGGATTAAGTAATAAAACAGAACCACCCAGCTTGACTGTGCAACAGGAGAGTGCCCGCTTTGCATCAATGTTGGTTTTAGAACAACTTTAAAATTACTCCATTGTCTTGCAGAAGTGCACGGGCCAATTCTTGTCACTCAGTGCTTAGGAAATTTGTAGGAAGGAACTTGCAGGGAAACTTGCTACTTCCGTGTGGCTTGAAATCAAATTCTGCAGAAGCAGCACAGCCAATGCCTCTAATGTTCATTGCTGGTCAAAGGCCGTAAGCTGTAAGAAAGAGTTTTGGCTTGTACACTCTTGTAGGTAACCACACTCCCTGCTGCTTGTGCTGCATGCTGTAACAGGGTAATAATGAGAGAAGCCTGCAAAAAGCAGTGGGTTACAGAGAGGATGGTTACAGGTTTCCTTGTGTAGCTTCAATGTCCAGTTTACAATTAAATCCCCTGCTTTCTAGAGTATCTGAGTTTACACAAAATGGGAGCAGGTACCTCACATGCTGGGAGCTTAAAGGGAGAGTGGTGGGGTCAAAGAAGGTGTCTCACAGCCCTGTAAAGATAACTGAGAAATCATTGCAGAATTATACTCGGGTTTCTAATATTCTCTAGTTATGAATGCTAATATGAGAGTTGTAACTTGTTAATTTTCTGCTTTTGAAGAATTTACATTTGCACTTTAAGTTATGTTAATCCAAAATCTCGGTAGTTTGATCAAATTTAAACGTTTTGCTGGTGCCATCAAGTGGCAAAATCCTGGATTGCAAAACTCTAGCAGTATCCAAATTCACTCGGTCTGATACCTCGTGAACAGCAGTAGTGAGGAAAATAATCTTTGCCATATATGTATATATACACACCAGAAAAATGAATGGAAATACACATGGTGTCATGGTTACTTCAGTTACTTCAGTTTAATCTGGATTCTAACTAGTAGAAAGGCCAATATTTTTGAGTATTACACGTTGATAAAGATGGACAACCTGTAAAGCAGTCCATTATTGAAGAGATACTAAACCGATGCGGTACGATGCCGTATTCTGAATTTCCTTCCCAACTGCATTTGCTCTCCTTTGTTGCTAGCTGATCCCTTTTTAGAGAACATAGCCCTTCAGATGTCATATCATATCTGCACTTTGTATCATATGTGCGTAATATCGCCAGAGTAGAACAAATATTCAGTTTGCTGTTATATTCATGAAATTCACAATCTGGTTAGTGCATAGTTTAAACTTAAAGTTCATCATTCACACGCACATCACTTTTTTTCAGCTGGGTGATGTCATAGTATTGCTCATTGGGAAGGCCTCTGGGCAAAGAGAAAGCGTTTATGTATCAAGCTTGTGCTCTATTTGCGTATAAAAATCCAGATAAATTGATATGTCTTTGTCTTGATTTCTCAGATAACATTTAATATCAAAACTCTTAGATGCTGCCAGTGTGGAAATCTATCCTGGGTTTTGAAATCTAAGAAGTCCTGCAGGGCTGGATTTTGAGAGGTACTGAGCACCCGTGCCTGAATCCAAAGTTCCTGAGAATGCTGAGCGTTTCCCCCTGTGAAAGCTTAGCCTTTACAGCGCCTCACCATGTACACCTAATACTCTGTAGGAGCTGTGGGAATGCCTTGAGTGGGTGTGGGTTCCAACTTTTGGCCTGATAAGGAGTGAAGTTATTCCTGTGTTGTGGGGATCACTTTCAGCTCCTTCTGATGCCAAGAGGCTCCCAGAATCCAGCCAAACTGCATGGTCCTCATCTATTGAAAAGAATCTGAAGAGGAGACACCACCATCCCTGTCTTTGAGTTTAAACTACGGAAAATAAAGGAGTTAGTATGGGAGTCAGGTAAAAAAAAATAAAACAAAAAACACAACAGAAGAGAGGGCGAATGGGAGTGGCAAAATGAAGGAAATGCAGTTGGAAAAATCAGCCATAACCAGTGGGATTTTCCTGGTATTAGAAATGCGTTAAAGTTCTGACCTGGCCTTGCTAAAGCTGAGCTTGACCCAAAGCAGCTAACCAAGTATCTGTTACTAAAAGGAATGGGTGGGCTTAATTGCATGGCTGAAGAAGAGATGTTGACTGCAAGAAAGGAAGAGAAATGATGCTGAATCAAAAGGGATTTGTTTAACTTATGGCCAGCTTAATGGACTCCCAAGGCTTGGTGTTATAGAACAGATCAACAGGAATATGCTCATAATATTCTGGGTCTAACCGTGAGTTCAGAATGGTTATTGCCTTCTCTTTGCTCTTTAAGCACGTTCCCACATTTGCACTGCCCAGTGTAATGTGTGCTTCTGTGCCACGTGTGGTGTCCGTTGAGCAGCATGGCCATCTATGGGCAGATTTGGCCTTCCAGCTTTCATGCAAGGCTGTGTGTTCAGAAGCGCTGAGCATCTCCATCTTAAACTAAACTGTGCTGGTTTGGGCTGAGGTAGAGTTGATTTTCTTCATAGTAGCTAATACGGGGCTATGTTTTGGATTTGTGCTGGAAACAGCATTGATAATACGGGGATGTTTTTGTTATTGCTGAGCAGTGCTTACGCAGAGTCAGGGCCTTTTCTGCTCCTCACCCCGCCCCAGCAGTGAGGAGGCTGGGGGAGCATGGGAAGCTGGTAGGGCACACGGCTGGGACAGCTGAGCCCAGCTGACCCCAGGGATGCTCCATGCTGTATGATATCATGCTCAGCATGTAAATCTGGGGGAAGAAGACAGAAGGGGGGGACACATTCGAAGTTATGGTGTTTGTCTTCCCAAGTAACCGTTACGTGTGATGGAGCCCTGCTCTCCTGGGGATGGCTGAACACATGCCTGCCCGTGGGAAGCAGTGAATGAATTCCTTGTTTTGCTTTGCTTGCGTGCACAGCTTTTGTATTACCTATTAAACTGTCTTTATCTCAACCCGTGAGTTTTCTCACTTTCACCCTTCAGATTCTCTCCCCCATCCCAGTGTGTGTGGCGGGGGGGGGGAGGAGGGGAGTGAGCAAGTGGCAGTGTGGGGCTTAGTTGCCAGCTGGTGTTAAACCACAACATAAACTCACTGAGACTCCCCTTCTCCCCTCTCAGCCCTGTCACACCACAGTAGTACCAAGAAAAACAACAGATGGATGTCATGAACATGGGTTTGTAAAGTAGCCTGCAAACCTCTTCTCCCTTTCTGACAGCTAAGTTGATTTTCTGGGTTGGGACATGTAGTCGCTGTGACTCATCTACCTTCTCATTAGATACTATGGCTGAGTTTGCCAAAACCTTTGCTTGCTTGCGATGTGAGGGTGGGAATGTAAAGACAGCTACACAGACTATATGCCACCTAGGCATTTTCCACCTTGTGGAAAAGGGAAGGCTGGTTTCTGGACCTCTTTATATCTTCAGAGTGGGATTCACTTGGATGGATCAGGGGCTCTACAGTCATGTGCCTGAACAGCAAATAATCCAAGGGATTGCATATTCAGAAAAGAAAAACACAAGAGCAATGACAATTCTTGTTTCAAGCTTATTATACATTCTTGCACTGATCCTGTCACTGGGATCACAGCACTTTGTCACATTCCTGGTATGGAAGTCCCATCAGCATCATTTAACAAGAGCAAGTGCTGGATTCTCCACCTGGGACAGGGTAATCCTGGTTATACGTACAAACTGCGGGACAAGAGGCTGGAGAGCAGCCCTGCGGAAAGAGATCTGGGGGTTTGGGGGGATGGAAAGTTGAATATCAGTCAACAGTGTGCCTGGACAGCCAAAAGGGCCAACTGTGTCCTGGGGTGCATCAAGCAGTGTCCTGGGGTGCCTCAAGCACAGCATAGTTAGCCAGTCGAGGCAGGTGATTGTCCCACTGGTGCGGCCCCACCTCGAGTACTGTGTCCAATTTTGAGCACCTCATTATAAGAAGGACATCACACTATTAGAGTGTGTCCAGAGGAGGGCAACTGAGACAGTGAAGGGTCTCGAGGGCAAGACTGATGAGGAGTGGATGAGGTCACTCAGCTCATTCAGCTTGGAGAAGGTTGAGGGGTGACCTCATCGCAGCCTACAACCTCCTCAAGAGGGGCAGCGGAGGGGCAGCTGCTGATCTCCTGTCTCTAGTGACCAGCAATAGGACACATGGAAATGGTATGAAACTGCATCAGGGGAATTTCAGGTTGGACATTAGGAAATGGTTCTTCACTGAGAGGGTAATCGGTCGCTGCAACAGGCTTCCCAGGGAAGTGGTCACAGCACCAAGCCTGTCAGGAGTCCAAGGAGCATCTGGATGATGCTCTTACTCATATTATTTAGTTTTAGATAGTCCTGTGAGGACCAGGGAATTGGACTTGATGATCTTTATGAATCCCTTCCAACTTCAGATATTCTATGATTCTATGATCATTTTACAGAGAGGCTAGTTCATGATAATGCAGAGAAGAGCAAGGGCAAGAAGGCATGTTTCTAGTCTCTGAGTCATGTTTTAACCCTTGGACAGCCATGCAGATGCCTGATCTGCATATTCCGTTCCTGTGCTCCTGGGAAGCCTGCAGGGCTGAAGCTATCCTTGAACTTCTCCAAGTCAGCCCTACGCAGCAGCATTTTCTGCCTTCAAAGCTTTCCTGTAAGTCAGTAATGGTGATTTGAAGCCTACCTGAATGTCTGAACAACAGAGATTTGGCATCATCATTGTCCTGCCTATCTGTCTGTCTGTCTGTCTATCTATCTATCTATCAGCTAGTCAGGTTTTTTGTTGGTTTTTTTTTTTTTTTTTGACTAATACTATCATGATGAATAAGAAGTTTTGGAACTGGTTTCAGTGGAAGTGGCGCCAACTCCAATATATCCTAAAGAAGATATTTGTTGTGGTAAGAGTCTAGGAGAAGGAGCCCTGACTCAGAAAGCATACCCCAGAGCTCTTCCTCTTCACTGTTGTCTAGACAGATCTCAACAGCTTTCTGGAAAAACTGAGCACCGACTTTTCATGTTTATGCCTATGGTATTTATGTATGCTGTAAATTAGGCCAGTAGCAGCCTTTAAGGTCAGGAAAGGTGTTTGGGACAACAGCCAACAGTAAATAATTATCAAATGATGGGCAAAAAATAGATACGGAAATTTGGAAATTCAGCAAAATGTTCAGCAAAACACTGTGTGGAGTTTTGTGGGTACCAATACATTCCCACATTAATATTTAGGGCATTATGAAAAGAGTAGAAGCCTAAATTGCCCATTTTTGGAATGCAGATATTTGCACATCTCAGTCTACACTGCTGTCTAACCTGTTAGCTGTGTGTTGGAATTGTTGTTGAAAACACTTCACTTAAACATTTTGACTGTCAGAAGTATTTGTCTAGCCTACCTTGGCCAAGAGTCTACGCCATTACTATAATGCTGATGTCCTTTAAAAAATGTACATGGAGACTTGTCCTTTGCCCTGTTGTCTTCTGGCAGTACAGGTAGTGCAATTCCTCCATCCTCCCTTTCTGCTCCCTGGGGAAACTTGCAGCGGTGAAGGGATTCCCTGAACTCTTTATATCCGAAAGAAAAAAAACACAACAAGTTCTTTAATGGCATAAGTGATCGTTACTTGAAATCTTTTAAACAATGACAATTTGGCTTTATTTTCTTGGCTCTGAGTTACTCAGCCTTATTCTGGGTGATGCTATTATGGTGAGCTGGCACTAGGAGAAGTAAGTGATTGGCAATTGTTTAATGAAGGTTGAATCAAGTCTATTATGTTTTGATCAGTGAGAAGAAAAAAGAAGGTGATAGATACATGCAGCTTGTACGTCTTACAGTCTAATTGAGTCTCAGCTGCCAGCACATAGATGTCTGCACTGTCCCTTCAGTAATACATAAGTGACATGTGGACAGCCAGTATATGTAGTAGCACAAATGGAAGCTTTAGCATCTAATTCACACTGATTTCAGAATTTTTTATTTGTGCTTTTGAAAACCTCCCCTCTCCATCTCTACAGGAGGGGGAGAAATGTTACTGTTTAGTAGCTGTAATTCAAACTGAATGCAAGCTGTGTCAGACACTTCACATGGATGTGCGAGTGGCTGAGGATATTCAGTATATTTCCATACATCCGTGTCATTTGAAATCAAGCAGTTCAATGTGTTTAGATGCGTGTTCACCTCACATTGTTTTGGTTTACAGTGTTGTAATGATGGATGCCAAACTCGTAGAAAATTTAAAGCTTCCTTTTCTTTTGGGTGGCAGCAGTTTTCCCGTCAGGAGAACACATGCACAGCCAACCGTCTTCTTATTAAGGAGATAAGCCCTGGGAGGAGCAGGGAGTCGGACTTGATGATCCTTATGGGACCCTTCCAATTTCAGATATTCTATAAGAGCCAAAGTGAGTGATTTAAATTTCACTTACTTGTCCAGGATTTTCTGAAAACTTTATCAAGGAAACAATGAACTGTTGTGGTATGTGATGGGCATGGCCACCCTCGGGGTGTTTTACTGGTGTGTTGTCTTCATTCATATAAAACCGGAGAGAGCGATGTTTAGATGAATGGGTAGGTGACCAGCAGCCATGTCTGCATTTGTTATCAGCCCTTCAATCACTGAGTGGCCCCGATTCTTGCTTTAGCTAGACCTCATCTGTACTACCATCCTTTTCTGATGTTGGATGTTTCTTTCCTGATGAGTGAAGGAGTGGGACGTGGCTGCAGACCAGTAGGACTGCCTTTTTTGAGTGTGGTGTAGGCACTGCACTGCTCTCACAGCACAGGCTGTGGTGAATCATGCAGATATTCCAACTCACTCCCAATTAGCTTGGGTTTCTCTGCCTTGTGCCACAAAGTATGGTGTTGGTCTAAGTTTCTGGCTGTGTGATTCCTGATGGAGTGAGGTATATCAGCTAAAGAAATCCTTGTTTAAGCAGACGTATTATTACTCTTTGCTAGTGTTGATCATTACATTGGAGATAGAGGGAGAGGGTGTTTTTTATTAAGCTATACTGGGAGAAAGTGCCACTCTGCAGGTATTATCTGGATTCAGGATTATGGTGGTTTTCATGTGTAAGGTTCCGCTAATTCTGACTTAGTTTTATATTGATTCAGAGGTAGAACAGCATCCCTGAGCCCACATCTCCTAAAACACGAGGGGAAATAAGCTTGTTATTGTGCGGCTGTGAGCAACGAAGTGAGCATCACAGTCCTGACCTTCATTACGAGTATAGGCTTTTAAGGAAGAAAAAATAAATGGCTACAAAAACTTGTTGTCAGAGTACATTTAGACTCAGAGTGTGGCAGAGTCGTGGATATCTGAACAGATCTTAGGAAAATCTATGTGAGAGATCATGATCTACAAGATGCAAACAGTGCTGCTGTGTTGTGTTTGTTCTTTCGTTTCTTGGCAACACAGTGCCCTCCTATCATGTAGTTCCTTCCACATGGTTCAGCATGACTCTACTACCGCCTGATGCTGTTCCTTTATCCTTTTTGCCAGGGTGAAAAGTGCAATATGTTTATATTGTACAATGAACCAAAATAAGAAGGATCTGATGTACTGTAGATTATCAGAAAGCTTTTCTGGTTTTAAGTTTCTGAAGGAACACCAGCATCCATTTCTTAAGTTCTGTCTTAGAGCCTCATTTCCCCTTTCTGAAATTAGGCAGGCAGATGCCAAGTCACCTGCATGGCTGTGGTTTTGTATTCATTAAGCTGACTCTCACTGGAAACGTTAATTAATGATTCTTGTTGACTGCTATCTGTAGGTTACTAAGCAGTAGAACATCACTTTACCTTAGACAGAAAAGAGAAACATTGCACACAAAGGTCTGATCATCCATTCCGCCGATATAGGTCTTTGTTAAGCTTAAAATGCTTCCAAGTCTCCTTCTCACAAAGAAACATTTACACCTGATATTGATCCAATGATATTGAAGACCTCAAGGGCACAGAAAAAGGTGTCTCTACCCAGAGAATATCAAATGAGGTCTAGGGTGAAAAAAGGTTTAAAGAGTATATCATGAACAATCCTTAAAATCTCAGCAATATAGTCAATCATTTAATAGACAATTGCCATTTCTAACTTCTGCAATTGTAGATCTATTCTGAATTCTGACAGCCAACTTCCAGCTTTCTGGCTCCTTTGTTCTTACAAAAAAAAAAAAAAAGCTAATGTTCTGGAATAAGAAGATTGGTTTGCTAGTGTCTCCTTTATTTTTAAAAAGTTGCATTTTTCCCTTTTAATTTGTTTTGTGGTGGGGAGCTCAAACCAGAGTGTATGAATACAGGGTTTTAGATTGTGAGCTTGTAAAGGGCTCCAGTAACCGATCTGATCAGTGCAAGAAGCCAACACTACTGAGGGGGTGTGTTGCCAACAGCTTCCAGAAAGTCTGTGGAAAGAGAGGTCTCAAAGGGAGCTGCCTCTGTATGAGTTCACATAGGGTGCATTCACACTGGTCTTGTAATTTGGAACAGGACTGCACTTTTAACATGGATCTCTCAATGGTCTCTAATTTGCAGTGCCTTGGTTTTGGAGTACATGAAGTGGACTCCTTCTGGATGAGATTAACTGGAAGGAATGCACCACATCCACAAATGGACCGTCCATCCCTGGAGTCACACTAGAGGTAATCTAAAGTAAATAGCATCTGAAATGCATTTTTTTTCTGGACCTCAGACCCTCAGCACCAACTGTTGCACGCTCCACATCTTCTGCTGTAGTCCACAATAGTGGCCAACGTAGACATAGTCACTGAGCAACATACTGGTTTGGAATTCAGTGAATTTTGGGGGGATGTAAATGGCTGAACCTTTTTTTTTTTTATTAATTCCTGCCCAATAAACTTGTAAATAACTATACACATCATCTTAGTATATCAATGCTGAATCTGACTATCTGTTGATAGGGTAAAATCCTTAGGCTACCTTCTTTGTGTATAAATAATCTAGCCACTCTCCATGATATTTGAAAAGTCATGGCAGTCAGGGGAAGTCCCCGTGACTGGAAAAAGGGAAACATTGTGCCCCTTTTCAAAAAGCGTAGAAAGGAAGACCCTGGGAACTACCGACCTGGCAGCCTTACCTCTGTGCCTGGGAAGATCATGGAACAGATCCTCCTAGAAGATATGCTAAGGCACATGGAGGCCAGGGAGGTGATTCGAGACAGCCAGCATGGCTTCACCAAGGGCACGTTCTGCCTCACCAACCTAGTGGCTTTCTATGATGGTGTAACAACAAGGGTGGACAAGGGAAAACCAATGGACGTCATCTATCTGGATTTTTGTAAAGCCTTTGACACGGTCCCCCACAACATCCTTCTCTCCAAATTGG
>Ga0065711_1002948_pt1 | contig 30722 bp, 16 predicted proteins | sample Hoacrofraction12_FD_59098 | JGI IMG/M metagenome (GOLD analysis project Ga0065711, IMG submission 59098) | Hoatzin crop microbial communities from Cojedes, Venezuela - Epithelial fraction 12 v2 (version 2) | ecosystem: Host-associated > Birds > Digestive system > Esophagus > Crop | place... | reverse complement strand
CTGAGGGTGACGGAGCACTGGAACAGGCTGCCCAGGGAGGTTGTGGAGTCTCCTTCTCTGGAGATATTCAAGACCCGCCTGGACAAGGTCCTCTGTGGCCTGCTGTAGGTGACCCTGCTGTGGCGGGAGGGTTGGACTAGATGACCCACAGAGGTCCCTTCCAACCGCTATCATTCTGTGATTCTGTAGCCACCGAGTCATGCCAATGGTTATTCTGCTAAACACAAAGGATAAATTGCTGCAGTATCATTTATTATGAGGTTATTTGCTCAAAAAATTTCCAAAGGCAAATGCTATCCCAACAGTCTTATCATAAAAGATGTGATTAAATAGGACAAAAGTGTTGACAATAATGTACTGGGATGAGACTTAGCATCTCAGATTACTTACAGTGTCAAGTCACGGCACCTATCTTGCTGGTTTCCCCAGCTATACAATAGGGATACTATTCACTAAGGATACTAGCTTTTTTTTAATTAAAAAAAAAAAGAGTTCAAGGTAAGCTGATAGCATTACAGACGTTGTTGCTATGTAATTATTATGCTTGCAGGGACACAAAATGGATAGTATCAAAGCCATAATATCTGCAAATAAGAACATGTTATTTACCCATGTCCCTTCCCCTTTATCGCAGTTAAAAGTGGCTTCAGACTTTCAAAAGTAAGTCCTGTCCAAAACAGTAAGTTTCTGCTGTTGACCCTATCTCATGGTTACAAATGACAGCAGCCACTATTCTCTTACAATGGGAAGAGCTTGCCTTCTTGTACAGCTAGAGAAATTTCATTTGCCTCATCCACAAAAAGAAACAAACAAAGCAGATTCTTTTATGTTTTAACACTTCTTTAAATCTGCAGTGAGACTCAACTATCTAAAACGCAAATCTAGGCTGATCTATTGCCTTGGTGTCCTGGACACTTGGAAATAATCCTCAGGAAGTGCCTTGGTTTGATTGTCGTGTTGCTTGCTCACTGATCTCTCCCCAAATGTTGTTCGCTCTCTTTACTCCAGTCAGACTCATAGATTCAGTCTAGTTTGGCAACTAAATGGATTATACTCTATTTTAGCCATAGTCATGCATTCCAAACTGACCAGATGCTTCATTGCTGGAGGAACTCAAAACAAGCACAGGATGGCCGCAAAGCTAAGTAAGATGCCACACTTGTGGCCAGAAATGTCTTGTCTGATTTGAAACTGAGAAAAGTCGTGTGGCTGTGAGTAAAGATGAGCTACAGAGGCAGTACTTGTGTACAGTGCTAGATTCTGCAGAACAGGTTTGCTTAGTTTAGGTTAATGCTATGCAAGTGACTGGGGAGAAAACCTCAAAACCATGATACAATGTTTGTAGCCCGGTATCCTGTAGCCATGACCTGTTCCTTGGCACTCCTAGATTCCAAAGAATTCTCTTTCAGAGACCGCATCAGACACAATTATCCACTATGGAATATGTAATAAACTCCTACCTATCTACAGCCCTTCTAAACCCCTAAGCACCTGTCTGACTGCCTCTGACACAGGAAAATAGACTAAGGAAAGGGACAGAGATGCACGGTAGAGCTGTGGGGAGCACCCAGGAGAAAAGGGACTGCTGGTGTGACAGGAGGTATGGGTGGTAACCGCCGCTTTTGGGACAGGCATCCCCTACTCCCACAGTAGTTGCCACCTCTGACAGCAGGGTATATCCTGCTTGGCAGCAGTAACAACTGTTGGGACTTTCCAGCACTCTGGCACAAAAAAAGAAGGCATCTTTTCTGACTCCCCAGCAGCCTCTGTCCTTGGCAGTTTCCTACTTTGCTGACTGTTAGAGCTGCACCCGAAGTCCAGCCCTCGCTGGTCCATTGCCAAAGGAGCTTTCAAAGTGTGGAACATTACCTAAAACATCCTAGTTATGCACAGCCACAGTGTATAGTGCTACTTGATTTCCTGCTAAAAGGAGAAAATGTCTGGGTATGAGTTAAAGGATTTGAGGACAGAGATGCAAGCATTTAGTTCCAGGTGAATTACTGCTTTAAATTCTTAGGACAAATCCAGCACTGCCAAAATACCAATGCTATTCTCGTGGTTCTGTTGCTGTACCTGTAGTGGCCCAAGGCTGCACAACAAACAAGATTTGCATGGTAAAACAGTTGCTTGTTAGGCCAGCAGATGCAACTGGAAAACATGGACAAGCTATGGGCACGTGAGATTTCTTACACTAGGTCTTGCTAATTCTATATTAGAAAGCACGCTGGATTTCAGTACAAGAATTGAAACACACTATTTAATATATGCTGATGATGTACTTTTTTACTCACCATGTCCTCACTTTTCTTGCTTATTTGGTCTTTGATTCTCTTAAAGCTTCCTTTTCCTTTGTCTCAGAACTTTTTTTTTCTCATAATCGTATCCCTGCCAACCATCCCCAGGCTAGGGATACTCTCATCACCTCCTCCTGACGGTATTTCCTCAAATTTTATTCTCTTCTTCCTCAGTTCTAGTCTTCTTGCACTTTAATGAATACCAAACCATCATTCTGGTTCAGTTTTCTCCATCTTTGACTCACCCCTAGTTTCCTTCATTTCTGTGATCTCTTTTCCTCTTGAAGGGGAATATTTCTTCCACGAAAAAAATTTCAGAATGTGTGGTTTTCCTCTTCCCCTTAGCTGTACTTCTGCCTGACATTTCATCTTTAATTTTTCTATTTCTCTTTAGTCTCAAATGTATGAATTTTTCATCTTCCTCTTCACTTCCTGCTGTGCTCCATCTCAATTTCTGATCTCCTCAATTCTGCACCTTAGTCTTTCACACTTGTTTGGTTTCTCTCTAACAACAATATTATCTTCCATCTCAAAAACTGATTATGCTTGCCTTTCTATCTATTGCAGTGTTTTTCTTGCAGTTATCAGCTCACTAAGCATGCTATTTACAAGTCCCTTGCAAGTTCATTTCGTACACTCCAGTCCCATCTTGCTTATTGTGTATTCCACCCATAAGACTGTTGTGCAGCCTCTCTTTGCAAGATTTCCAATATGCCCATTTTTATCCATCTGCACAGCTAAACATCTTGTCCAGAGTCTTGTTTTATATCTCATTATGACACCATTCCTTTGTATAGGATGAACGAGTACAGTCTTGTGGGCTGCGCTGAGCAAATGCTTAACTAACAAACAAATAAACAAAAATTGCATTAATAAAAAATATGTCAGGAAATACTAAAAATCATTGTCACCATTTTATTGGTCATGTATTCTCCTTGCTGCATAATGTTCAATTCTTTTTCCTTTATATCAAAACGTATACAGAAGAAATTGGGCAAGTTTCAGAAATGCATGACATTTGAACTAAAAAATCAGCATGAAAAGAGGCTGAAAATTCTGAAATTATGTGATTTGGAGGATTATAATATCATATCGTAAGACATGATATTGTAGAGGAACACAAAGCACTGAGCAATAAAATTAAACAAAGCCACGGGTACCTTTTAACTCCGACAATGTAACAACTAGTGAATCTTAAACAAGGAGAGGAAATATTTAGAACATTATTTACACAACTCATAATTAGCGTGTGAAACTCATTGCTCTAAGGTACAAAAAACCCAATGATGTTTAATGGATTTTAAAAAGGACACAGCTTTTCTCTGCACAAGAAAAAGATGTGGTTATTTTCAAGTCACTTATGTAAATTCCTTCTTCCAGGGAATAAGTACCCAGGTGACTGAAGGTAGGACAGATTTTCCCTTCACAAGATAGTTGAGAAAGATTGCCATAGGGCTTCCTGCTGATTCTTGTGAGCTGGCTTATACTGGCAGAAACAGGAATGTCAACTGATGCAATACTGGACAAAGTGCTAACATTCCTCTGTTTCTATGTGAAACATTCTATTACTTCTTTGAAATGAGCAGTTCTTAAGATGAACTTGACATGCAAGTAATCTGCAGGCTTGCGTATCATATTAGTCAGGAACTTGGTAACCCTTCACCATAGGACACAATGTGAAGTTTATTCACTGTGGGTAGGTCAGTCACAGCAATAAAGCAATAGCAAGGCAAATGAGATTGAATCAACCCTGGAATACTTAGTTTCCCTACTAAGACCTTCGCTGCATCGTACAGTTCAGCATCAAGTACCAAGAGTATGCAACAGGGGGAAAAAGAGTCACTGGCACAGCTTTGGCATCAAAATAAATCCCCGAAGGACAGCTCAACTACACACATATATATTATCCTTAACAAATGTGCATTCAGTCCATTCTTAATCTCCATGGAAAAAATTAACATTTTTACACCCTACCTAGAGAGTCTAGCTGAGTACTTTTCTTCACTGCCAACATTTTTATTTTATGCTTCACTTCAGTGTCCTTAGTCAAAGACTAAAGATTTTAAGACCACAACTCCTCAGCTGGCCCCCTCCTTCCGTAACCACTTTTCACCTTTTTCAAAAATCATCATATCTCTGTAGCTGTCTCTGTTTTAAACTGGTCCAACTTGATCCCTCTCACTTTTTTAAGCTCTCCATTCTCTGTATTCTTGACGTTATTCAGCTGAGGTTAGCCCAGGGTTAACATAGTACTTCAGCTGAAGTCTTACTGACAACAGAAAGAGCACATTTAACAAATGTCAAAGCTTCAAGGCAGCTTTTAATGGTGCTTCAGTCACTATGCCCTTCCATTTTGACAGTGATCCATTGAAACAATGCAGCATTTTTTTTTATAACAAGTTATGCAGTTAAATAATGGAAATCTTGTGTAATCAGTGTTTCCAAAACGTGCTTCTGAAAATGCCGTGTGGGATCTTGCTGCAAATCAAAGTCAGTACATGTGATGGCTGCCTCCTCTTACTTCTCCTCTGATGTATTGATCTTTTAAGGAAAAAAAATTAGATGGGCTTGACAGATTTCTTGGCAACTCCATGCTAGCTCTTAATCATTGTCTAGATGCTAACAAGTTTATCTATTTCAGTATTTTCCAGGAATTGACATCAAACTAGTTGATGTCAACTATAATTTCTCAGCTCTATCTCATGCCCCTTGCCCCATTTTATGCATAGATATTGTGCTTGCCCATTTCTGATCTTATGAAATTTCCGCCCTTCAAGTTCTTCAAGGTAAGCACTAACATTCCTGAGATTGCTTCAGTCTTTTCTCCTCATTGTAGATAAGTGAGATGAAGTAATAATAAAATGAGCAAAACACCTTCTTGAAATCTGTGTAAGAAAATGGAAGTTCCTGTGTAAAGGGAGAGAGAGGGAGAGAGATCTATGGCGAAATTGCTAGAGGGCTGATAAGAAAATGAAGAATTAGCCTGAAAGAAATAAATATTGTGAGGCCATGCTAACAAATTCATTTTCTTTGTATCTATAAAATGTCCTATATGTGCAGATAGAAGTATTTTAATATTTATTGTTGTGTCTTTATAGTCAGAAACTGGATGATTAACCACCATAGAAGCACAAACTGCAATTGTAATTTATAACTGCTACAAAATGAGCATTTTATTTTATGAGGATGAAGTTTCTCTTTGTGCAGGGAGAGTTACCACTTGAGATCCACTCCTCAGAGCTATTCAGCATTCAGTGGTTTGTCAAGTTAATAGTAGCTTACATTACATTTACAGCATTAATACCATTAGTATAATTCACAAAGACTCTAAGGAGGGGCTTGCACAAAGGCATTACTGTGGTGATCCCCAAAAAAAGGACTGATGAGGTAAATAAAAAGTTTTGGGGTTTTTTCCAGACATATGAGTACACTCATAGGGAGGGAACACTGTGAATTTTATTATGATACTTTAATGCAAGAATACTCATCTGTGGATCATACTGGGAAAAGATATTAATTCATACTGACTCAAAAAATATCCCTTCCCGAGTGATGCATCGTTGTATATGAAATTCTGGATTCCAGGTATGCAGTTAAATGCTCTACTTTTCTAAGCGTCTCAGTCAACCCTCTGGATAAATAGCCTGAATTGCGTAAGTACAGTGTGTTAAAACCCATGAGCTAATATATGGTCACTAGGAAGTTTACATGCCCACTGGTATGACTTGCCTGCCTCACCCACCTAATGTGAATTATAATTGGTTTGAACATAAGGAGAGGCCTAAAGTTTTCTCTATAAATGCTGCCACACAACCAGAACTTGAAGTCTTATCATATAGGCCTACAGTTGCTCACAGAAATACAAAGTCCAAGGCACAGAGGAGCAAGGAAGCATGGCTGGTAAGTTTAAAAAAAAAAAAAAAAAGGCTCTTTGTGCATAAGGAACAGGCAACTGAATAATGTACCATATGTTACCTTTCTCTGTGGGGTTATGATTTGTAAGGGGCTCTGAATTGTTGGCGTACACTACATTTTGAGATTATTAATAGGTTGTTTCAGCATTTTTCAGCATTCTTCAGAATCTTCCTAAAGACACAAACAAGGAAAAGAAGATGATCCATCCATTACCATACTGGAGTTAAATATTATAAAACCACAAACAGAGCAGAACAAGTTATGACAAACTGCAAACTATCTTTTAGCATGAAACTTAATGAATCAGAGAGTAGTTCAAGTATGAATGAATCTTGTGTTAATGGGAATAGTTGTGCCAAGAGTCGACTACAGGCTAGATTCCTTACTGTAGATTCAGAGTCAGCAAACTGCAATGCCATTTAAACTATTTGTAAAATTGGTGTGAAAGGCAAAGGCACTTTAAAATACAGACAAAGCAAGCAGATGTCAAGCAGTGAGGTCTTAGGAGGAAAGATATTAAATCGATACACTTTAGCAAGTCCTGCTTAGGCCTGACTTGCTGGGACATCTGTAAAAATGTACGAGGCCTGAGTGCAGATGACACCATTCTACCTCTTCTAGACATAGAGCTCATGCTGTGCTGGCTTTAAGTGACATAGGCTTGAAAAGCTCAGGAAATTAATAAAAACAGCTACTCACAGGGCAATGACAGGCATTGTTTTCCCCTCATGAAGGTTAAAAGAGGCATGGTTACCCCATTCTCACAATTTTAGGAGAACTGATTGCACAAACTTTTAGGACATCCATATGCTATTATTTGAAATAATTCTTGTTATTGACCTGATCTACTTGTGCTAGCATCCCTCAACAGCGTCTGCTGTTTGCCTGGTCTGATGGGGCTTAGTTAATGACTGTCTTGACACATCTGCTAAGTGTAATACCGTCTAAATATTCACCTGTTTAAGAGCTGAACATAGGCTGGGAGGGAATCAGGTGCATACAACGGGCATAAGGCTATTGATTCCCTCATAAATCTCCTCTGCTGAGCAGAGCTTAAATAAATGGCAAAACACAATTTGGTAAGCCAAACTGAAAGATCGGACAGAGTAGAAAAATCCTTCTTTTTAACAAAAGAACTATGCAGTAAACTGGACAGTAAAAACCTTCATCTACAGCAATGGGGAAAGAACCCACAATAGTTTCTGCATTGTAACACTTCCTGTTAAGCAACGATTTGCCAATAACTTGGCCAAGACATTTTAGCAAGGTAATCCGTAAAAACTTCCTCTTCAAGTGTCATATACTAGTCTATCCTTCTTAACCACAATTTTCTTATCACACAAAATGCAAGAAGCAACAGCAGCACTTAACGAACAAACGGGTATTTGCTGATCACAGTCAGCACTTTCTTGTGAAATACCAAGGGCCCAAGAAATATCCAAGCCCAAGTTCAGCTGGAGATGTCAAAAGTGCCTGGGGATACTCCTGCAAGTGCCATGCACAATTTTAATGTAAAAAACTGAGGGTCTGCATGCAGGTGTGTGTGCACGTAACTGTTTTCACTCTCTTATCCCCTCCTCCCCCTCAACCTACATATCCTGCAAATACACAAACTTTTTTCCCTAGAAAGTTTTTATGCGTCCATGGGCCAGTCTCTAATGGATCTACTTTAACAGAATCCAGAAGGTGGTGCATAAAGAAAAGCGAAAAGCACCCAAAAAGATCCTATAAATTTGGTAGTGTGATTTTTTTAAGGGTTTTGATAGTCTGCAGCACACTACTGCTACTAACAAGTCAGCAGTTTGTTTCACAGTCTCACACTCAAAATAATTATCTCAGCTTCTGTCTGTCACTTTTCAGCTTCAGTGTCATTACAACTAAGGTGTGAGTCACACCTGCAAGCATCCTGTTTGTGTATTAGAATTAAGAGTGCTTGCCTGCAGAATGGGACAACGTGTTGGACTCTTAGAAGAAATGAACAGAGCCATGTAGCAATGCGAGCCTTCAAAGAGGTATTCTTTGCTGATGAGTGTGCAGCAGTAGCTGGAAGATAAAACTTCCAAATAATGTCTTTACTCCATTACAATGGACGTGCTCAGGAGTGGGAGAGGTAGGGAAATATATTTAAATGTAATAGGCTATAAATAACAGGTTGTGTGTGATGATGCAGGAGCTGTCTTGGGAACCTAGCATAGGTCTGTGCACTGTCAGTTTGGCTTATTCCTGTATACTGATCCCATGGTAGTTTTTGAAGTTTAGCACATGCCACTACTATGTTACTGTCAGTCTCTCTTCTGGAACAAGCCATCTCATCCGGAATGAGCCAAGATCACAAGAGAAGATCGGAGCCCAGCTAACAGGGTAGCCTACTTTACACAAACAATATGGGGGCTGACTGCCAAGTTCAGCTGCCTTCAAAAGTCTGGCTATTAGAGAAGCTCAGAAATGATCAGGAACTTCAGGAAGGCTTCAGGTTGCAGACTTCCATTCACAATGTCCCCACTGTCTGGGGCATTGTGAATGGAAGAGGAAGACAGAAAATAAGAAGTATGTCTTGGACAACATGTAGGGCCCACGAAGAGATCTCAGCCAAGTGCTTTTCCATACGGACTTGACCAGTCTACATCAGGGGAGCTAAGGAAGAGCTGTGCTCAGAAAGAATAAAGAAGCAGATAGGCTACTCTAGGGACTGATTGCCCATCCTGAAACAAAGGCACAATTAGTAAAAAGTGACATTTAATAGAATTCAAGTGTCACTGCAGACTAATACAAAGCTGGTAGGGAAGAGAATGACTAAGCAAAGAAGGACAGAAAGAAATACTGAGGGGAGTCAGTCTATTACGAAAGATGTCCTGCACTGTTCAGTGCTGAACCCTTCCTCCTATATATTCGTTTCTTTAACACAGTTACTGGAGTGAGGCAAGAAATCTGGGTATCACTGGAAAAGAATGTCATGAGTTATATGACTGAAGCAGTTTGCAAAAGTTGATTCTGATATAGCTTATTCTGGGTATGTGAAAAAAAATACTAAGATGGCTTAGAGCTTTAATTTTCTGAGGTCCAAAAGAATCTTCTCTTGCTATCCACCAGAGTTTCAAGCACCTACCTGTGTAATCCTTACATTTACAGCCATCGTACAAGCTCTGCAAATACTACTTGGCTTACAGGAAGCTGTCTGGGTCAGATGCATTCTGCTTGAGTAGTATTCTGACAGTGTTCATAGTGTTAATATTTCTCATTAATTCAACCCTTGTGCTCAAGCTTTGCCCATAATCTTTAATCCAAAGGTCCAGTATGTGTCATTCGTCTATTTTACAAACAAAGCACGAGAGGCCTGCAAAGCAACTTAGACAGAGCTGGGAATAAACACTGGAAGCTGATGCAACAGATGCAACTTGTTCTCCTTGCCATACTATCTTCCAGAATAAATGGACTGTGTCCGTTTTCTGGAACATGCTGTTTATAACTATACTATCATATCATCAAATAACAAAAACAATTATGCCATTGACATGCAGGACGATGATCTCTAGCACACTATTGCTGTGACACAAAAAAAGGTGAAACACATGGCCAAATAAGATCCAGCAGCTATTTGGTGAATAATCACTGACTTTTTTTTTTTCTCTTTCGACAGTAACTTATCTTTCTATCAGAGAGAAACAGTTTGCTGGACAGGCTGAAATCTTCAAGCAAAATTATTCTGAAAATTGTTAGTGCATCATTTAAGAGAATTTAAAAGTATGCATAGGAGAGCATAGCTTAACGTCTGAAACCTATAAAGTTTGGACTTAACATTTTAAAATAAAATTCTAAGAAATTTCAAATTTAAGAATTAAAGTCTTATGATTTTAAAATCACAGTTGGGTTTTGCATGTAATAAAACTATGGTCCTTCTTAAGATTAAATATTCTTAATGAAAACAGATGCAAAGCAGCAGTCTGAATTATACTCAGTTAAAAACTGTTTCTTCTAATAACACCTTTTCATAGGAAATATGAATAAAATATGTTTGTATATGAAATGAGGTGAGCAAGTTCCAATTCTAAAATTTCCAAATATGGTCCAAACCTGAAAATAGAACAATTTGGGCTGCTGAATACTTGAGCCCAGCCATTTAAAACTCTGCATTTGAGAAGGCATATAGCTGTGGCCTGTCCAGCATAATGGGTATCACTCAGAGGCATCCTTAAGACTGTGCACTGAGTACACCAAATTTTACAAGTCGTTTCCTAAAAGTGTCAGAATTAGTCTCTCTCTTTCTTAACAGAAAGTGGAGCCACCTGCAAAGCATAAGCAAAAATCATTTTCCTTGAAATTAAGTGAAAGATTTTTGTGCACAAATTGGCATTGCAGTTGCACGTTCAGAGATATCCTGTCAAAAAAATAGTAGCGTACCAGCTGAAAATAATTATAGCCATTTTATCACAAGTCACAAATGTACTTCCTATCATCTCTGTAGCGTGTCATGCAAATATGACATGGAGTGCTTGTCTATCTAATGCAAAATAGTAATTATGTGATAAATGAAAAATTGGTTCTTTACTTTTGGCCTGATTACATCTGGGGCAGAGGCAATAGCTTGCACATTTTTTGCAATTACTACAATATAGCAGTGAAAAAAAGCAATTCCAGGAAAACAATGGATTCAGTGAATTAATGTAAAGAAAAAGTCTCTGTAAATATTGCTCGGGAAGTATTCCAAATTAAAAATAATGTTGTGCAAGGAATTATGCTATTTCTATAATTTCATTGTTATAACAGAAAGAAAAGCAAATAAATGTTGACATTCTTATAAATTTAAATGTATTAAGAAACTGTTAACAAGTGGCCAGACTATTAGGGATAAATATTGTCCAAGCTTCAGCTGTTAAGTTGCAAGAAAATGAGATCAGGATTGGGTGACTGAGAAAGTGAACAATGAATCGTCAGGCACTGTCGGTCAGATAAAGCCTGGGGAGCAAAGATGGCTATTCAAGCTCCACCCCCACAGGAAATATTGCAAAGAGGCAACTTTATACCTAGACTTTTAAAGAAGTGATATGCACCAGTCATTCCTTGAGTTGACAGAAGTAGAGGAGGCCATTCAGAGGAAAACTCCAGAAGCTGCTTATACAGGACATATTGATCAGATATGGGCCAAGGTGAGCAAGGGGGAAGCCCCTTCTGTGGTGCTCTGCTATTTTCTGACATCCATACCTTGTATTCAGCTCTGTAGTGGACACTGAAAGATCACTACTTCTCTAAGGAGTTTTGATCCAAGAGAAAAAGGAAGAGAAAATTCTTCCATCAAGAGTTAGGAGGATGATTTTCACAGGAACTGCATTTTTTCACTTATTATGTGCATGTGGAAATCAAGCTCATCAGAATGAGATTTCAGAGAACGGGTATATTATCTGATGTAAAAATGTTGTATTTTGCAGATGGGAAGGAAAGGAAAGCGTGCAGCTATTCAAAGCTGTCAGACAGGTGCAAATAAGAAAGTGACAAATCTGACATATGAGAAAGAAGCAAAGCAGAACTTATAGAAGGTATCATTGCAAAAGGTGAGGGAGGCTACAATGAGCAGAGAAGATTGAAACCCGAAGTTAAGGCAGAGAGGATACAAAAATTGAGGGGATTTTTCTTTTTGGTGGTTTGTTTGTTGCAGTGGTGGGCTTTTTTGCTTGCATGCTAATATTTATAGATATGCAAATTGACCAGTTTAATAATTAATATAAATTGTCCCGTGTTGCTTTTCCAACCGTGACAGATAACTCCTGCCTTTCTAAAGACAAATCTCCCCCATCCCTCAGCTTCTTCTACAATAGAATTGCTTAATTGCTAAGTTTCTGAAGATTTTTTTTAAAGTAGGTACATTCCTGAAAAAATCAACGTGCGTGCTTCTTGCCTAGATACCATAAAAAAAATGTATTCCTCCAATTTGAACTGTGACTGCATTGCTAAGATTATTAATGTAGTTATTTCAAGGCTTGCCTAAACTTGGTGAACTTAAGATGATGCTGTAAAAAAAAAATCTTTAAACTAATAAGTCCCGTTGAACATGGGATAATGATTTTTTACTCAATAATGGCACAGGGTAGCTGTGTTCCACTACTAAGGACCACACTCTTACTCTTTCCTAGTCTACCTCTTTGGGGCAGAGGGGGAAATGGAGAATAATAAAAACACTTTTAAAAAGCACACAGTACCCTTAGGAGAAAAAAAAACAACTTTTACTTCTGTACATCCCCACTTCATTTAAACCATCGAGCTGTCTTCTACTAGAGAACCCTCCATAGGCTCTGATTATGTCAAAGCCAAACCAATCTCAGGTGCTTGTTCTTTGGCCTCTAATAGAAGCCATAGTTCACATGTAAGAGCTTTCTGCAACACACTGCTTCACATGCATTATTTTAGTAATGTTCTCTCTTCAATTTTACCATCTCTCCCACTGCCAAATGACAGCTCCGTGTCCATCAACATATTCTTGTTAGGTGCTTTCAACAGATAGCGGCTGTCAGTTATATCAGAGGTATACTACACGTAAATGGGGCTAGAGATCACATGTCATGGTTTAAAATGCAGAGGTGTTTCTCAGCTCAGTCAGGTTTATTTCTTATTCAGAGGCAGCAAGGCTGTGCCTCTGTTAGTATAACACCACATCGTGGAATGAACGACACTGAAATAATTAGCTGAGTTCAGCCAGATTCTTTATCCAAGTAACTCACAAGGATTCACTTCTCCCAGGATTCTCTCCTCTTAGATGCCTTTCTGAACTTTCTTTAGTACCAGATATACTACTTCCTCTATATTTAATTATGCAGATAATCTCTAATAGTCTATGCAAGGTAGAGTGTCTCTCTCAAAAAAAAAATGCTCAGAAATAAATTCTTTCTATTTTTGGTGGAAACTTCACGTGGGTACTAGTTACCTGCAGAAAGTAACATGCATTTTTTGAGAGTGTGTCTGTGCTGCTTCGTCCTTGGATGCACCCTCAAGTTTTCTTGCTCTTCTCACTTTTTCATAGCTGCAACGCAGCCAAGTACCAACTGGCACTTGAAAGAAAATGGAAGAGATCACCACACAAGTAAATTTTCTAGCAAAGAGTTGATTGTGAGGAGAGGACAGGCCTTCATTGTCACCTTCAATGGAATAGAACAGCCTGAGCAAAACTTAACATTCATCGCAGAAACAGGTATGGCTCCCAACATCTTTCACAGAAAGAGTAATGCTGCCTCATGACGTTCTTTTGGCCTGATATGCACTATAGGGCAGCAAGAGAATACCTTGGAGCCAATATGGCTAGTTCACACAGCCCTGGAACTGTTTGTTGTATTACTCCCAGCTTAGCTAGCAGCAATAGCTTCCTTCAATTTCCAACGTATGGCACAAATTCATCTAAGGGGAGGGTTACATCTCTGCTGAGTTTGTTGACAACTAAATCTCCATTTCAGCAAGCTAAGGAAAAAAAAATGTTGTTTATTTTCCTTAAAAGGTCCAAAACCCTCAAAGCTGGCTAAGACCCAGGCCACATTCAGTATCTCCACCACAGTGAGCAAGGACAGCTGGAGTGCAGTTCTGCAGTCTACTAGTTCCAACTCTGTGAGCATCTCCATTTCCAGCCCACCTAATGCTGTCATTGGACGTTACAAGCTGAGTGTTCAAAGTACTTCAAGTGGCAGCTCCTCTCCAGCAAGCCTTGGCACTTTTGTTTTGCTCTTTAACCCTTGGTCTTCAGGTATGAACATGCCGACTTTCCCCTGAAAGAACTAAGTTGCTTGTAGCTTCAATAGTATTTGCAGCTTCGATACTTGATCTATACTTCTTTAATACGGGGACTGAACATTCATCACATAATGTACCAGTGAGAAAAGAAAAGGGTTTAACAGTTTCTTAGGACCTTCTGGTACATAAAATCAGCTCTGTATCATGTACTTACTGGACAGGTCCTTGCCCTAAGAGATTAAGTTCTGCTTAAGCAGATGAAGTTCTGCTTTTGCCAGAGCTTCCCTACTTCTGCACAAGTTTAGAAGAGTATGTCTTGTCTCTGTAGAACCACGAAGAAACACATCGACCAGCTGCCATCTTCTCCCTGATTTGTCAGTATCATACCTCTGTCTTCACCCAGACACTCCCCACCCCTTTCTCTAATTATAGGAAATCCTGAGTTTCATGATCTGTTTATAATCGCAATAACAGCAAAGGGTGGATGTCAGGAAGCATTCTTATTGATGGAGACCAAGGCTCTTGAGGTTTTGTTTTATTTTGCCTGCTGTGGTTGTACATACCTTTGTTTTGGCTTTTCAGGTGATGATGTGTTCATGCCTAACAAGGCTGAGTGTGAGGAATATGTGCTAGAAGAATTTGGCATCATTTTTGCGGGCAATAAAAATCATATCAACAGCTTTGGATGGAACTTTGGCCAGGTAAATGCAGCACTGAAACACCAGACAGTGTTTCATGCTCTGGTTTTCACATGAACTGGTCACCAGGGCTTGTTTGCTTTTTCCAGCTCATTGCCATCGTACACCTCTGAAGAGCAGGAGTCTGGTATTGAAATCATAACTCGTGCCAAGCTCTGTTATACTGATTAATATGGGGATTTGTAATTGACTAGTAAGTGATATGACCTAGGACTCGGAGGTACAGCCAGCAGAAACCTTAGTGTCTGCTGGGTAGTAAAGTACTGTAGCAATGCTGAGAGGCAAAGTCATGGTCTCAAGTCCACAGATTCCAAGTTTTGAAAAGTTCTTTGAGTTCTAATCTTCACAATTTGTTGAGGCCACATTTTTATATGGTAATTCCTGGCTGAGCTGCAGCAATTCACTTGGTGATTAAAAAAAACATTAAACACTTCCATGTGTCTTCTTATTCTGATTTTTAGTAATCTGTGTTTCCAAAACACTAACATTTCTGTAACTTAGTTCCAAGGAGATATTCTCAATATTTGCCTCTCCATGATGGATCGAAGCTTAAACTATCGTCAGGATCCTGCCACAGATCTGTCTCACCGAAATGACCCCAAATATCTGGGCCGTGTTCTCAGTGCAATGGTAAGCAACATGTTCAAAAAGTCCAAACTACTAACTGTTCTTTTCAAGTAGTTAGTGCAAGTAAGTATGAAGTCGCTTCCCAGAAAATTTTAGGCCACTCTTCGTGTGCACGAGAAATGTGGGCCAGAAAAACACCTAGGTGGCCATCCAATCTGAGCCTGCTAGATTTATCTCATCTGTGGTATTTCTTATACTTATCACTTTAACATCCAGCAGTCAAACTGAATGTAAAAGACACGAGGTGGTATGTTGAGGGACCAGTCCCTTGAAGGTCTTTAGTCCAACCTCCCATTTCAAGTGGAGCTACAGTGGTACTAGATCAGCTCAGCCATGGATCTGTCAGGCTGCCTTGAAAATCTCCAAGAATAGAGGTTTCCTGGCCTCTCTGGGTGACCGGTCCAGAGTTGCACTACAATCATAGTGAGGAATTTTTCCCTTATGTCAGATATGATTTTCCCAAGCTGCAACTTTCAGTTGTTGCTTCTTGTTATACAACCTGCCAGAACAGAGAAAAGCTGGGCTCTGACAGTTGTGTTCCATTCAAGTAGTTGTAAGCTTCTATTACATTCCCCTTATCCCCTTCTTAACCAGACTGAACTGTCACAGTGTTCTCAACTTCTCCTTGTAGATTGTATGCTCCAGAGCCCCCGATCTTCTTGGTAGCCCTCCCTCCTGGGCCCTCTTCAGTGTCGCAACATCCCCTTAAACTAAGGGACCCGAAACTGGAGACAGGAGTTCTGGCACAACCTCGTCAGGGACAACTGAAGGGGGTTAACAGCTTCCCTCAATCTCCTGGTCACACTTTTCCCAATGTAGCCTAGCATGGGCTTTTGCTTTACAATTATAGAGCACTGTTGGCTCAAATTCAATCTGGCATTTGCTGTAAACTCCCAGGCCCCTTTCAGGCAGTCTGCCACTCAGCCAGCTGCTTCACAGCCTGTACCAGTGCATGGGGTTATTCTACCCTAAGTTCTGAAATCTACACCTTTTCTTCCCGAACTGCATGAGGTTTCTATTGACACAGTACCCAAGATTTTCAAGGTGACTGTGCCCCGTTCGTCGTGTCACCCACTTCCCCTAAGCTGATGTAAATTTGCTAAGGGCTTACTACATCATGATCCAGGCACATTCTGAAAGCTTAGCTGCATGATGTGCTTTGATGATGCCATTCAATCATACAATGGTAAAGCTGCCACCTCATGTCAGGAAGGTTCACTGAAAACTGATGTTTGCCTTCTTGCCTGGTGCTACTGTACTTGGGTGGGAGAAACAGTGATTAAATGCTCTCCATTTCTTGAGGGGACACAAATTTCATTTCCCTGAAAAGATAAGGCTTCTTCCTGAAGGCCAGCTGTATGAAGCAGTGACTTTTGTCCACTAAAATGTCGCTCCCCTACCACTACTACATTTGTTGTAAACTCTTAATTTATCTTATCATAAATTTAGTGAATACTTTTACAGGTCAACGCCAATGATGACCAAGGGGTACTGCTAGGAAACTGGAGCGGAAATTATGAGGGTGGGAAAAGTCCAAGCAGCTGGACTGGAAGTGGTGAAATCCTGCAAAACTGGAAGAAATCAGGATTCAAACCTGTTAGATATGGACAATGTTGGGTTTTTGCAGCAGTATTGACTACAGGTATGTTTTATGTCATGCACATAACTGGCTCTGCACAGATTCTGTGAAAAGAAGCACTAATAATACTTCCTACATGGAAGTGTTTCAAGACATTAGTATGTTATATGAAACTTCATATTCCAGAAATACTGCTTTCTGACTATGGTTTTCTGTTCGCTCTTTAGTGCTTAGATGTCTGGGGATTCCCACTCGTACAATTACAAACTTCAGCTCTGCCCACGATGCAGATGGAAATCTGCGTGTGGATGAGTTTTACGATGCTTCTGGAAATCATTTGGACAGGGCAGCTGACAGCATATGGTAAGGCTCTACAATACTTAATAGTAGGATCGATCAACGCTTATAGAGTCTTCAGGTGCAGAGTATAGATTCTAATGACAAATGCTTTGCTACCTTCTTAAAAATTGCCTTAAAACAACTACACAGAGAGGATCCGTTAAAAAAATACTACAAAATAATACTACAAATCTTGGTGTTTTCACTCTTTCTCAATTAGAGAATTGTGACATGAGTTACAACAGCTAGTTGAAGCCAGGGCAGGCAAAGTTGCAGTTATGATGCCACAGAAGACCGAAAATTTGGAATATGACATGGGCAATATCAAACAGTAAGACTTGACTTAGTTTGGAACTATTCTTCAAAAATAGTTCTTGTTAAACTGTAAAAGTTCAACAGAACCAGTTTCCCTGCCCTTTTTTTTTTTTTGCAGTTACATCATTTGCAGTGAAAATAATTTAATTATTGTCACTATTAAGCATCAAATGCAATTCAAACAAGCTTGCATTCAGCAAAAACCAGGTTCAGTCACTCACTTTTTGCTTGTTTACTCCCCTGCTTGTTCTGGACCCATTTCAAATGTAAGTGATAAGTATAACTGTAGCATAGTGCTGTAAGTAAACAGCTAAAACTAAGGAAGACATTTTGTATCATTTTATAAATTTGTTTTCTTCCCTTAAACATTTATGTCTGTTCCACAATGCAATTTTTGCCTCCTATCTAATTAATATCATCAGGATCAGAGCGAAAGTGGTCAGTCTCAGATAAGAACCTATGCAAATTAAGGCATTTAATACATGTAACTAAGATGGCTTAGTGGATGTGAACAGGAATTTGGAAACACATACTAGTAGCTTACTTTGTTCATTTTTGCACATAGGAATTTTCATGTCTGGAATGAGAGCTGGTTTTCCCGCAGTGACTTGGGCCCCTCATACAGTGGGTGGCAAGTTCTGGATGCAACTCCCCAAGAAGAAAGTGAAGGTACGCAGATTTTACTTCAGGAATAATGTTGAAAAATTATCAAGTCAGTCACTTTCAGAGAGAAGGGGAAAAAAAAAAGTAAAACCATTGTAAAAGTAATTTCTCATCCTGCTCAGAAATAGAGTGGCAGAGCAGAATATCTTTCACGTTAAAAAAAACTCAGATAAGCTGTGGATACCAAGAAACACACTAGACTTCCAGGAGCATTCTTTCGCAGCAATTCCTATGTTTCCAATGTAGGTATGCAGAGCTATTGAAAATCAAGGGATACTATAAAATAAATCAAGTCTAACTTCAGAATAAACACAAGATACATTGATGAGTGGCCTGGTATGAGGTCTATGTAGATGAAAGGGCTAGAAAGGAACTACAGCACTGGGCAATTCAGGAGTCATTGATAAATATCTGTCTAGTAATATGCTTACTGTCAAAGAGCTGATTAGGTCTAAATTATTTTTTCTTGATGCTGTAGGAATTTATCAGTGTGGTCCTGCCTCACGCTACGCCATCAAAGAAGGGGATGTAGATCTGGACTATGATTGCCCATTCGTATTTGCAGAAGTGAATGCAGACTGTATGTACTGGAATTATGACCCTGCAACTGGAAAGAAAACATTAATGTTCTCGCAGTCTACCGTAATTGGCCAATTCATGAGCACAAAGGCAGTTGGTAGAGATGATCGCGTAGATGTCACCAATGATTACAAATATGAAGAAGGTAAGTAAAAATACTGTTTTTTCTGGTTCCATAGATGCTTCATTCCCAAATGTATATAAACTTCCAGATAGGAGTCTCTTAGTGGGCCATTTTGGGCATCTCTAAGGTTGGAGTAAAACTTATACTTGGTTTATTCGGTTCTAACAGAAAAGGGAAGAGAAGGTAAAGTGTAAAAAAAACTGCCTTGCCCTTTCTGATATGGAGCTGCTTTGTGGGACTTAAATAAAGCAAGTCCAAATATCTCTGTGTAAAGCATTCACTGTTCTTCCTGCCTATTTCTAGTGTGTACTGACTGCCTCTGCTTTGTGAGAATTAGTCTATGGCACAGTTAATTGACAGCTGGATAAAAAGCCTATTACAGAAACCTAAGCCAAATAAATGCGTAGGTGCAAGAAAAGCAACTCTCTGAAAAGGTCAAACAGCACATAAACTTGTCAGACCTTTGGGTTTGATAGTGCAGAAAACAAAAGACAATCATGAATAGAATTTGCAAGTGCAAAGAATGAACAGTGCTGTTGGAAATATATATCAGAAGGGTGAAAAGCGTGATAAAGTAGAGTCCAAATAACTAGCTTCCATTGTGTACTGGATCTGGCTGGGATGGAGTTAACTTTCTTCATAGCTGCCCCGCTAAAAGTGTTGATAACACACCAGTGTTTTGGCTATTGCTGAACAGTACTTGCAGAGTGTCAAGGCATTCTCTCTCCCTCCCCACTCCCTCCCTGCCACAGTGAGTAGGCTGTAGGTGGGCGAGAGGCTGGGAGGGAACCCAGACAGCACAGCTGACCCAAACTGACCAAAGTTATCTTCCACGCCATATGACTTGGTGCCTAGCAATAAAAGCTCAGCAAAAGGCGGAGGAAAGGGGCTGGGGGGCATCCGTGGTTATGGCATTGGTTAGCCAAGAAACCATTATGTGTGTTGAGGCCCTGCTTTCCAGGAAGTGGCTGGACATATGCCTGCTGGTATGGAGTAGTGAATGTACTCCTCTTTTTGCTTTGCTCACACACCTTTTTTGCTTTCCGTGTTAAACTGTCATTATCTTGATCCATGAGTCTCCTTGCATTCCTTCTGCTTTGTCCCCATCCTGCAGGAATGGGGAATGAGTGAGAGGCTGGACGGATGTTTGGCTGCTAGCCAGAGCCAACAGATCACACAGTGCCATCAGCCTTCCCCCCCTACAGTAGGGGACTTTTCTGTATTAGCAAAACTGAATTTACATTCTAAATATTACAACCCTAAAAAAGGGATAGAAATCAGAAGTGAGAAACTCTGGACTTAACATTTTGTGTTACAAAAAAATGCTGTTAGAGGGGCAGTGACATCACTGACTGCAGACCCAGAATATTAGGTATGGCTGTGGAAAACAGAGGCTTTGTTCATCTGTAAGTACGGACACTATGTTCTGCTGACTTGTCTCTAGCAGTCAGATCAAATAAGAAAGGCAAGTTAACCGTTAAGGATAATTTTCATGGTTCTTTCTGACAGGGTCTACAAAAGAAAGAGATATTTTTAAAAAAGCCCGTAAGAAGCTGGGACTTGAAGATAAATTTGATCCTACGGCACCAACACCACAGGAAATCGATCAAAAGCCTGACATCTCAGGGAAGTTCAAGGTGGCTGGCCCTTTAGAGGTTGGCAAAGATCTCAATCTAATTCTGGTTCTTGCAAACTTACAGTCTCATGCTAAGACTGTTCATGTAAATATGACTGCTTGGAGCACTGTGTACACTAGAAGACCAGTTAATGAGATCTGGAAGGACTTCATATCTGTCACTCTGTCTCCTAAGGAAGGTAATTTTTCAAATAACTTTTAATCATAATTGTATAATCATTTTATCAGTAAGTGGGCATTAGAAGCTGGTCAACTTGGGGGAAAAAGCTCTAACAAACTTCAATCTTAAATTTCTACGCAGAGAAGGCTGAAAGAAAAATGACATTGCACTTACAAACATTAAAAAGGCAGGTTTCACACCATCATTTCCTTAAGTACTATTCATATTTTGGAAAATGTATCTCAGGAGTGAAAAGAAGACGGTGAGTAAACATGAAGTTTCATTTAACAAACTTTGCATTAAAAAAGATGAGGACAGCATAAAAGTGTAGAAATCAACTCCAACTAAATGTGTTCTGGTCAGTTATGAGGTGACTTATGAAAGGTAACAGTAGAAACAAGAAATGTGACCCATTAGCACATTAGAATGGAATTAAAGTGTGAGGAATAGACATAGCTGAGATAGTCTACTAAGTTCCACAGAAAAGAAAGTTTGTATTGAGGAACTGTTTAGGAGTAAAGGACCTAAGATTTTTTTAACATTTTTTTTTCAGATGGAGTTTGATAACCTTATGGAAGAAATTCTCTACCTAAATATGAGCACAGTTGGAAAGATGAAATTAAGTTACCATTAGGAGCTGGGATAATAGATATATCAGCATCTCTAAAGTGAACTGAAAGATCTTTGACTCACAACCGATACTATAGTGTATTAATCTTCGGCTTCGAGTCACTAGTGAGAAGCAGAAATAACATTTCATTTCTTTAATATGTAATTTGACTTCTGGAGTTGGGATTTATCAGCTTCCTGTAAACTATTAGGAATTGGACTCTCAGTGAAGACAGAGTTCATATGCCTAATGGCATTACAGTCGTGTAGGCACCTTGTGGTATCTTGTGCTCACACAGGCTGTGTTAAACCAGCGGCTGATTTACAGTCAGCAGGGAGGTTTTTCCCCACATCTGATGGCAGAGACCATTTGAAGAGATTTTTGCCCTCTTCTGGAGGTACACTCCATTTGCTAGGATTTGTAGTTAACAAATCTGTTGCTGCTGGAGGAATCTATGAAATTCACATTGCCCCTGTTTTTTTTCTTACTTTTGTGGGACACTGCATTGGTGACTTGCCATCTTTTCTCGTGTTGTTCCTCTGCCATATACTGCTGGAAAGTACTTTGTGGCTTACAGTATTTGCATGTAGCATAGCCACTCTACAGTTCTTCTGAAGTTTATTGTACAAATGGCCAAAACTGTGGAACTGCCTAGATTCAGAGACAGAGGAGATCCCTTCCCATTCAGTGTTCCATGCTTTGAATTACCACATGGAAAGTACAGTAGAAACACATAATAATAAAAAGCAGATAGGACTAGAAAAGATAAAAGAAATGTAAAGACGCCATTCAGCTCATCTCAGTATATCATGAGCAAATAGGACTGATGAGGCCTATCAGAGCATGTCCCATAACAAATGGAGTGGCACTGGTAAACTCCTTAAACTCCAGCTGTCTTATCTCTCAGAGTAATTGGGAGGAAAACAAACCAGGCAATATAGTAGTAGGGAATGCAGGAGGGCTAACACTGAAGAAATCACTCTCTATAGCACAGTGATAGATTTGCATTACTTAAGTCTGGCACTGGTGGCTGATCGACTTCCTAGTCCCAGGAACAGCATAACAGGAAAACGCTAATATTAGGTATGAAACTCTGTGGGCTTATAAAAGTGTTTATTCATTCCTTTTTATTTTTCCTCATTCCAGAGAAACAATTTCCCATTAAGATACCATATACTGAATATCATCAGCAGTTAACTACAGACAATGTGATCCAGGTAACAGCTTTATGTCACGTAGAAGGTGGGATTCAAGTGCTAGTGCAAAGAGACATCACCCTGGACAACCCTGCCATTGACATAGAGGTAAATTGCTGTCCCTTTGCTCTAACTGCAGTGTCAGAGAATGGGGAAAATAGGCTCTTAATAAGTACTTTCTTCCCTAAAAGAGACATTCTGCTCATATTCTGCCATGGGCCCTACAGCATTGCATATCTCCTCTTCTGATGACTGAGAAGACTCGGGTAGAAAAGAATACCGAGAACCTGGCCTTTCAAGCATTTTCTTTGCACAGGTACTTGGTGAAGTGAAAGTGAATAAAGAAGTGGATGTGGAAGTGATATTTACCAATCCTATTGATGTGGAAGTGACGGACTGTGTGCTGCAGGTAGAAGGCAATGACCTGCTCAGAGGAATCCTTGAGATAAAGTAAGTACAAGAAATGCCTCCTTCCTGCTATTAAAGATACACGAACAAGAATGTAGGCGTGGATGACTTGGAAGCAAATAGTGGGATGAGACAGCATTTTCTTCTTGCTGTAACCTGGGAGGCCGGTCAATGTAACATCTCGCAATGATGCGCACAGCTTTGAACCAGTCTTCATATAACCTAGGCTTTGGCTCCACAGTTTGGGAGGGCAGATAATTGCTGTCATAATTGGACAGAACTTGTTTGCTTGCCTATCTAGCAGGACGCCACAGTTCCAGCAAAAAATATATGCTTACCCATGCAGTAAATTTTTCTGAGGCTGGCTGTGCTGCTACAGGCCAGACAGGTTGAACCTTCTTGTTCTGATCATAGGGCCAACAATAGGATACATGACTGCTTCTGTCCATGCTATACCCAAATTATAGTATATATTAACCAGGATTTTTTTTTCATTTTATTGAATGTACTGCAGGTGCCAATCTAGGTGTTCAGCTTTCTATGCAATTTGCATTTACATCAAGCAGATAGACATACATGTAAAAAGCAGATGCATCAGTGTCCCAGCTTTGGGAACAAAAATGAACACAGATTATTTAGACACAGATTGTGATCTCAAAAGGTGGTATCTCTAAAAAGTACAACCTCAAGTATGCTCCATGCATACCTATTCCAGACACAATAAATCATGACTAAGGAGGATAACTTTTAAAGAACAGACTAAACCATGTCCCAGCACCTACTCCTTGGATAACTGAATTTGCTTTACTAAGGCCTGGAACTTGAGCACAGATGAAATCTATGAGGCAGGCAGGAAGAGAATAGGAAAAATGGTGACTATTACAATAAAAGTTTGGTTTGTGTTCTTCAGTTAAAAAAAAAAAAATGTTTTTCCAAAATAAAAACTACAGGCACACTGATTTTCAGGCTCTGCTTTCAGAACTCTACAAAATAATTGTGTTAGGAGATTAATAAACAGAGTTAAGAAATTATTAGATGGTGCCGAGATGGTGAATGAGAAGACTGGAATAAAGTAGGTTCCTTTTATGATAGATCCCAGGTTCCTATTTTTATGCTTTGCTGGTTTTGTGTCATGCACTTTTTCCTTCAGTATTTCACAACTGAAACAGAAAGGTTAAATTTTCAGACTGTCCCCTACTTTGTACATATACAAAATTGCACACAAATTTCAACATATGTTAGCAAATGCCGTTATTTATAAAATATACCTGGGGTATGGGAGCGTGCACTTTAACTGAATATGCACAGACACACAGAGCAAAAACCAAACACACACAGCAACTTAACATTGCCATATGTGCTTGAGCAACTAATAATGGTCTATCCCATAATTTATAAGCTCTCCTGAGGGAATTTAGCAACCCCATGTTGTCTATCACATACAACTTTATCCTCAGGCAAGACAAGACAACATGACAGGGTAAGGCTGTTTCGAAAATCTATAAACATGAGTTTCCAAGAATTACAAAATATGCTAATACAAAACATTTTAACTTTCATTCAGAATTTCCTGCTGTGTAAACACTGAGGTTTTCTTGGTGCTATAATCTATTTGAATTCAGGAGTTTGTACGAACATGCTTCACGGTCTCAGATTTTTTTTTTATTTTTTTTTTAAGAATTCAGTGATACTAGTATGTCCCCCTTTGTGTGCTTGTCTAGTTCACTGCAAAATGTATTTGTGAGTGACCTTAATGCATGGGTTTAAGTATTTAAATACCTATCAGAAAGCCAAGTCCTATATGGTCTTTTCATGGCCATCCTACACTGAACTGATAGGAATTCTTACTTAAGATAGGAGATGGTTAGTGAATAACTCAAGTACGATGTATAAGCCTGTTTTCCGCTTATATTTTTTCCCTTTGTTTCCTATTTTTAGCGTACCACCACTGAAAGCCAGTGAGAAATCCAGTACAAAGTTTACACTTACCCCTTTTGAGACGGGTCCCAAACATCTACTAGTTAATTTCTCCTGTGATAAATTTGCAGATATCAAGACCTTTAAGATGATAAATGTGATCAACTAACATGAAGATATGCAATGAATGGTCTGTGTGTGTATAAATTGAACAAAATGTCATAAGAAATCTTGTATAAGAAAACAATGAGAAAATTAGCAAAACAAAATCCTCATTTCCTGTGACAAGGGGTTACCAATAAAATTTCACATGGTAATTTTAAATAAACTGGGGAATAGCTGATTCTTCATTTACTGTTGTGAGCATCCATGTTATTAAAAAGAGCATCTTACCTTCTGTTCGGAAACTGTTTGTTTGATTTTTGCCTGGTTTTCTTTAGAAAACATTCTTTCTGGCTCCAGATGTCTCTACACAAGCATTAATAAACTCATTTTTATACATACAGAGCCCTGCCCTATACTGTGGACTTTCAAACTGGTGTTTCTCATTACTGCAACTGTGACACTAGAAAGTGGCCAGGATGAGTTGCACGATTTATGTCATTTAGTTTTGTCTTTTTCCTGCAAAGTCTGTCTGGAAATTTTTACTGTTTTGGTAAATCACAGTGACCAAATGAGGCACAGGAAAAGCTCAAAAGCAATTTGGGTGGTGTCCACCATTTCACAAACACGTTGAGAACACTGCCCAGCTCAACATACATGATATTTTTGCATGCTGATATTTTGCGCTTGCTGAAAGTCTTCTTTGGCAACCAAAGGGAGAGTAGTCTTAAGTCTAAGGGTATTTTAACTTGAGAAGAGTCAGGAAGTCATCTTTCAGAGTTCAAGTTCAGTAAAGCTTACTTAAACCCTTTATGGGAGGATAGGCACAGGCCAAAAAACTGAGTTCCAGGAACAAGTGAACAAGGTGTAGCCCAGTGAGTGACTTGGTTTATGGCCAATAATTGTACATCAGTAAGTCATTCTCTGACTGAAAATGATCTGTATAGATGAATTGGGTGGAAAGACAAGCTGCTGCTCTATTGCACTTTAGACTGCTGGGCCAGGAAGCCAGGAAAATCTTACCGAGTGCCTGGAGCCAGCTCCTGTGCCCCCACTTCTACCAGATAGCACAAGGTACCTGTGATTTGCCATAGGGACTCCTCACTGTTACATGAGCAGCCCAAGCTCAGATTAGCTATAAACCCCTTTTGTCCTTGTAGCCTGCAAAATTGCTTTAGGAGGCCACTTGCAGCCAGCTAGTTTTCCACTGCCACTTACATGGAGTGACTGGCACTCTCTGTCCACCTACTGGACAAATAATGAGACGAGCTACAGAGGGACTGTACAAGTAACCCACAGTGGTACCCTTTTTTTCTCCTGATGTTCCTCAAGGCTTGCCAGAGCCAAGAGCTCTCATCATGTAGACCAAACAGTAGAAGCTCAAGCTCAAGCATAGCCTTGGATTTAGAGTGTGGATATACAGTTAATGGCTTCTTTTTACATCTCTTGTATGCATGAAAACAACCAGACCATGCTAAACTCAAATGAATTGCACTAGCAGAAATTAAAGAAGATTACAAATTGGACCTCTATGGGAATTAAAAGGAAGGCAACAGCCTTCACCCACCACATTTCGCATGCACATGAAGTTAATGTGTCTAATTAAATATGTGCCTACTTGGATACAGGTAGGGATCCTGCAACATTTTTTGTGGAAGTTACATTGATGTCCTCTTTCTAGTAAAGAGCAGCAACAATACAAGTGTAAGTTGCAATACGGCTACCGTGAGGATATGACAGTGCAATACATGAACAACAGACAAAATTATTAAGGAGATGAAAGAAATAAAAGAGTACATTTTTCTCTGAAAGTTAGCAAGCTGCACTGCAATTTCAAGGCTCTGAAACAGGGGAGAAGGAGGAACAAAATATTTTGAACCATTTTGGATAATGGGTGGGTGGAATTGAACTAGGAAAAACACCTGCAACAACGTTGTCATTAGTCACTTAGCCATGACCACTGCATTCCAAGGGGATTACAAAAGCAGCTGCTGATGCTTTGCTGTGGTGAAGGGGTGGGCTGGCAGGTGCCAGTTTGGGATGTAGGCCAGTTAGAGAGAGGTTCTGGTGGCTTGGTGAACACCACTGTGGGCATGTCATACAGAGGTAAAAGAGGTGGATGCAGCCAAGACAGAAAAAGTGTTCTGAGATTTAATTACTTGTGTGAGTAACAAGGAAGAAGAAAGGAAATACTCCAGTGGGAGCAATGTGTAACGTCTGAAGCAATCACTATAAGTACTGAACACCTGAACTTAAGAACTGGTCGATGCGGTTTGTCACTAGGACTGTGTGTGAAGATCAGGTAACATCAGAGGCTTGTGGCTCTTATGGTTTCCAAGGAATACGAATTAAAGAAAAGAGAAAAAGACCAACTAAAGTAGCTCTGAACAGCAATCAAATCCATTTGAGGCAATTCCCGGAAGAAGTTTTGACAGCCTGAACATCCTGGAAACTTCCAAGAGGAGGAAGGACCTCTGAATTATAATGTAAGTGGAGATACACCATACCAGATATACTGCTATCAAGTGTGGAAAATTTTTAGTGTTTTTCTTTCAGGATAGGGTTAGCATGAACGTCATATAAGTACTCTTTTAGTGTCTGTGGTATCAAAACAAAGGTTCTCAGAAAGGTGCAAGAAGCCAAGTTTTTGGTAAAAATCAACCTTAGAAACAGCTGTTGGAGCTTAATTTCTGCTTCTTTTTTCAGTTCTTTTTTACTTTGTAAGTTAAAATTAAGACTAACTTATTTTTTACGTCTTTACTGAGCGTTAAAACACGATCAGAAGAGCTGCAGAACCTTAAACAGATAAGTATTCCTCTCCACAACAATGTTACTGTATTACCTGTACACTTTTAAGCGAGGGTACAAAAATAAAAAGAAACATATTCGCAGTTGTGAAGACAGACAGGCTTAGAGTTTGCACGGATAAAAACTACTCAAGACTAATAGTTTGGAGGTTCTTTTTGAAATAAAACTTTTCCTGAAATAGTAGTATGGAGCTGGCTAACATAGCAGGCAAACAGACATTTGTTTCTGGTGGGAGTTTATCATTTCACATAAGTCGGGGGCGTTGGAGATAATTTGAGACCCAAAAACCCTCTAAAACCAACTCACAGCTGTTGAACAACACCTTTTTCCTTCATACGGCTTTTGTGTCCCACCACACTCCCCATTTCCTCATCCTTAAAGATAACTTATTCATGGCACACCTATTATTCTTTGTAGGAAGTTCTTCTTGGTCTTGGGATTCAAGAGAATGCATTTCCTCTGAGTAAATAATTTTGGTATCTCCTCCCATAATTACACCCACGTCGAGTAGGAACATTGGCATTAGACATACATATATTATAGGAACCAGTTAATTCATTTGACAAGTCTATAGGTATTAATAACAACTGTTAAGTACCTCTCCCTTCTCTCCAATTTCAGTTGACAGCACGAGAAGATTGCTGGGTTTTTTCTTTTTATGATTAATGTGACTTGGACATCTTTGAAGAACAAAGTAGAAGGTGTATGCAATTCTCATAAGCTGAGGGAATGGCAGGTGAGTTCTGCGTGTCATTTGCTTCCCTTCAGCAGGTACTTTATTCAGGACTGCTTCCTTAAGATACGTGCTCTCTAGGTATCTGCTTGGCTTTCTTATCTGAAGGAAATTTTATATTGTCATTTGTTCTCACACTTCATTTTCAAAGTTTTATTTTTGTTATTATTAATACCTGTTTGAGAATAGTTTTTGAGCTAGGCAGACGATATTTTTGGGGGAAAAAAAGAAAATAAATTCCCATTAGTTGAGAAGGCACCATGCAGAACTCCACCTAAACCCTTCATTTTTTAAACGCTATTTCAGAGATGTACTATGCTTTGTATTAACAAAATTAGTGCAATCCATCCTAACTGAGCTGTGAGCATGGAGCCTATAGATGGAAATTCAAAGATGCATTAAAACCCTGCCAAAGCAAAACAGTAATGACAATATCTCTGCTTTTTACAGTTTAAAATGAAGATGATTATTGAACTGGGGAATTTCAAAGCAGGGTTCTCCATTGTTTAATGATGAAACAAGCATTTTCAAACCAGTTCTTAAAATGTTGCTTTGCAGGGAAAGCAGCAGCCTACTGCAGTTCACCTTTGTCCCACATACTCATGCTAAAGGTTCTCTTTTTCAGCCCATCAGTGCTTACTCACATTGCTTCTTTGTGGTCTTAAACTAAAAGAAAAAAGTCTTCTTCCTTGAATTTAATTATGGCACTTTTTTTGCATAAGTTAGATTTTGCTTTTACTTCTTCAAAGATTATATGCAAATTGTAGTTTAATATGCAGCTATATTATTTCAGATCTGACTTATTATTTCATTGCTATACTACATGGTATGAGATAGACTTGGAAGCTTGTTTGAGGATCCCTATCATAATAGTTCATAATGCGATAGGCCTTAATGCATCCTTTCCACCTCACTCTTTCTTGTTGTTATTGTTTTCTTTTGAGTTCCCTTTAAAATGGTGGCTTGTCATGCTCCCCCCCATCCTGTGTCCATGTTCCCTCCCCCAAACTCATTGCATTTATGATACTATCATTAATAAAAGTGATTTGGAAGAATCTTCACCAAGGTACTTGCCCTGAGCATTTGTCAAAATTCACAGTACATTACTCCATGTGTATTCTGTGCCATCTCATAGGGCAGATACAAACACAGAGGACGGTGCCTCTCAGACCTCCCAAAGACAGTATAGCTGCTCAAGTTTGAGCATGGCAATACAGCATGAACTATAGAAGGGAAAACAATCTTGCAAGGAAGATCATATACGTACTTGTTTGTCAAAATGGTAGTTTAGCATTTAAGGTAGCAAGAGCCACTTTATGGGTTTTAAACCACAGACCATGATAACAGTATATGTGCAGGAGGACACTTAATATCGGAGAAGTCCAAGCACACTAAGCCATCTGAATTCCTCTAGAACATGAAGGTAGTGCCTACTAGAACAGGAATTCCAGTGGTCCAGTTATCACTTTGGAAAGAGCTAAATTCAGTCGGGTGGATTTCTTTGTCAAAAGCTCCAAAGTAAGTCCTCAAATACCTCTTGTTCAGTCATATAAGTCAGATAAACTCTCACTATGCATCTTTCCCCACTCTAGGCCAAATGGCATCAGGATGTAAGCAGGAGAAGTACAATGTCCTAATAGCCATTTCTGGGATCCTAAAAATATGTATGTTGAAAACGTAGAGAGCCTACACGCCACCTTATGTGGTGCTGACAATGAAATGACACGAATTTGCCCTGTAAATATTTTTCTAAGTCTAGTGATAAAATATCATCCAGCACTGTACATAAAGTATGTAAGTTCTCAGTGTATGACAGCCCTGTAATAAAACCCAAGCAAAAATTTCTACTATTGACCACTAGACTTCCTCAATTTAATAGAGCATCTGCTTTTTAGTCGTTCTTCCTCTGGTAAAAGATAACTGCTCTTAGCAATCTCATCATGCCACTTGCAAGCAAAAAATTTCTTTCCATGCTGGCTGCTGCTTCATGTCTTTTCTTCTGTTTTACAGATCTGACACCAACACATATCAGCTGGCAGCCATCAGTAAATGCAGGCACACACCATACTGACAGATATGCCAACACTGAGCTGACTGTGAGGCGAGGACAAGCCTTCACTATTACCCTGTACTTTAACAGACCAAAGCAGACTGGGGAGAGCCTAGCATTTGTCACTGAAATAGGTAACACTCCCTTAACTGCATCCGTGTTCTCATAGAGCTGTAATATTTAGCACTTTTAGTTCTCATCTTCTATTTAGAGATGCAATTTTTCTTCATGTATTTTAAATACTTCCCCCTTCCCCCCTCCT
>Ga0065711_1002947_pt1 | contig 30723 bp, 24 predicted proteins | sample Hoacrofraction12_FD_59098 | JGI IMG/M metagenome (GOLD analysis project Ga0065711, IMG submission 59098) | Hoatzin crop microbial communities from Cojedes, Venezuela - Epithelial fraction 12 v2 (version 2) | ecosystem: Host-associated > Birds > Digestive system > Esophagus > Crop | place... | reverse complement strand
CCTTCAAATAGAATTAAAAGTGTCCAAGAAGAAATGCATAGCATATCAACGAATAGTTATATTTCACAGCTTTTCCAGCTGGAAGTAAACTCATTTTCCAGTGACAACTGTTAATCCACTCTCTTCTAGAGTCTCTCTTTGAAAGGCTCCAGGTAAAGAACAGAAACTTGGCTGACAGAAGAAAGTACCAGATGGCTGCTGGGATGAGAAAAAAATTGAAGAGAAGAAAACAGTGAAATGTGAGTTGTAGAAATAAGGATTGAATCACAATCAAAATGTAAGTGGAGAACCAGAGCCTTCGGATTTTAACAGGAGCCATGTTAACAACACAGCATCTACCCAAGTGGTAAACTTGATGGCCTCAAGAGGCCCTTAAAATGCAATTCAGCATTAACAAATTGCAAAAATGATACATATAAACAGTGCTCTTCAAACAGTCTCTTTTGGCTGATGTGGCCATACACATTTGCACAAACCTGTCTCCACGAACCTAAGATACGTAAACCTGAATACTCAGGCTGTGTGTCTCTTATATGTAAACAGTGCACTTTTTCAGTCCTTTAAAAAAACTTGAAAATTCCCAAGAATCTATCTGTGAATCAAAAGGATCAAAATTTATATGCTAAAAAAAGCACTAATATAAATTTTCTTGTTGTGGTAGTAGACATTGTCTTTCGTAGAGAATGGTGTTGAGAAAAAGGAACGCTGGGACCAAAATTTAGCTCTAAAGATAAAATGTGTAACTGACTTAGGAACACAAATGAGAGACTCTGGGTTACAAAATACATGTTCTTGACCTACTGATCACCTCCTCCTAGCTCTAGACACTAAAGTTAGTAACACCTTTTTTTTTTAAAATAAAAGCTGTCTCATTTTAGCTTGCCTTCAGAAATGCTGCCCTAAAGGAAGCGACTGGTACTGCATTAGCACTCATGAGTATCCAGACCTGTATCAAATTTTGCATATTTGCAGTGTAACCCCGCTGGGGACAACCACGGTGACTGTGTGATACAATCCTCTGAAAGAATGGAGCCACCACTGTCAGCTATGCTGGGTGACAACAGCTCAGGCACCCATTTTACATCCATCTTGAAAATTGTGTTTTGGGGGGGACTTTTTTCAAATAGTTTGGCTTACAGCTGGTGCTTTTCACGAAATAATGAGTGCTGCATGTCATACAGCAAGCTCAGTGACAAAACGGTTGTCCTTAGCTAGCTCAGACACCCGGACTCATCACACCCATTCTTAGGCACACTCTTCTGCCACCTCTTCCTAGACACAGCGCTATAAAACAGCCTTCCAGAATATCCCTGTTTTCCCTTGTCTTTCTTCATTTGCCTTTCCATCCATTAGATGATCCTCAGCCCGACTAGTATGGGAGACTTCATTAAAATGTTACAGTTGAACTGAACTAGGCAATTCTTACTGCCAATGAAATTGCTTTTGCTAAGCAGACTGTGTAAAAGACTAGCACCTGGAGACACTAGATCACTCAGGGGATTGGTAACAGGCTATGGAATATTTAACCTCTAGGGCATTGGCTTAAATCCAGAGCCAGGACTAAACTTGAAGCATCAGTCTCTTAGGCAGGCTGCCACATGACACCTTTAAAAATTATACCCCTTCACTCAGGAGAGCCCTTACCAATATTCTGTTGAGAAACTTTCTCCTCTCTCCAGTCTGAACCTTACAGCTGAGACCACTACAAGTTGGAAAGCTGTAATTTAGAAATGTGCAAAATGTAATGCCAACACAAAATAAAAGTTTTAGTGCAACTGTATGAGCAACCCTAGGAACTAGATTTAGTGGTCTTTCAGAGGACTGACGTGTACTCATGATTTTCCTGTCGATACGTGCTATAACACAAGAGACAAACGATAGAACTTCTCTATGCCCAGAGCATAGAGACTACATGCAGTTATGCCAACAGTCTTCTATAGTTCCTCCCTACTGAATCTTTATGGATCAAAAACCCAACTAAAATTTAATAATAATTATTAAACATATAAAGAAGGAAATATTTTTTATTGGAAATTACAAGGTAGTGAGGGAAACTAAAGTACACTTAAAGCCAAACAACACAATGGACATTTAGCCTGTTTTAAACAAAAGACATTCCCCTGCACCTTTTCCCATACACAACAGCAGCAGCTGTCTGCTTCTTCTCTGTGATGGTGTTGGAAAGAAAATTCCTGTGCCACTCCCTTCCCTCCTTCTGTGTTATCATTGTCCACAGCAGATTTCTTCACACCCTTCATTAAGCCTGATCCTCTTACTCTTTGAGCAAAGACAAAATTATTTGCATTTGATGTTTTGTATCACTGTTCATCTCAATGAAAATACAGTAACTCCCTCTATTAGTGACTCCCAACTTAGCAGGTCTGTGGCTGTACAGTATCAGTGAAAGCGCAGCTGGAGAAATAAAACCCGTGTAAATAGCTGAAAAGATAGGTAAAAGTCTGGGCAGTGATCCAAAAACACTAAACTACAGACTCCCAACATCTGGTTCAGGGTGGATTCCAAGAAAGACAGAAAGACAGAAAAGGAAAGACAGAAAGAAAGGATTTATTTCTCTGTATATTTTTTACATAAGGTTTTCATTTATTTTTTTAATTCATCAAAAATTTTCCTCAATTATTGTGGTTTAATTTCTTCACCTTCCTGCATCCTGTTGCTTCACTGGTTTAGCCATACTGATACATACAGAAGGAAGCAGTGCCTTGGACAGGAGCTATAAGCAGTCCTCAGTTTCATACTTCCATATTTTATTGTGATAAAAGCAAATCACAGACAAAAATCTCTAAGCCTTATTATCCAGCATCTCTCTCTTTTTAGCTAGAGCTCGGCTTATGACACATGCATGAAAATCCTATACTGATTTCATGATCTCCCAGGGAAATGGTCACAAGACTCCACCACTTTGACCACCGCTGTGTGAAGAGTCATTTACTGCTTTGAACAGTTCTATTAGCGGAGAGCTTCTGCTGAGGGGTTCAGAGATACACAATTTTCAAAAGCTGATACATGACTTAAAATCTTAAAAGCCCCTTGGTTTTCAGGGATATTTCTACCCTTAATGTACCTGAGCTCTTTTCAAACTCCTGCCTCACCATGTTAAATGAGCATATCATTTATTCCACATATGACTGCCTGTTCCGGCCGCACCAAATGTCCCAGGCTATCAACACGTGATGTCTGCCATGGATACGTTCAGATCATCCTTCCCCCACCTTGCCCAACAGAGAGCTGAAGATGCTCTGACAGATGGCTTACCTCTCTAGCAAAGCCTTACTGCTGTAAGGACTCTCTCCCAAGCAGGGAGCACTCTGCCTTGTCTTGGTGTCTTTAATCAACAGCAGGTTTTGCTTTGCATTAAGCGACCTGCAAACAGACATGCCGCTGGGCCTACACACTGCTCACATACCAGCTCTGTCCCCAGTGTTCACCATGACGCCTCCTCCAGGGTACCAAGCCTCCTGGCTGCTGTGTTGCATGTAGACCTCTGTCCCTCCAACTGCTGCCAGCGGCATCCAAACCTCAAAAACTCTTGATGAGTGCACTCGTAATAATCATTAAATGCACAAATGAGAGAATGAGAAGCTCTGAAAAGTCTCCAAACAATTTCAAATTTGCCTACTTTGTGCTTCAACTCTGCATCACTCGGAGCTGAGCCATGAGTGCTTGTGTGCTTTCCAAGTGTGGTTACATGCATACAAACACAGAAAGAGAAAAAATTCATATGGGGTGATTGTGTCGTTCCCTGCCCAAAGACTAATTCCCCCCTGCATCTAGGCAAGGTATGCATTTTCTCACTTCCTCCTCTCTCAACACAGAAAGAAGATTCAGGACAATGTTCAGGCAAGCGCACAGCCAGGCTGGACACAAACGTCTTACCTCTTCACCAGTGCTGTGCCTTAGCCAGGGGCACCAAAAAGTTATTGCCATCAGAAGCCCTTTTATGCTACAAGCCAGTGGCTTCCGGGTAATATACACTGCCAGTAAAATGGCAATAGGCCACCACTCCTGTCTCTTAATCCGCAATGAGCTTTCCGCTGAAGAAAGGAGGCAATGACATTACTGAAATGGGAATCCCATTAGGGCATTGACAGGTAATATAAGGAAGGAGATGAATTCTATCCCTCAGAAACAAAGTCCCAGAGAAATAAGGAAGCTACCGTTCTTGAAGATCTGTGCAATTTATTTTTTAAGATGGGAGCCTAAGGGCAGTAATTACATATGCATATTATTCAAGCCTGAATTCTTTTCTTGAAACTCTCTTTAAATTATACCAGTTTGCAAGTCTGTCTTTTCTACCTGCTCATAGCTTGCTGCCACAAAGATCAGCTTTCTGCCCCAGCCCACCCATGCCATCTCCCTTCTCTATTTGCATCAGTCCTGGCTTTGAACTGACCCTTTAGCAAGCACATTCAGCTCTCTAGACCACCAGAAAACAACTGACTTTCACTCTGGAAATACTTGACTGATGTTCCACTGCCCCAGGGAGACCAAAGAGAATAAAGCAGCTTGCTGCATAGTTGACAAAGCACAAGTGCTTTGAAAAATGACTGATAGGCCCCCCACCCCATACCTTTGTGCTACCCACATCAGTCTAAATGTGTATGTTCACACCCAGGCACCTAGATCACACACTGAACTAAAGGAACAGTCACAAATGAGAGAGGCAATTTCAAATCAAACAGAATTTCCTTGTGAGTTACACTAACAACACCTTGTAATGAAAGGGACGGAGAAGTTGCATGAAATGCCCCGATCCAATGCAGTACCTTTTACCCCATCTCCTGCAGTTATTAGATTCTTCCGCAATCAAGTAATCTGGCAGAAAGCTAACCCCAAAAGACAGGACAGCACAGCTAGTTTTCACCTGAATTTCTTTCCAGTGAGTTTGGAACTGTTGGGTTCATTTGGAGATAGCAGGTACTAGCTGATATACAGCTTGTGGGTTAAAAAGGGGAGAAGCAGGAGAGGGAAATGTCTAAATACAGCACCCATGACTGGCCTTGTCAGGCAGAATTAACTAAAGCATTTCACAAATATTTACATTAGACTAGGTAAGATTCCAGCATTATACAGAATGTATTTTTGCAGCCCGTGAGCCACTTGAAAAGATGAATCATGACAGTCAAAAGCACATCTATATCCTTCCTTTACAAGGTTCTTGCTTTACAGGCAGATTTATACACAAACAGGCCAAAAAGCTAGACGAGACAGTACGGCTTCATCCTGTACAATGAAGGCAACGCACCAAGTCAGTGAAGCTTAAAGGAAGTCACTTTTTTCTAAATCTCAGCCCTCTGGCTTTTCACCACCTGGACACCAGTTCTAAAATGATGACCTCATCATTTATCATTTTACCTTTCAGTGCTTTACTTAATACATGACCTGCTCAGTAAAATATTTGCAGACTTGGTACTCTGGTACTTTATCCCATTACAAAGGCACGCATAACATTTCACATCTCTTTCATGCAGGTGGTCCTCTGTTCTAACTCAAGGCCAAACAGAATATAAAGTTAGGCCAGTTCAGCAGTATAGGTGAAGGCATCTGAACTGAGGGGAGGGACTATGGTAACTGCAGATGCCAAGTGTGGCTATACATTTCAAAGATAGTGCTAATTTATTTATTTGGCTTACAGTGACCGAATCCATCTGTCCAGTACAGATGATCAACCACAAGACATCTAAGAATCACTACAAATCAAGATTTTTTATTAAAATTGTTCACATATGTACTAAGGAGCCAGAGAAAGGTGTATTAAAAATGGTCCTGTTCTTTCAGGAAATTCCACTCCATTAAATTTTTTGAGTACACATGTCTGAGAAGGAGAAGAAGAGAGGAAAAGACAAAAGAAAAGTGTGTATCAGATACTTTTATGTTTCTAGTTTGTTTTTAGAATGTTTAACAGTGCAAAACGTAATGCAAAACGTAATACATTTTTAGTTCATTTCGCCATTTTTTTCTCCATTCCAATAAAATATTTCCTGTGCTAGATGATCTCTCTCTCAATAGTTTTATACTGGATGATCTAGTTGCAAATACCTTCAGACACAGTGGTTGAGATTTACAACCAGCAAATAGAACATATCAGCGGAAGTATCTAGACAGAGGAGTTACAGTACATACAGGCAGGAGGCATTTCTTTTCAGCTTACTTACAAAATGCATTTGCACAACTGGTTTTGATTTCTATTTATATTCCTCACTAAGGAGATAGATGTGAAATGTGGTGCTTATGGCACTCAGCGCTGATAAGTACTGGGAACACTGCCACCTACAAAGATGCCACTGTAAACTGTGGGGAGTCCGTCACAGGTCTTTCCCGAAGGAAAACTTCCCTTTCAAGAAAGAAACACAGCAAAGAAGAGTCAGGAAGATTTCCCCTGCAGTCTAGCTTTCTCTAACATACCCCTTCAATTCTGGTACAGAGCTTGCCTGAGCAAAGGCTGTCAGAAGAGCAAAGGGGCAGATCCAAAGACACACGGGTGACAGAATCTAAGAGTCAAAAGCACTTTACAGAGCTCTTTATTATGAAAGGTTGCTAAGAAAATTGTTGGGTCCACAGTGAATTACTATTCTTTCTCTTTTCTTCAAAGACTCAGCTATTGTGCTCTCAAATTAAGATTTGGCTTCAGCTTTTAGAAAGACATGAATAATAATAAAACCATATTGCCGCATATGACTTATGATTAAGCAGCTCTCTGGGTTATATACAGAGGAAATGTCTGAAAAGGCACTGGCTGACACTTATCAAAGAATTTGGAAATGGAAATTACAGCAAAAGAAAGTAAATTAGCCAAGAATTTTAAAAGAAACAGGATATAATGATCAAATAGATGACATCAAATTAAAAGCCCAGATCAGGAACCAATGAAAAAAAACCTCAGGAAGACATGCTTTTAAAGCTGGTGACATCATATTTATGTATGTCCTATGTCATTCAGACATATTCTGGTAGTTTCATTAAAGATACAAAGCATGAGATTTTGAATTCCCGTGGTTTTGTCTCTGTTGTATATTATCAGCTTTCCAGTGGCTTGCAGCTTAGTGAAGTCAGTCCCCATTCATAATTCCGTTGCTCAAATTCTACTTAAAGTCACTGTTGGAAAGTAGTGCTTTCCAGTAGTATGCTTAATGAGAAGGAGTACAGCATTTTTCAGGACATGAGTTAGTGAGTCATATTGTTTGTGTTTCCCAAATAAATTAATAACAACAACTAATAATTCATTCCTGAAGTTCCTGCATGCCCACAGTTCCAACTGACTGCAGCGGGAGCCAAAAATGCTCTGCAGCTTTGAAAATGAAAAACCGTCCTATGTGTTCCAGCAGAAATTTCTACAGATGAATCTGATGATGGTTAAAGGTGACACTTTTAATCTTTAGAAACCAAATTTTAAAATGAAAAATCCTAAACCACTAAAACACAGTAACTTATTTTAGAACACAGTCTTTTGACACTACTACTTCCTTCACTCATGCAGCCTGCCTTTGAGTAACAGATTCTATACTTATTATCATTATTGGCATTGACAACATTATCATTACAATCATTTATTACCAATTATTCCTGACAGATTATTGACAGCATTGGTAGAGCAATCCAAAGAGAAAAATGTTCACTTTTATGAAATCACCAGCACCTGGCAACAAAAGCTGAAACCTGAACTCATGTCCTAGATGAATCTATTTTAATGACACTATTTTAAATGTGTGTAGGTACACTTTGTACCTAAAGCACATCTTTGTGCAAGGATCTCAGAGGTTTGCTGTTTGGGGGTTGGTTTGTTTGGGTTTGGGTTTTTTTTTTGTTACAAGTTGGGTGTTAACATTCCTTCCACGTGGAAAGAGAAAAGGTGGTTCAGGTTTGCCCAGCACAAGGCATTTCAATGAAAACAGCAGCAGCAACAGCCTCACTTGCTGGGCTCCAGCCTGCAACCTTCCATCATCCATACTGCTGAAGGGGACTGCTGTGTGGTTCTTCCATGTGAACAGTTTTTAAGATTTCAATTCAGGAAAGTACAGTAACATAAAAAGTCACTTCGGCTTCTGCAGCTGCTAGATAACTGCCTTAGCTCTGCCCTGAAAAGAAATACCCCAAGACTGGGGCTCTTAGTGTTTAGCTATTAGAAACAAGAGAAATGGAATCAGAAATGAAGACAGACTTGTGTATAGTAAGCCTGGATGGTGGGTGAGGACAGCGGTGCTGTTTAAGTGAGGGCAGCCGGCAGTTCACCTATGTGGGGAGAGGAAGGTAGCGCAGCGAGGGTTATATAAGCAAAGTCACTCGTGGAATGTGCAGAATGTACACAGAGAGCGTGCCCGGAGCGAGGGCAGCGCCGGGAGCTGGGGGCGTGGGGAAGAGCCTCCGAACCTGTGTGCAACAGGTTGCCTGACAAAAAGCACTTCCAAAAGGCAGCCCATGTTCTCTGCCCTTGCTGCTGTTGCTGCCCTTGGACTCAGAGCCACAAAAGTCATCAGATACTAGCATGGATAGTACAGTGTGTTATTTCATGCTACCAAGATAATCATAAATAAAATAGTCAATATTTCTCCAGTGCCCTCATCCCCCTTCCTGAAACAGGCAAGACTTCTGCAGTTGTTGGCAACGAAGTGCAGGCAAGATATACTATCAAAGGTAAAGAAAAAACTTCATACCATTTCCGGAGCAGTCTGGGTTTTTTTTCTCTTGCTGCTTTGGATTTTTTTTTCCATGACTAATTAACACATTCCCCGCTAAAAGCTACCCAAAACTCCAAGCAAATAAAGGCGAAAAAGGGACTATTTTGATTTTCAATGAGTCTACTCTAACCACTGTAACGCTCCTTTTATTTTCCTCTTCAGGTGCCACTTGCAACAATCAAAACCTTTTGGCAAAGGTATTCAAACTAAATCTGCTTTAAATTTACAGATGTTTGTAAATGCACAAACCCAAGGACCTGTGGAAATCTGTATGTTGAATGCATTTGCTACATACTTGACCACTGGCTTTGTGGACCTGCTATGGGCATACGAAAGCGTGCATGAGTATCCTCTGCCTTCAGTACAAAATCAGTTAGGGGCAGAATTCCACTCCTTCCCGCTCCGCTACAAGACTGCATCCTGTCAGTGTTTTGTGACTGCCAACAAGAAAACTGAGTTAAACCATCTACAGTGGTACTTGAACTAGCTCTACTGATCAGAACTAATTATAAGAAAGGTTCACACGTTGAATGTCAAAGATGAATCCACAGAGGAAACATAACACATGAAACACATGTGCCAGACATGCTGTTCAAAACAAATCTGAAAAAAGTAAGGTCAAAGAACCTGGAATATTTCTCACACAGATTCTGCAAGCTAAGTAGTAAATTGGCGTTAAATAAATTATGTGATTTCAAATTACTCACTGTGCAACTACAAACTGCAGAAGAATAAGGCTCTTCAGGAGTACCCTGCCTGGAGCAGGACAAATGTGTCTGGAGAAACACGGAAAGAAGAGCAGAAGCTATCAGATACTGTTTAACCTTTGGCAATGACTGACTTTCTGTTCCATAAACACCAGCCAATCTCCAAGAAGCAGGAGTTTGGACGGACTCACTGAGCAGTTCTGTACTGAGAAATTGTGAAGACAACAGTTAGCAGGCACTGAGAACAATACGTCCATATCACCTCATCGTACAAAGGCACCCAGCAGCAAATGGACACAGACATGCAGACCCACAGGCATCTCTGAAGCCCTACCTCATTGGGTCTGGGCAGACCTTAGTACAGAACTGGGACACTAAGTTAAATTTAATTTAGAACCAGATATAGTTCACAGCATTTAGTTTATTTTGCAGGTCCAAAGCTTCACACAGGACCACCATTTCCAGAGATAGCATTGTTTTTTTCAAAAAGGATTGCTCACTGTGCATTCAACTTCTGTTGGAAAAGGGATCCCCACTGCTGCTGGAAATTTCATATTCTCAAGTGCCATTTTTCACAGATACGGCCTCATTTTTGAGTTCACAGAAAGCGGAAAAAGCAATAAAACCTTTAGATGTGAGGTGATTTTTCATCTTGCTAGAAATACTTTAGCACAATTCTAATTCACCATCATCCCAGGAAAGGCTGCCTATAATACACTGAAAGCCAGCTCGGGCTTTAAGCCAGCAAACCACTTCAGCATGATTTCAGCTTTAAGCTCAGGCACTGTACCACTGGCTTCAGTGAGATGATGTAAAAATCATTACAATTATAAAGCTTAAATGGCTTGCTAGTTTAGAACCTTGGTGTGGGCTTCCTATAATGAGAGTCATAGCACACAACTATAGCATTTGGAGTTTATAACACCCTACCACGTGACCCAACCTAAGTAAGGCCCTACAGATGAGCTCCAGGTGAAATTTGATGGGAATGGACAATACTTGCCAAAGACCTCAGCAGAGGCCTTTGTATTCAGGAGTCTCTTATCCCAGTGTAGGTGAGAGTATACTTTATACGTCCCAGGAGGAAAATAACTTAGCCAGAGAGCTCTCAAAGAAAGATAAAAAGTACAGACAGGAAAGCTATTGTGCATAAATCCAGGTGGAATCACAAGTCTCTCTCAAAATGCTGAAAGAATAAACCCCCCTCCCACAAACTACATAAGAAGATGTGGTTTCCATCCACAACTGAGTGGCAAAGCAACTTCCCACATAGTCACATCTGCCTCCTTTTTCCTCTGTTGCGTCACTTAAACTCTGTCATGAGAGTAAACGCAAGAGGGGTCAGGGGCTGTGTACACATATCATCAGGGGAAGGAAAAAAGCAGGGAAGAGGATTTGCAGCTTACATGTTTGCATAAGAATTTGGCTTCAACCTTCACCACGTTTACATGCCTTTGAACACTTTCTGTTTCTTTCTGCATTCTTCGCTGCTTCATTTTCTTTATTTTCACCTTCTGTGTCTCAGATCTTCTGCCAGACTGCTTATTTAATTCTACTTGTTGCACTAAAAACACCATTGTTGTCATCCAAATTAATCCCTGAACATAATAAAAACCTCAAAATAACTCAGATGACCAGTTTTCCATCCTTCGGTCTCACTTGAAGTACAGTATAAAAGCCAGTGCTTGGGAGCTCTGAGAGTTTACACAGGACCAGTCCTAGGTACATGGCTTTTTAGTAGGTGGGGGGGGGGTGGGGGTTTCCTTCCTTACCTACCATCTACTTCCACCAGTTAAGACTGCTCAGAGTCCCCCCCATATCTCCAGCCCCATTACCCTTCTTCCAATGTAATGCTTTGCAAGAATTAACATTTTTCAAATAAACTCAGTACTTCTCAAATACAGAGGTGGCCTTCTGTCACAGGTTAGCTGAGAAGCAAGACAAATGAAGATTACCTTTACTTTTAGGAATGAGGGAAGAGAATCATCTCCTAAGAGTCTGTGGTGAAGTAGTAGGGCACTCCGGCTACAGATTTCCTATTAAGTCTCCTGTGTTCCTCTCCATTTAACTTGCAGAGGGGAAAAAAAATAGGAAAAAAAAGACAAAAAAAGAAACGAAACATGATATAACAAATATTTTCCCCAAAGTTGTATTGCCATTATCTGCCCTCATCCTAAACTTTTTTTTCCCCTGAAGGCTTCCCAGAGATGAGAAGGGGCTCAGAAAAGACCAAACATTCTTTTGCTGCAGATCAAATATCTATTTTTTTAACAGTCGATCAGGATGGAAGGGAGCGCAAGTGAACGAACACAGCAGTCCGTGCCACTAACCCAGTCAAGTATTCATTTCATGCATCATGGGGAACAAAAGGGCAGCGTTGTTCTGTTTGAGGAGCTGGGCAATGCTGCTGATGCCAGCCGTGCATGGGGGTACTCTGCAGCAGAATGAAGAAGAGCACAGGCTGGTGAAGACATCCAGCAGATGACACAACACGAGCACAAGATAGGACCTGATCAGCCTGTCAAATTCATGATTTTTAAATACTATTTTTTGTGTATTGTTTTTAGGGAGGAGAAGAAAGAGAACATGGCAGATGCTGAAAGAAGGAATCGCTAGAGGAAGGAATAACAGTATCTAAAGCACTCAGAAAGCAGTACAGACTGTACTTAGTTTTCTTACATACTTCAATCTCAAAACCCCTCAACAATAACAAAAATTCTGAAACTGCAAATAAAGAATTCATATTTTCTTGCTGGCTTTGTCCAGTCTGCCAGCACTGTATTTTTTTAAGGGTTAGCTCACTGACTACCCTTCAGTCTTTTTCATTTCCTTGATTTAAACTAGATGGCAAATAAATATCGTAAGGTGAGTTTAAACAGCACATCAGTGAGAAACATATTCACTTGAAATGTAAGTAAAACACTCAGACTGGGACTATAATAATTTTTGAAGCCGTTCTGGCTTTTAAAGGACTACTTTAGACCTTTTCTTACAGTCTCAAGGATTCCCTTCCATTTTTTTTTTCACATAAAATTTACAATTACTCCTACCATTTATGTCATCCAGTAGCGCTCCTAAATTAGAAAACCAGACTGGAACTTCAACAGCTTGTCTGAGCATTAACCAATCTCAGATCCTCCACTCTGACAAAGCCCTGGCTGAGAGATAAAAAAGAAACACATACCTGCTTGTTAAGAGGTATTAATGCCAACTCTTCCTTCCCTTGCTACTAAGCACTAATCACAAATTAGAAAGTATTTTAGTATTGTCAACTCAGCCTATGCAAAGCCAAATGAGAGAAATAAATCAGAAAAGTAACAGAATCTTTGAACTTATGCTTACGCTGCTTTAGCAAAGAACTAATTGACTAGAATATCCACAGGCTGCTTTCTAGTCTGTAGATACATAAGATGCTATTGTAGCAAACAGTGTAGTTTTAAAAGTAAGTCAGTCCTCAACAATAAAAATTGTGATTAAGCCCAAAACATTTTAAGCATTCACTTTTTACATTCAGGATCACATTTGATTTTGCCATCTGCTGATTTTGGGAAGCCAGATTGTGGTTTTGTGCTTCACTTATTGTTCATACCAGGTTCACTTTTTAGGTCTGACACTAAACACAGCAGGACTGAGTTTAATTAAAAGTAAGCAGTTTCCAGTGGTCTGGTGGATATATTTTCCAACTCACAGATATCCCCACTCGTATCAGATTCTGTAAAAAGCAAAACAAAAGCAAAGTCTAACCCGCATTTTAGTCCTAAGATATCTGCTGGTAGTCCTTTAATCCTGAAAGATAAAACCACAATAAGATCACTACATTTCTGAAGATCAAAAAGCCTTCTTAAAATAAAGACTTAAGAGTGCGGGTTTTTTTCCTTAGTGTTTTATCATACACTGAAATAGCTGATTGCATTAGAAGATCTGAGACATGAGAAAAAGCTGTTTTGACATTGACACTTCCAGCCTCAGCAAAAAAATTATTCTGTCATTTGAAAAAGTATTCACCACTTTGTAGCTGCTCTTTCCCATGCCAGTGTTTCTGTCCTCTCAGAACTGATTAGGAGGGATGCTCCTCCTTATTTTATCTGCCATCTATAAGGGGTGACCGATAGAGAAGAAGAAAGTAATGTATATAGCTGCCTCTCCACATCTCCGAAATCCTTTGAACTAGAAGCCCCTCAAAGCTTTCACTGAAAGGCAGGTTTTTGCACTTGGACTGGAGCTGATATCCCTGAACCATAATATTTACATTCTTTCTCTTTCGTATTGCTTTTTCTTAGCACTTCCATGAGACACTTAAAAATAGAAGGTGAGACACTATAGCTAGACAGGAGGCTATTTAGTGGCACAGTGCCCCCGTGGCTTGCCCACGCCTATTCCTTTTTGATGCATAGGACAAATACCTACCAGGTCAATTGGTGCACCTCTTCCTTCTCCTGCCAGTGCAAGATTACTGCACCCCTCCACGCTGGCTCATGCCCAGGAGACTACGGTATCACTTGCATAGGTTATGTACTGAAGGCTGCTGAGAGCTTCACGTAGCTTGCTGACTTGGAAAACTGAATTGGCTTTTCTCATGGAGGATCTATTTGAGGTGCTTCCTCAGTTTATCTGACTTTCACGTCACTTTGTCTGCTGTTCATGACTGTTTTGGGAGGTTATCTGGCATTGCAGCACTTCAACAAAACGTTAGTAATTTACTCTTTCCTAATTAATGTTGTCACCATTTTTCAAGCAAATTTAGTTGTCTTTTCAATGTCACTTTCTTAAGGTCTCCTCACAGTAACTAATCTCTTAAATACCTCAGTCTAATACAGAAATAATAAAAAGTTTCATTCTGTTTGAGGCCTTTCATCCCAGAAAGCTTCCTGTTTACGTGATCTGCTTTGTATGGGGAATCTCCAACTCTTACTACGGTGGAAAGAGCAAGACCTGCCAGTCTTACTGCTGCCTTTTCATCTTTCTTCACAGGTTGCTAACACTATGACACAAATAATCTCTATGCAGTGTCAGAGCAAAGTCATATCTTCATACCACTCTGAAGAATTACTCTTATTTGGTGCACAATTTATATGCATATGGGTGTTCACCATGCCAATGCTGCATCACATACATGCATTTCAGTTAGGGCAAGGTAATTCATACTCTGCACAGTTAAAACACAAAACCATGCTAACTAGAAAAAGAATGAAAAATAATACTGTCTCCAGCTGAAGTATAACACTTAGATGAAACGGTTCTTGAAATTACTAGTGTCAGTCATCATTTCTTCATAAACCTGCATTTACATAGCTTAGAAAGCAGCAATGTTAAAATGCATCTGACGGTTTTTTATTACAAATGCTTTTCTTTTCTATAAATCATGTTTAAATCTGTTTAACTGTATTTCAGCTGTGAAAAGGTAAAAGTGACTAAATTATTTAACTAATTTTACTACCTTAATTTTGAAAATCAAAATATTGGCCTAGTTTTTCATATTTTCAAAAATCTTAACTAAAATGATTCTCCTAATAAGTTTTCCATTCAGCTGCCAGTGCAGAAGTTTTTGTTTGCTCATATTTTTTTTGTTACGGAAACCAACAGAGCCATCTCAGCTCACACTTCACAAGACCATTTGTGTTTTTTTGTAACATACAAAACAAATGAAACACATCTTGGAATAGGAAAAAGAATAACAAAAGCTTCCTATCATGCAAACAAAACTTCCACTTGTTATTAATTACACTTTACATTCTAGAATATTTCAGCACTTTAGAAGAATGGCTTAACACCATGAAAAACATCCATTCCATGTAACGTATTATACCTAAGTATATATACACAATGGAGACACATAAATTATAATTTCTTACCTGAAAGACTGCATGGTATGCTAGAGTCATTAATTACGACTTTTATACTGTTTCCATTAGAGTTTCTCTATAAACATATACATGTACATATGCATGCACATGTACATGCATGTGCACACACGCATATATATATTTATTAGTGTTGGTTGTGGGTCAGTGAAGCAAACGTCGCAGTTCACCCTCCCATCATGTTTACAATGACTGCAGTTTCCCGCTGCTTCCTATGCACATTTATTTGTTCCACAAAAGCAGAACATGCCTATTCTCAGAAGCTTTTCCAAGTAATTTTCAGAGTATGGTATAAACAACATTGAAATCAAAATAGTTCCACTGCAAAGTATCTCAGGTACTCACTCAGGGGACCCAATGCGCTGACAGCTAAAACATTGCAGGCACAGTTGTTGATTGTGCCCATGGGACCACTACAATTTCTGCAGGACCATATGAACCAGAATAGTGAGGGTTGCGTAGTTTGAAATGCTGGAAACCCAATGCCATTTCAGCATCCCCTTGCATTAACAAAATTAGCAGGTGCTGCATTGGCACTACATGTGGCTCACAACTTCAAAAGAACACTTAGTCACTTCGCAGTGCTATCCTGCATCTCCCGTAAGTAGCTAATGAATTCACACTACTAGCTATCAGTCTTTCTGATATCCCTTACAGGGCCCAGGTATCCTTGGTTTCATTTCCACTGTTATTTCTTATGGTCTTCCCATTTTTCCCTCCTTAAGTTTTCTTCTTTCTCACTTTATTCTGTGACCAAGATTTTGCTGCTCTTTCTGCTTGATTAGTCTTTCATTTTGTCTGTCAAACGCCCGCTCAGTTTAGATTCCTCCTCAAAATCATTAATTTCTCCACCTCTACCCTCTCCTTTAAACATAACCAATGGCTTGGGTCTTGTAGGCTGCAAATCTTTTCAGTAGGGCTTACACTTTCAGTGTTTATTTGTACAATATTTGATTAATTTGTAACCCTTTGAGAATTCTTACTAATATTTTAGTAGGTTTTTTTTCCCCTCACACTTAGGAAGTGATACAGTGTTTGTCTTCTCTGAAGCCAGAGAGATAAAATGGTCATCCATAACTAGATGTGAAAAGCACAGTGGAAAAGTTAGGTGGTTTCAGCCAGAAAAACTAACAATCAAGAACATTTTGGCAGGTCTGAATTTTAACTTAAAGCTGCAAAATACATCATTTGAGACAGTTTCAAGTCTTGACCAAATCTTTACTGGAAATTACAGTAGCAAAACAAAGCAGAGTCCCCCGAGACACCCTCACATCTCAGCAAACATTGTTAATCACCTGGCAGCTTACACACATTTCTTCCACGTAAGAGGGAATGGTTCCAGATGATTCTGGAATTTGATGGAAAAGATTGTTGAATTCATAATATGAAAACCTCTGGCAGCACTAGTCAATGTCAGACTTGCTGGGCCCAAAATATGATTTCTCTTAAAATATTATTTGCTTCTTGTAGAGTTTAAATGCTGTAAGGCTCCAACTTACACTTGTTCTTTGCAAGACCAACTGGCCAGAAATTTTGCAGACAAAATCCAAACAATTCACTGTTGGGCCCCACCATAAACAAAGTCATATACGAATGCTATTTTTATTACAAAAGCTGTAAAGGTTTCCTGGAAGCTCATCTGTGAAGTTGCTGAGTACTACTTACCTAACCAAGGTTTCCATGCTACCGCCTCCAACTCCATGGGCTTTCCAGGAGACAGGAAGATTCTGAATATCTTTCTCCTGTTCCAGTAGAAGTGCTCAGGTTGAAGGAGAGTATCATTAGCCAATCTTACGAATTTATGATTCTGATTAAATATTCATTTTTTCTTCTGGAGACCGCAGCAGCATCCATGCACAGATCACTTAATTGCCTGTCTGACTTTTCATTTCTGAGTTCTCATTTGAGTGCCTGAGTGAGAGAACAATATTGTCTTTAATAAGCGGAAGATGTGACAAAGAGAGAGAGACATTTTTACGCTGTGCAACAAAATAGTTCCATTCTCTCTCCTCCCCATCTTACATCCTCAGCATAAGATGTTTCTTCATTTCTTCTCCAGTTTGTTTTGCAGTTGCAACTGCTGTCAGTCATGCTTTCACATGCTGGTCATCAGCCCTGAAAAACAGTGGGGGCACACAATAATACAATTCTCCAGAAGCTGGCCTTTCCAAATAAGTTGATTTTATGTTTCCAGACCAAACTTCTATCAACAATATACCACCAAATAAATCTAGTCGAGGAAATAGAGCCCAAACACCATATGGGCAAGCTGCAACAATACCATTATCTGCTCACCTGCCTGTCATGCCCCCTCCCACCCCAGCCCCACATCAACTCAAGATCTTTCAGATGCAGGTCTTTTCCTCTGTTCCAAGTCACAGCTTTCAGTTACTTGCCTAAATAGTTACAAGTGACATTTTTCTGCACATAGCCTTTTGTCTCCTTTCTAGCTTTATGCAGACCACCCAAAACTTCAGCTCCTTTACCCTCCCTTCTCGTCCCACAGCTTGCTGCATCTTGGGTTGAAGCTTCTCAGAGGATCAACAATACAACCTGTTCAACTTGTAACAGATTCAGCATGTAATAAAGGAAGCCCTGATCCTAACTGGTCCTTGGATGCTATCATAATACAAAGTGACACCATATATTTCTGGTTTTAAAATAAGCTTCTGATTCATGCTCCCCTGTTATTGGCAAGACCACGTGAGCACGACAGAAATAAACTGTGTGACCTCCCTATCAGCAGGGGATCTGTTTTAGGTTGTGCTCACACAGCAGAAATGGGAGAAGGGGGACCCAACAAGCAGCACTTCAGATTTCAGTCCTCCTCCCTGCCTTAGCATATAGCTTAGCCTATTGCAGAGGTATGCTAGCATCCTCCAGGGCTTCCTTCTGGCTTAAATTTGTGTTTCTTTCACAGTGTCATCTCTCAGCAAATTCTACAACACAAACAGCATTACTTTATTATTTCTTACAATCTAAAGTTGAGTGTCAGAGAGCAAGCTACTGTCAAGCAGGCGAGCTCTAAATGTCTTTCTAAACAGAGATTACTTTGTTGAATAAAAAGCATTTCAGAGCCAAGGAACAATCATGTTTATTTTCTTACCTCCTTGATGAAATAAGACTAATTTCTCTTACGTTCGAAGAGAGAGATTTTTCTCAGAGAGCTCAGTTTTTAGAACTGTAACTCTTAGCATTCCCATTAGGTTCTCCTTGCAGTTCAAACTTTTGCCAGCAAAAGACAGACAAACCTGCTGGCTGTGGTCTGATGCACATCTAGGAGGTCTCAAACCATATGTTTGTAATGGTTCTAATCTATGACTAAATCAATCTAAAAGAACAACAGCTGTGTGAGAAGAGAAAAGAACTTTATCTAGAAATGAAAGAAAATTCAATGAAGTGTCATTTTCTGAGACATTTAAAAGGTGCTGCATCTGCCAGCAGGTGCTGAACACAGAAGNGCCTTACACAGTGATCAGTGCCTTCCCTCTAGCGTACAGATCAGGGGGTTCTGGCCCTAGTCCACAAGGCACAAGACTGGTAAGCAGCTTGTCTAGCAGAAAATATGAAAGGATTTGCTTTTTTTTAAAAAAAAAAAAAAAGACAAAAAAGTCCCTCCCACAAAAATCTCTCTTGTCCTTCAGAACCCTTTAGAAATCCACTTGTTAGTCTTTTCTTCATATTTCCAGCTGTAGAAATGCTGAGAATTAGAGGGCAATAGGCATGTCTGAATTGTATTTGTATGACGTGATGCACTCGCTTGTGCAGAGATGCAGGTTAACTTACACAGAGAGATACAGAATTTGTAATGATGATATCACAACATTTCAGGGGAATACAATAATATGCAGCTATTGTACTTCAAGTACTTGAGATTAAGCCTGTTCAAACCAGTAAATACAGTTTTCAGAATAACCATGTTTATAACAAAAAAATTACATACTGGATTGTTCCATAGTGGCGCCAAATTTCAGTGTCCAAATTTTGGGATCCCACATAAAATATCCTATACCAGGAGCTTGTAACAAGAGAGTAAATTCACAGCTGAGCCGTCTGTCTGTAGTGCTTGCCTGGATGTGGTCCCTCTGCACTAGTGCCCCTTCTCTCTGCCAACACACCCTCCCCTGGCCCAGGCAGCTCTCTTCCATGATACCACAAACCCTTTGCCTGGCTCTGCACTGGGTCTACACCGCTCTACTGCCCAGGTCAGGTACAGCAGTGTTCTGTGGCCCTTCCTCTTGGCCATAGTGGGCTGAGCACACCGCTGTGCGCACCAGGACAGAAGGGCAGGGCCTGACCATCGCAGAGAGTCATCATTAAACGCCTAGGGAGAAAAGCAGTCTGTTGGTTTCCCTGCGCTGTGAGCCTCTCCCTACTGCATCCCTTGAGAGGCCAGGCTCCTTCTAACCAGGGAGGTGGATGAAAAGCATTGCTAGCTTATTTTGCTAGATCACAGCACATTCCTAGGACCCCAGCCCTTAGGGGCTTTACTGAATTTGCTGTATATTATACTCATTTGGCTGTCTCATTAAACGCTACATTTGGCAAATTCTACCTGCCTTAGGCCATGTCTACACTGTAGAGCTCTGCCAAAGTTTTGCACACCCAAGGTCAGCTCAGGGCATGGAAAATGCACATGCTGTAGTTGACACTGTTACACCGGTGGGACTCCAGGGACTGATACTATCTATGCTAGCAACAGAGTCCATGTCAGTGTAACTTCTGCTGTTTAGGAAGGTGAAGTCCCTAAACCAGCGTAAAACCTTATGACAGTATACACTGTGCCTCCACAAGGTAGTTTGTCTTGTAGTCACAGCAGAATAAATAGTTTTTGCTGGGTGCACAAGACACACTAATTGCAAGTTCTACTTGTACATTCCCATCTGGCTTCTCTTTGTTCACTTTCTCTTCCTTATACACTACATATCTCCCTAGCCTTTACTTTGGAAGAGACTCACAGTTGCCTCAGGATGTAACAGAAATTCTCTGTGAATTTTTCATGTTGTGTTTACAAAATACACAGGTTAAAACATGCTTTTGGAGCTCAGTTTCTTGCAGATATCAATTATATGAAGGCTGTTTTTGTTAAAAATACTATCAACATTTCACTGGGAGAGACATGTTCAATACCAAGAATGCAAACTGATGTTGAGCCAAGGGAGTCAGTGATATGCAAAGAGGGCAACACTAGGTCTTTCAGATTGTCACTGACACATCACGACAAACATTCCCAAACAGATTCTGTGCAAAATAAACTGTGCCCTTTCTCCTTAAAATAAACATCCTTGATATACTTGGTGAAACCAGGAATGTGCTATTACTAATGATAACGTAGTGCAGGAGACAGCTTTTCTTCAGGTTACCCAAAATATTTTTGCTGCTTCATCTGTTGTATTGTTAGCGCTCACCAAACCCAGAGCTGTGGTGCACCTGTTTTCTCTCAGACACATCTTATTTTTCTTCCTTGGAAGTCCCAGCTGGCATCCAGGTTTTCTTAAATTGCTACCAGAGCTAATTGCTAAATTGCTACCAGAGCAATGCCCCAGAAGATGGGGAATTGCTTTCTGTGGTGAAAGGTGAACAAATAGGTGGGTTCAGTTGACCAGAATGGCCAACAAGATGGAAAGAGCTGGTGCTAACATCAGCATGGGAGGGCAGAGGGGAAACAGCAGCTGTAGCCAGGCAGGCAACCACAGTAGTTTCAGGGACTTTGAGTTGGGGTTGCTGGAAGCAGGAAAATTTTTGGGAGGCTCAGGGGAGAAAGGAGTAGCTTGGGGCTGGTAAAAAGCTGGCAAACAGGTGGTTCTGTTGGGAGATGCTCAGCTATGAAATCACAAACTCAGGGGAAATATTTACTGAAGCCTAGATTTGCTCCACCTGAAGGCACAGAAAGCAGTCTGTTTTCTTCATTTGTTTTTCATTTCTTTTGCTTGTTTGGATGGTCTGTGATATTATTCCAATATTATTTTTGAGAGGTTTGTCATTTAAATAGCTACTGGATTCAGCCCAATGGAATGGCTTCTCAGCCTGTGACTGGACTCTCCAGCACTGCAACACTAACAGAAAAATTAATCCAACACTCATAACTGCAGCAAACCCAGCAGCAGAAATAGCTAACGGCAAAAGCTAAGAATAGGCAATGGTTTTGAACTTACATCCAGTTAGAGAGGAGAAACGGTATTCAACTCACTCAGCAAACTCACAATTTGGTAACAGCTTTGTTGAAACGCAGAGAAATTATCGACCACAATACCATGCATCTTGTTAAAAACAACAATAACAACAAAGAATATCACCACTACAACCCTGTTCTAAGGGTCCTATAATACTAAAATAATAACGTTAATTTAAAAAATTTAAGTAAATCTGGGCAATTGTATGCACACAGAATAGAAAAGACTGCTTCCCTGTGATAATAATCTCAAGAGGCTGTAACAACATTTTCAAACTCTGGCTTCAGGAACCACATCAGGAAATCAGACAAATATTATCTCATGTGTGCAGTGAACTTCTTTCTTCTTACAGCAAGCAAGCGAAAATTATTTTCTTAACAAACATACAACAGACAAAAGCTCTACTGAGAAAGATCACAAGACTAAGGAAAAAAATAGTGATATTGATGAAAACAAAATATTGGGGAGATATAACTGAATGCTTTCTTCCTTCCAGTCACAAGTGGCTGGAATTTACATACGTCGATTACTTATGGCTGGTGTTGCACAGAGACGGCTTTGCAAGGTGCTATGTGCTGTGTGAATGGGACTCGGATCACCTCAGTGGAAACTGAGATAAGCACTTCATGCTGCTGGGGGGACCTTGGAAAACACCCAAAAGTAATAACAAGGAACAAATAGATGATGCAGCCAGACATCTATAAGCTCGAAATGCCCAGTCAAGGCTAGATAGGACTTCTCTTCAGGGATTTGATCTCAAGAAGAAAACAGCTCTGCATGAGCAAACTTCCAGACTGACAAATACCAAGACTTGGTACTTTTCAGCAAATACACGGCTTGAGGGATTTCAGGGAGTATCACTGTAAAGCCTGTACTGCAGGGCATGCTCCCTGCGCACAAGCTTGCAAAGCATATTAAAACGTAATGTGTATCGTAAGGGACCAAACTTGATGAAAGCCTCAGTCCCACCACCCTGAACATAGATTGTTATGTCTAAGAACATGAGCACAGTCAAGTCACGTTAAACTTTGTCTGCATCGTGTTCCCATTGATTTGACACATGAAAGACAGGTTGGGACATTGCACTAGCAGGCAAGGGAAACAGCATTAGAGATGAGTTTAGGAGTTATTTTAGGATAAGTTCTTTCCTTAAAAGTCTTCAGTCCAAAGACTAGTAGTTGCTACCAAACTAAGCCACACTGAAAACAGCATAGGGCATTTCTCTAAGCAGCCCAGCTTCTCTAGATTTATATTTGCCGTTCTCCCTCACTTATTACCTCCCTTATGTTAGGGAATGGAGTTCTCAACAAGCAGGGTTCGTCTCCTGTGAGGGTAGTTACATTACCAATAGTAATAAACAAGAAGTAACCATTTTAAACGTAGGTATAATTTAAAATGAGATTCAGGGAAATGCTCATTCCCTGCTTTCACTTTCAGGAAAAGGAAAAAAAAATCTTCAGGAGAATAAAGGGGGAGGGGGCAATTCTTCCCTAGAGGTTCAAATATATCTCCCAGGCAGCACAAAAAAAATGTTGGTATTCTGTACCACCCAGTGCCTGCCCACTTCTATGCTTGATTACCCCGATAAATCAGAAAACCTGTTTGTTACAGGCTCCCCTTCCATTACAGCTGTTGCTCTGGTTAACATCTTCTGAATCATCCAATTCATCAGGATCACATACATGGGGTTTTAATCCTTTGATTTTTTAAGTTACTTTGTTCTGAATTTTTCGCTTCATCCCCTTACTGACAGAGGAACTGGATAAAGATAAATAAGTCAGCATAGCATTGTTTTTCTCCCCTGCTTTTTATTTTGTAAAGGGAACTGGGAGGGGGGAGCAGGGTAGCTCTCCATTTCACAGTACTTTAGTGGTATCACTCAGCATTGACAGTGCAGCCTGAAATTCAAAGAGTCTGAAAACCAGTGCCGAACTTCCAAAGTACAGTTAACCTTATTGGGTTCTCCCAGTCATTAAAATGCTATCTTTAAAAAATGTATATTAAATAGACAAATAGCTTGGTGGTTATTCCAAGCCCTCCATTGCTACAATGCCTTTCAGTACTAATTTCTGTAAAAGGAACAAAACCGGGAATTGAGTTACAACAGAAGTGTAATTGCTACATAAACTATACAGACTGTCAAAGATGGAAAGGGAAATGGGGAACACAGTAGGTCAAATGCTTGCTAATGGGCTATTGAGTCATTCACCTGCTCAGATCAAAATCAGACATGAGTACAACCACTGGAGGACACAAGAGAACATAGTCTATAACACTGTTTCTCTCAGCATGACTTTAGGATTAATGCACACAAACAAACACCCCCCCCATATTCCTTAACATGCCTTCAGAAGTGACTCTCAACACGTTTGTAGGCTAACCCATCTAGTTAGGTTAACTTGCTAGGTTACTGGCAAGTGAAGAATATGAAGAGGTCAGACTGCATTAAGAACAGTGACAATACAAACCTGCACCCCTTTGGGGGACTTCAGCAGCAAGGCCACCTCCTCCTCAGGGAGGGCTGAAGCAAACAAATACTATGTCCTCACTGGAGAAACTAACTTCTTCCTCTGCCTGCCCAGTGCCCAGCACTTGGGAATCCTGGTCTCTCAGCACCGCTACGATATAATAAATCATAGTAGCAGCCTGCAATTAAAGGGAAGACACTAAACTCTAATGTTACTAGTTCATTTTTAAAAAAGAGCACATATGCATACAAAGATATGAGAAAAGAGGAATGATGACTAAACCTCAAATTGTTCCATGATTTTACTGCTGATCTGACACCCTTTTTTTTTGAAAATCAGACCGTGTATTTCTTTGTAAAAATGAGCTCTACAGAGATTCCTGAGGCAGAGTTTTTCAAAGTCTTAGATACCTTTAGGATAGAGGATTTCAAACCCAAATATAGACTATTGATAAGAGCAAACAATGAATGTTGATAGAGAAGGAATGTTGCTAATATTTTACATACCTCATGTTGGATAAGACTTGCACCAGCGTTTATAAATTCTTTAAGAAGAAAATATCACAGCCTTCCTTTTCTATCCTCCTCACCTGCTTTTTTCCATCTATTTTTTTCCCCCTTTTAATAATGGCAAAACCTTATGGCATTAAAAGAAAGTATTTTATTGACCAGTATAATGGATTCAACATCTGAATCCAAGGTTACCAAATGAAAAAGCACCTTTCTAGCCATATTATGTCAGAAGGAACAAGACTTTAATTATTGAGTTCCTATAACTATGATCAAGGATTTTGCTTCTAACTAATTTCCCAAGAGCCATTAGGTATATATGGATCCAAAAAGAAAATTCTATGGCATCAACAAAAGTAAAATTTTTGGCCTCTCGTATTTAAAGGTAGAGAAAGACAGACAAAGAAAGCATGAATAAAAGAAAATAATATAGCACATACACAAGCTTTACTTGAAAAAATCTGTCTGGTATTTGCTACAGAAAGATTTAAATAGCAGCTTTTGATTTAATTTATCTAGTGTATTAAGCACTCATAGAAAATATTTTGTACCAAACACACACACTAAACACTAAACAGCTTTGAGCTCTTGTGCTGATTGGACGCAGTTGCACAGTATAAATCTTGTTTGTAGTGGAAAACCATAAAATAATAAACTAAACTTGAACAGAAAGATTTTTGTGAAGATCCTCAGAATCAAAGAAAGCAGTTTTTCCACAGAGTGTCTCCTACAAGTAGGGGCTCAACAAGCAATATATCTGGGTTATCAGTAATAAACTGTAGGCCTAGTCTTGCAAGAAGCTGAAGTTAGCGGAGCTGCTCAAGAAAGACATCTAATACTTTTCAGGAATGCACCTGTATTCCACAAATGACAGCGCGAGAATAATCTCCTTGAAAAAATTAAATCAGTCAGCTTCTGAGTCAAAAACACTGTCATTAGGAAACTATGTGAAAGAGTAGTGAATAAAAGCAGCAACGCACACCTTTTACCCCATAATACTTTCATTCAATCTTGCAGTGTTTCAACAAAAGACTCACAAATACTGAGAAAATATTGCAAATGCAGGTTCTTCTGCCTGATGACACTGTTATTCATATAGCATTGTATCAATTTGTATAATGGATAAACTCAGGCACAAAACAGAAGATGAACATAGGCCAGGGCCAAATCGCATACCGTAAGAATAAAAAGACAAGACCCACACCAAGGGAGACAAGAATGCAGCACACAGAAAGGTAACAAATGATCCATCAGGAACATTTATCTGACTGTGATGAAACTTGGGCTGACAAACAGAAACGGCATTGCTCAGAAAACAGGTTGGAAAAGATGCCACTGTTTTTTAGAATCACTTCTTGAAAAGAAAGAAGGAAAAAAAGCTAAATAGCAACACATTCCTGAATATCCAACTTCGAAAATAGACTGGACTTGGTAAAGGTCACTATTATTCTTCATAAAACAGGAAAGATTTTTTATTTTTAAGTCTATAATTAGACTTCAATGGAAAGTTACATTGTAAGCTCAAGAAAATTGCCAAACTTTCAATACAATTTGAAGAATAATACAATCTTTATTCAAGTCTGGTCTGGACACGTGTTGTACTTTAATAAGTACTTTGCATTGGAAAAGTTCTCAGTCACAGTAAATTTTTAGTACCATTGGAACCAGATATTTCAAAATATGTAGAGAAACAGATCATTGTAAATGAGACATCAAAAGTTTTACCTTGAAGCTCTCCAAGGCATCCAGGTACAGCAGGGATAAGAATAATAAAGGCCTACTGCTTACCTCCATGTCCCCCACCCTGTGGGACTGCTTATTTTGCAGTCCTCCATGAACATCATTGGCTCATGGAGGCCTCGGTGGACGATAGGTCCTCCTCACATCATCATCATAACTTTATACAGTTGGCAGCCTCTCTTCCAAGGAAGTCAGAACACACTTAGCTCAGATATTGAATTTCCTTTCACCTCTCCAGAGTATGGTCTTTCCAACTCAGGGTTAAGCTTGTTTGCAGTTCATGGGGAAATGGATTGCTGCTATTGCTGTTGTCTGCACTGTGCATGGCTTACGAACAAAGAATTCTGGTTTCTAGGGCTCTTGCAACTCTTTAAACAGTCACTCCCTAAACGAAAATTTCCTGAAATCCGACGCTCAGATCTGAACCTCTTGAAAACCAGGGGATGAACAGTCTGGATTTAAATCTTCAAAACCAAGTATCATGCTTTGTTGTTTTTCATTTATCCAGACCTCAATTCAGAAGAAACCCAGATCCGATTCTAGCATGGCCAAACCAGGGTCTTAACAAATCTCATCCCAAGCTGACAGAACCATCTGTGAAAGCAAGAGTTACTCCTGCAAGATTTCTGCCATCTTCTACTCAAATCTTGCAAGATCGCAGGCAAGATTTCAGCAGCCAACAATCCCAGACTTGGCCAGATCAGCCTGAACATGCAGACCCAAGCTAAACACTACCTTTTCAGGAACTCTGCAGTCCCATAGTGCACGGAACTGGCAGCTCCCGCAATCAACAAAGCCATAAGCACTTTGTTAAAATTTGCAGTATCTTCCTCCTTGCTTGAACGCAGTAGTAATAACGTTAACATGTACTTTAATATTATGTACTATTACAGACATACCATAAACACCTAATACTGCTCAAAAGACCTTTACTGAAGTTTAAATATAGCTGCCATTCTCTGCTACTTTCCAACAGGCAAAGAGACTCTCTCCAGAGGTGGTTTTGATTTTCCAGACAATTGGGGTCTACGGTGGTCAGACAAGAAACTGAACTTTGTGAGCTCTGTAGCAGTCCCTCCAGTCATCATAAAACAGCTTTGATGGGATCAAAGGGAAGTTGTATCAGATGGGACTCGTGGGAAGTTACATCAGACCTTTATTTGCCCAAAGGAGGTCAGCAAGTCAGAGGGTTCAGAAACAGCATGCAAAACATGGCACACATTGCAGGGTGTGGATAAAGAGGAAGGATCTTTCATAAGAAAGAAAAATAATTGACATGGCATATTTCATCTGACTATAATTTTTCCCTATTTCCTGGAGAAACCAAAGCACAGAGAGAGATAACAATTTGCACACATTCACATATAGTGAGTGTACACATATCTCCTGGTTTGCAGGACACATCCTCTCTCTCGTTCCTAACACACTGTTTCTCCATTGCCTGGAAATGAATGCGCTGGAGACTCTATACTTCTAAATCTCCTGCTTTACGTGTTGCTGTGTTTATGTTTGCTACCCTATTGCTTGAAAACTGAAGTGTTTCTAACTGCTGGTCTTTTTATTTACAATTCTGTTTGGTTCCAAGTAGCTATGAATGTATTTACACCCTGGAGTTTATTCTCTGGTCAGAGATACACAGGAGACTGCAGTGTGAAAGCAGCAGGCCTCCTGGCTGGCTTCCCAAGAAAGAGGTGGATCCTCTGTTCCGGCACACCCAGCACCTGTTGAGGGTCACTGATCTCATAGGGTACGGGGTGCTGGGCCAGCTCCTCCGGACACTCCATAAGGAGATGGCCTCGATACAGATTTGAAAGTGCTAGCAAGTCCAACATCTATTTCAACTTCTTTGCAGAAACTCAGTACTAAAAAGTGCAAAGTCCTGCACCTGGGTCGGGGCAACCCCCGCTATCAATACAGGCTGGGGGATGAAGGGATGGAGAGCAGCCCTCAAGAGAAGGCCTTGGGGATGCTGGGGGATGGAAAGCTGGACATGAGCCACCAATGTGCACTCGCAGCCCAGAAGGCCAACCGTGTCCTGGGCTGCATCCCCAGCAGCGTGGGCACAGGGCGAGGGAGGGGATTCTGCCCCTCTGCCCCACGCTGGTGACACTCCCCTAGGAGTCCTGCGTCCAGGTCTGGAGCCCTCAGCACAGGACAGAGCTGGAGCTGTTGGAGCGGGGCCAGAGGAGACCACAAAAATGATCAGAGGGATGGAACAACCCCTCTGCTGGGAGGAAAGGCTGGGAGAGCTGGGGCTGTTCAGCCTGGGGAAGAGAAGGCTCCGGGGAGACCTTACTGCGGCCTTCCAGTACTTAAAGGGGCCTATAAGAAAGATGGGGACAAACTTTTTAGCAGCCCTTGTTGTGATAGGACAAGGGATAATGGTTTTAAACTAAGGGAGAGTAGATTTAGACTGGCTATAAGGAAAAAATTTTTTACAGTGAGGGTGGCGAAACCCTGGCCCAGGTTGCCCAGAGAGGTGGTCGATGCCCCATCCCTGGAAACATTCAAGGTCAGGTTGGACGGGGCTCTGAGCAACCTGATCTGGTTGAAGATGTCCCTGCTCGTGGCAGGGGGGTTGGACTAGATGCACTCTAAAGGTCTCTTCCAACACAAACCATTCTATGATTCCACGAAAAAAACCCAAAGTCAGAATAAGAGATCACAGTCTGCAGGTAACAGCATTAACTGTGTTTGACAATGGAAGTGAGAGTGAATTATGATTTATTATTTGTAGCAAGGTACCATCTTTGATAGTTTTCCTGCTTGCAAGGTGAAATTTCTATACACTGTGAACACACAGAGTTCTACACTGCCTAAACACTTAATCAAGGCAGATGACTCAAGGAACCCCTTCTATTTGTCTCCCAGAAAACACGGGTTCACCAGTTCTTTTCATGTCAGTTACTACAACAAGGTAACGGATTTTCTTCAACCAAGAGGTTGGATGGAGGTTCATTAGGGTGAAGACTCCCACTGTTACTTAATAACCTCTCCACAGTTTGAAGGTCGTCCTCCTTTCCTACATCAGTATCTTCAAAATCCTCTACAATGTATATAAGCTTGAATTCTCATGCCACTAGGAAAGCATAGCTCAGGTTTAGAGAGACGTATTTACAATGAGAGATGAATGCACCAGAAATTCTATTCTGCTGTTGAAAGGCATACTGACCTTGAAGCTTGCAATAATGTCCAGAATTAGCTTGTCAGCAGCCCAGAGATCCAATCTCAGTTTTCATGGAACTGTTCCCAGCGCAGGTAGATAATGCCCAATCTTCAAAGTAACTATGTCTCAAGTTTATCAAACAAGCAGAAAAAAAATGACACACCAAAGGGCCTATTCACTAAATAGTGGCTTACATGAATCGGCCAAGCATGTGAAGATCTATTTTTCTTGCTTGGGTGACAGAAATGTTGCACTACAAAGGGCAAGAATACAACTTGCAAGTAGATTAGGTGGGTTCAGCATGGACAGAATGAATTATTTCAGCCCAATCACAAATCTACTTTGAACATCAGAGTTTACAATTTGACTCAAGTATTAAGTTGAGATTTGACTAGCAGAGACCAAGAAAAGGAAAACTAGAAAAAAAAGAAAAAAGCGAATAAAAAACGTACACAGTCTCAGCAGCTCAAGAAAAGCAAATTCCTTCAAGCCAGTGTAACACATGCAGGACATTTCTAACACATGAATGAAAAACTAGATGATTCAGGATTTATTTAAACAAAATTCAAACCTCCTTGAAGAAACAAAAAACTACAGCATAGGCTTGACCTACATGAAACAGGCATAAGGCCACATAGTTTGGTGGGTCTGTAAAAATAACACAAAAAACCCTAAAGTTTTTCCAATGCAAAGCAGACTTTGTCTACACTTCAGCTGAAGCCTGGATGTATTTGAAGCACAGAATGAATAACAGCCATCATCTCGATTAGGGGTGGCTAAACCACCCTTAGCATAAAATTAATATCTATATTTCTGAAACAACCGATGAAGACAAACCCTGACTCCTACCAAAGCTTCTTCTGTCCACAAAGGAATGGATCTTCCAAATCATGCGTGACTTTATGCAGATTGCTGATGCTTTGTTCACACATAAGATTCTTTTATTGCTAACTCTTTAGCAAAAGGTTCTGTACTTATGTTCCAAAAAAGATGAGTTTACACCTCAATCCTCATATAATTCATTCTCTGATGCCACTGTAGACCACCACACTGGCTTGATACACTAGACAAAGCTTTCAAGTAACTTACTGCTTCTAAAGTCTTAATGATGAATACTGTAATCCTCACATAATTTTGTCCATCTCAAATTATCATTCAAGATAGTTTTCAGCCCTTGGTCCCACTCCTACACTTCTCAGTCTGCCAGTCCTGGAGGCTCCTGCCTCTTCCTCATCTTAGCCGTCCAGCATGTGCAGGATCTTCTTGTGCCATGGCTGCAGCAGCAGTAGCAGCTCTTTGCAAGCAGATGGAGGTGCTGCAAAGGAATCCCCTTTCAGTCCACAAAGGATGCCTGGCTGAACTCAGAACACAAGCACACAGGGCCAAAAAAAGACGAGATCTCCCCG
>Ga0065711_1003431_pt1 | contig 30724 bp, 39 predicted proteins | sample Hoacrofraction12_FD_59098 | JGI IMG/M metagenome (GOLD analysis project Ga0065711, IMG submission 59098) | Hoatzin crop microbial communities from Cojedes, Venezuela - Epithelial fraction 12 v2 (version 2) | ecosystem: Host-associated > Birds > Digestive system > Esophagus > Crop | place... | reverse complement strand
TCAGAGGACCTTGTCCAGGCAGGTCTGGAATATCTCCAGAGAAGGAGACTCCACAACCTCCTTGGGCAGACTGGGCCAGGGCTCCGTCGCCCTCAGAGGGAAGAAGTTCTTCCTCGTGTTCAGCTGAAGCTTCCTCTGCTTCAGTTTGTGCCCGTTGCCCCTTGTCCTGTCGCTGGGCACCACTGGAAAGAGTCTGGCCCCATCCTCCTGACATCCACCCATCCCTTGCCAGAAATCAGTCATCTCATTTCTAACAGCAACGTTGCGATCTTCAGGCCCTTGGAGCCGGACCCAGGAGGCTGGTGCCTCTACCATTGCCATTTTCATTACCAGTGGCAACGCATTTCCTCCTAATCCTGCCAGGTCTGCACCAAGCCTCCACCTCTCCAACTCCTCTGCGCTTTCTCTCCTCATGTCCCTACTCACCTGTTGTCATCAGGGCACCCAAGCCTCCTGTCAGCCCACCGGCTAGCACAGGGCATGCCTTGGCTACTGCCCTCGCCCACGGGCTCTGGCCACGGGCCACTTGGTCCCAACACAAGCCCAAACTGCTCCCCAAAACACCAGTTGCCCCGGTTGTCCAGCTATCCCTCCCTCTGTCCTTCCCTTGAGGCTACTGGCGTTTGCAGGGCATCAGGAAAGTCAGGAGCAGGTGGTGTAGATGGAGATGCTGAGGAAACAGGGTTTCTCACCCCGGAGAAAAGAAGTCCGGAGGGGGAATCTAGCTGCTGCCTTCAAATCTCTATCGGGGCATCATGGGTAGGATGGAGCTGGACTCCCACAGGTGCACTGCAAAAGGTCCGTGGCCAAAAACCCCCATGAAGAAAACGCCAGTCGAAGAAGGGAAAGCAAGAGGGTGGCCCTCAGGCTTGCAGAGGTCCTGCCCTACACAGATTTTGCAGTGTTTTCCACGATACGGTGAGACTGATCGGGAAGTGGATCAAGTTAACACCAGCCCGACAAAAACACCGTTTGCTGGGGGGTGATGCCCCTCCACCAGCTGCTTGCCCGAGCAGTGGGACGTGGACCTCTCTGATGGCCTTGGCCATGGCGAGGCGGGCTCGGAGCAGCCTCGACGTTACCTCCCGTTGTCATCCCGACAGTTTTTCTGCATTCGCAGGTTGGGTCACAAGATGGAGCAGTTGCCCTATTTGTCATTTCTGGCTGGAAGCCTCGGGCCCCGTCTTTGGGGAGCAGCGGGGGGGTTTTGGAGCCTGGATCAGTGGGTTTTTCTCCACTCGGGTCCCAGGTCCCTGCCCCAGCGGACACCTGAGTCTGGACAAACTCGCACCTCAAATTCACCCGGCAGCACCACATTCCCCGCCCAAGCAGTCAGCAAAAGGCCCGTTTTGGCCACCCACAGCAGCTGCCTTCATGCGCCCAAGTCCCACCTCTGCCCCACGGTCTGTCCCACCACTGGGCTCTCTGCACCGAGGAGGTCCTCTGAGGCAGCACCCAGAAATGTCTCTAAACCCATATTTCAGGTCTTTTCAAGGCTACTGGTGCTGAACACACCTTTGACAGCACATCATGGGTTCAGATCTTCATGTCCGAGTGCCCTCAAGCTTCAGCGGGCAACTGAGATCCCATTTGGGATCCAGAACTCCCCTTGGGAACTGCACAGGTCACAGCCTGGTATTTTGGGGAAGTGGCAGCACCTCGTAACTCTCCAGGAGCATCGGGGACAAAGGAAGACCTGCCCCGTAGCTCAGGGGATGGCAGGACTCTGATGGACTGCCTGCAAGCACCGTGGCAGGGAGGAGACAGCCAGCCCAGGAAAGTTTGAGAGGGAGAAAACGGCCAGGGAGGGATGTGGGAGGCTGACATCTGCCCGTGGGAAAGGCGGAGGAGGGATGAAGGATGTGAGCAATGGGGTGGTCTTTTGGAGGAGGTATCTGGGGAAGGAAATAAAATGGGGCAAGATGCCCCGTTTTCAGCCAACATCGCGCATCTGGAGAGGGGGAGAAGTGAGACCACAGAGTGTGCCTGGGAGGCATTGCACCATGGATCTGGCCATGAAGAAGAGACCCAGCATGACTGTTCCTAGGGACTTACTGTGACTCGTGCCAGCCCGGAGCCTCCCAAGCAAACCACTTTCTTCAGAAAATCGAACTGGGACACTTGAACTGGAGCTGTTCCGCTCCTCCAGATTCCTCCTCATTAAAAACACGCTTGGAAGTAGTTGAAACGTCCTGTTTTTCCACAGACACATTTTTCTTAAGACAGCTTTTCGCTCCTGAAACTCAGTCTGAAGTTGGTTGGCACAACAAAATGGCCTTTTTGGAGCAAGCAGCTCCAAAACAGTCATTTGGCCTCTCACTTCCCGAAAGCTTTCATCAGGATGGGAAAACTGCAAGAGCTCGGGGAGAAATCCTTTCTCAGCAACTTCAGACACCAGAGACCAGGCCAGCAACTGTTCTTCGCCCTCGTCCAAGCCGGCAGCACAAGGCACGGCTGCACAGAGCCTTTGCCCCACTCGCCAAATATTCCATGGAAGTTCAGGACCACCCAGCACAAAGCAAACAGCGTGAAGCCACAGCTGTGTAAATATCTGGAGCTGCTGGCCATAACCCTTCCTCCGGGATCCCTGGGACCTCTCAGCATGCGTTCGGCAACCGAGGGAGAAATGCTTGAGCCTCACCCCCATCCCCAGTTGGCTCCAGGGAGGGAACAGCTCCGGCTTCTCTCCCATGGAGTCGCAGCTGGGGTGCAGCAAAGGTCTTGGTTTTTCAAGCAACCCTTGCGTTCATCCCTCCATACATCTCTGAGCCACCGACCTGCTGCCAACAGCTCCAGCCTTTCCATGAGGAGCGATAACCGAGGTCCCACCACCATGGGGTGGGTGGGTGGAGAAAGTGCCAGGCGATCTCACGAGCAGCGTAGATGCCGTGGATGTGCAGGGGGAGCCCTGTCAGGCTGGAGAGGCTGGAAGGAGGCCCTGGGCTGGATCCATGTGGGACAGCAAGGTGCTGGCCCCACTGGTCTCACCGGCTCTGGGAGAGAGAAAGCCTGTGACCACTTCGCTTGAGCCCACCAAGGGGTCAAACCCCTCAGTCCCCGCCCCCTGAGACACGTGCTGGTGGCTGGTGGGGCCTGGACAGAGACAGGGGGCACAAAATATGCATATTGCTTCTCAGGATCTGCTCGTCCCATGGCACCTGCAAAGGAGTGACTAGATCCAGAGCAGCAACGGGTTTCTCCAGCAGAGACCAGACAACCGTCGCAAGCAGCCGCAGGGCAGCGCACGGTCTCTCACCCTCTTCCTCCCGCTTGGGTTGAGAGAAAAACTGAATTTTCCCAAGCTGCGATCACTTGTCTGCTAGCAAACGAGGCCGAATTTCCCCGGTGCAAAGAGCAGCACCAGCAAGCCCCGTTCACCACCCACGCAAGAAGTCCAAGCGTCCCATCTCGCTGGCTGGTCCTTCCCCAGCCCCGCCGGCTGCCCCGGGCTGGCCCCACTGCTCATTCCAGGCGTGTTTCTCATGGCCATGGGAGGAATGCAAAGCCCTGGGGTGTTCACAGAGACCAAGACGAGATCGCTTCCGAAAAGGGACAGCGGGGTGATGTCAGCGGAAACATATTTTTAAACCCACGTTCGAATGAAAAGGAAACGACCCGGAGGAAACGCATCAACAACAACAACAAAAAAAGCCTCCCGACAATAAAGAGTCCAGCTTTGCTTTCAGGTTCTACTTTTCCCAGGACACTGGCTCCCTCCTGCCCCCGGCCAAGAGGGAAAAGAGCGAGCGCGGGAGCGAGGAGCCTCCCGCACATCCCACGCGCGGGAAGCATCGCCTGTAGAAAGACCAGGGCTGCGTCAGAGGACACGGGACGTGCCAGGGCCCTGTGACATCCACCCCGACCGCCGGCCTGCCTGAAGATGGGCACGTTGGCCGGGCCAGCCTGCCCGGAGCGTGGCAGCTCTGACGCCGTCCGACCTTCATTCCTAGCACTGTGCAGCCGGCGTCAGCCAGCCAGCAGAAAGACACGTGCTTGCACCCTCATCCACAGCGAGATAAACCCCAGGGAGGTGAAACGAAGGGGCTGCTTCTGCAAGGAAGAGCCTTCAAACATTTTCCGTTGCGTGATAGAGTGGACAGAGCCTGCTGGGTTCGGGCAGCGGGCAGGGTTGCAGGTCCAAGCCATAGCTCAGCAGACAAAACTCTCTGCAGAAAAACCTGGGGAAGGGAGGGGTGGGGAGCAGCGGGGGTTTTCTAGAGCCTCAGCACCCCAATTTCCATCAAGCTCCCATCACCCCAACAGGAGCTGGATCATCATCCCAGCAGGACCCAATTTCACTCCTCATGAAAAGCTCCTCAGATCCATTGCCAGCCCCGGCCAAGGGTGTCATTTTGATGGGGAGGAAGCAATGGGAGAACTTCCTCCCACTCTGTGTCCCGGGACATGGGGTCACCCGGTGGCATGGGCCCACCTGGAAGGAGGGGAGGGATGGGGCCAAGGCAGTGCGGGCAGGAGCAGCTGCCCTCTGGGCTGGAGGGCCTCTGTCACAAAGCTTTGCCGTTTCCCATCTTCCAGGGAGCCTCAGGGGACATCTAACACCAACTTGCGTCCTGGGAAATATTGCCCAGGTCAAATTGCTGCGTCCACCATGCAGAGATATCTTATAACTGTGACCCACAGGCTAAAACAACCCTTTGTTTGTCTGCATCCCTCCCCAGAAATGCTCTGGGCACCATTCAGTCCTCCGCAGCCAGCTGCGACGCAGAACATGCATAAACAGCAACGCAGCGAGTTTCGAGAGACTAAAACCACTTAAAAACCAGCAGTCAGAGGTCGCTTCTCCTCTTCCCCACCCAGCTTGGCAGAGCCAGCGGGTCTCACCATCCCTCCCCACCCCAGAGCTGGAAATTCATGCTCTGAGCCTCTCCGCTGGCCCGACGGCTGATCGATGCACAGAGGAAGGAGGTCCATCAGCCCCAGACGTGCCCCCTCGCCTTCCCCTCCCCTGAACCCACCCGTTCCCATCCAGCAGCCTGGGGAAGAACCATTTGTTGAAACCTCTGCCAGGGAGGCTCGTTAACACCATTTAATACCCCTTTTCCTGGAAGGCATGAGGTTCCTGGGGACAGAGAGGGAGAGAAGGAGGGAGGGAGGAATGGAGGGGAGGGGGAGGTGGTACCCCCATGCAGGGCATGCCTGGCCCCACATGGCACAGGTCTAGCACAGAGATTGACTCCCCCAAAAAAGGCTGCAAGCAGATCTGCTCCCTGGAGCTGCTCCCCATCCCTCTGCAGAGACCCAAAGGGACCACGCAGGCACCCAAAGGCAGGGCTGAGACCCAGCAGCTGAGGCTGAGGAGGGCAGGGGTGGGTGCCCCGAGAGGTCCCACAGGGCTCGGATGGCTCCGGGATATCTCTGGGGTGGATCACCCCCACCAACCCAAAGATCCCCTGCACTGTGTCCGGCTGCGATGCACAAGGGGCTGAGCCCTGGGCAGCTCGGGTGGCCATGACCTCCCAACCCTGCAGAGCACGAAGGTCAGCATCCCCAAAGCCCTGGGGCCGCTCCATCCCTGGGTTTGGCCCTCGGAGGCTGGAGCAGCTCCGAGCCCCAGAACAACGCGGGTCAGCTTGTCCAGGGGCCGCTGCCTGCCTCTTCTTTATCCCGTTTCTCTTCCTGGGCTGAACTCCAGCCCAGAAGCTCTTCCCCAGACCTGCACAGGGGAGTTATTTTTAGGCAGGCAGGGAGGCAGGGGCCAAGAAGAGCTTGGACCCGGCTGCAGGAAAGCGGAGCTTCGCGAGGCAGGAAGGAGCCGGAGGGTGGGTACCAGGAGCACTCCCTGCCTGCAGCCACCATGGCTCCTTCCTCTGTCGCACCCCACCACCTTCCCAGAGACAGCTGCCCAACGGGAAGACGCTCGCTTGCCCGCCGGAGCACGCCAGGGCCGTGGAGGGGCCCGGGGGGCAGGACCGGAGAGGGCAGAGGTGGCGGTGGGAGGAGAGGAGCTCCCAAGAGCATCCCGCGAGACCCCAACCTGGGGGGATGACCCCCACGGAGGCCACACCAGTCACTGGCTTTTGTCCCCATCCAGCGATGGTGGAAGCAGTGATGGGGCTGCGGGGGGGGGCAGATTGGCTTGGCAAGGGGCAGCAATTCTGCGGCACGCGGGGAAGGGTGCTGCAAGGAGAGGATTAGAGGAGCCTGAGACCTGCAGCCCAGCAAGCAGGAGTGAGTTAAATGCCTGTAAGTAGCCTAAGCAGGGTACATCAGCTGGCTGGAAAGGGCTTGGACCCAGGCACGGAGGGCAGAAGATGCTCCCTCACCAGTGCTGGAGGGACCCGTGCGGTTCCACACTCCCTGTGGGCCTGCAGCCATGAAACTGCTGTCCCAAGAGCACTCTGGATCCTCTGAGAAGGCTGGCAAGGGCTTCTGACCGACCTGCCAGGTCCTCCGCACGCCCCCAGGAAGGGAATGGGAGCTTTCTGCTCCGCGGGTGCCTGGGTGGCATCAGCGTGATGCTGGAGGACGGCTGACAGCTTCTTCACCTGGGAAACGCGACAGACGAGGAACGAAAGGAGGAAGAACAGCTTGAAGGGGTGGTTCCCAGGCTCCGAGGCAAACCCTGACATCAAGGGACCGTCTGACCTCGGCGTGCCACCCGCACCCCCATTCGCCTCGTGCCGGTGAGGCGATGCCCGCTTGCAGAGGCACGGCCGAGCCCCAGGCTGCTCGCTTGCCGAGATGTGGGCGCACACTCCCTCGTCCGTCAGTCTCTACGCGCATCGAGCAGACGCGGTGTTTCGGGGCGAACCTGCCGGTGTGCGTTTCCCAGAGCGTTCCGCACCCACCTGCCCAGCACGACGTGTCCGATAGGATTGGGGTGTCTTTAAGGAGGATTTCTTCTGTCTGGCTTGGTATTTTTGGGAAAGCCTCTTTGCCTGCTTCCAAAATCGTGTGCCTGCCCTTGCTGTGTATCTGACATTTCCAGGACTTGAAGGCAGATTTCCTTCTGGTTTAGGCAAGAAGAGCCAGTAGACCGATCTTTATCTGCATAGACCAAACTTTATCTGCATAGACCAATCTTTATCTGCATAGACCAATCTTTATCTGCAGATCAGATTTTTCCCTGAAATAGCTTTCCCACCTGCACGCTTTCCACAGGCAGATGCAAAGTCCTGCTGCAGGGGAATCGTTTCCAGGCTTGCACCAGGGAGTTCCTCGGGTCTGACGGGCCCGGGAAAGTGCAGCTTATTTGTGGAGGGAGAAGGAAAAGGGAAAACCAGCAGGGCCAGGAGCTGGCTTTGCTGTCCCTCATCCCAGCTTCCCGTGACGGTCCCTATCGCCTGGCTTGCAAACTGCCCGCAGGTATTCCCACAGCCCCCCCCCTCCCAGCTTTGATGGACAACTTCCTTCACGCTGAATGACACTTGGGGACCCACCGCGGTGTGTGAGGGTCTTCGGGGACGGCTGACCCCATCTCCATCCCACAACAGCAACAAGAATGAGCCCTTGCCCCCTCCTTAATCCACCTTCGCCCCGTTGCCGAGAGGAGCCCGTGAACCCTGTCCCCTGACCTGCGAAACGTGAAAGGGAGGGGGCAGCGAGGGGGGCGAAGCCGGGACCCGACGAGGACGGCTGGCACCGGGTGTCCCCCGGGGCTTGGGGCCACCCCCAGCACTCGCCGCCCTGCATTGTGCATCGAGAGCGGGGAGGAAGGGGCTCTGGGGACGACCCCGTCCCACCGGCAGCGTGAAAGCAGCCTTTGTTGAGGGGCTGTCACCCGGGGCCGAGGGATCCTGGCCTCTGGTTTCCAGGACGATGGGAGGAGGAGGAGGAGGGTGGGCTGATGGGGAGGAAGGTGAGAGACAGCAGCAGGAAGGTTTGGACAGTGTGAGCAAAAGCGAGTCCCAAAAAGTGGCTCAGTGGTTTCTTCCAGGCACCCTCTTGCTGGAAGGGGAGATGCCGAAGCTGAGCCTCGAATTGCAGCCAAGCCCACGGTGGGTGCTGGATCAGCGAGGGGGTCAGGATGCGGCCCATGGGCCTGACTCATCTGTGCCCCATGTTGAACATGGTGGGGCCCCTTCTGCTGGCATCTCTTGGTCTCCAGTCAAACCTTCCCCAGCTCCCTCCCGCTCGCAGAGGATGTCACCAGTAGAGCTTGCAATGGGAACGGTCAGTCCCAATGGCTACCTCCCCTCTCTAACCACCAGCTCACGCCACCCCCGACCTCCCCACCCATCCCACCGAGCAGATGGGGCTCAGGTATATTTTTAGCCAAACATTTATCATTTGTCCCTTTGCAGCTCTCCAGTTCTGTCAGATTTCAGGGGAGTTCAAAGGTGTTTTCCTGCCTCCTACAAGCTCTGGGCTATTTATAGCTGTCCGATGTTGGCAGCCCCGCTTTCACGGACAACCGTGCGGTGACGATGTGCGCATGGAAATGGCTCAGTGCTTGTGAGTAACTCCAGGACCAGCCACGAGCCTGGGGAGTGACGGGGCATCGCTTACAGCCCTGTATAGGAAAGGGTGAGCGGTGAGGAGCAAAGAGACACTCCTTTGGGCTTCATATGAGAAAAAAGAAAACCACCACATTTACCAGGGAGATCTCTTAATCCTTGGGATGCTCCTTAGGGGAAGCGATGCTAATCCTGCCCCATGGGCTATTTCAAGTGAGGGTGGCCTAGTTGCCGCAGCTGCTCTCGCTGGTTCTAGCTCTGGGGATGCTCTTATTCTTCCTTTGGAGCTCAGCAGAGGACGAACATCATCCTGGCACAACATCGTTGCTGATCGCAAAGCCCTGCCTGGTCTGAGCTGCACGCCCCAGCAACGCGCAGTGCCGCAAGCCCCTCAGACACCCGTGTCCACCTCCCAGGCTGCGAAACGGCTTCCCCTGCCTGGGACCTGGGGGAATAGCCCCCAGTGCGGCATCACTAGGAGCCAAGAGGGTCACCTCTTACAGACCCACCCACACGCGGCTGGGCTGACCTTTCCCGAAGAGGTAGGGACCAGGTGAGCTACCAGCCACAGGCAAGCTCTGACCCACCATCACGGTGGAGGGAGAGAGCATGGTCTCCTGCGCTCGGCCATCTGGCAGTGAAGCCTGTCCAGGACACAGGGAGAAACCAAAGGAGACTTCTAGACTAGAGCTTTGTCTTTCCATGGTGACCATCGTTCCCAGGGACACTGAGAGAGACTCAGCGTCTGGGTCTTTTGGGATTGCATTTCTGGTGGGTTGGTTTTCTTTTTCTCTGTAGGAGGTGCCTATCCCACCTAACTGGGGAAATACAGCAGGGTGAAGCAGGCATTTCAAAGTTTCAGAGACTCGGGGTCTTGCATCCCTATAAAGCTCCACACTTGCTTACAAAGCTGCCAGGAAGGACCAACCTCTGCAAGCCACGAGGGCTTCACAAGCACGGGCTCTCTGGAGCTGTGCAGCTGGCCACGAGGATGAGCACCGGCCCGTTCCAGACCTGACTTCACGCTGTGGCATTTTCCACTCCTGCGAAAAACAAGCTCTCTGCCCGCAACCTGCTTCCACTGCCGGAGGGAACGCTATCTTCTGCATCTCTTCAAGTGCTTCCCTGCTCCGACCGAGGGCAGGAAGGGGAGAAGAATACCACATCCATCTGCGAGCACACAGGAACTCATACAGAGCTGGAAAAGAGCTGGACAGGGTCCAGGGCAGCAGGGACACACAGCCCTCTGCTCAGGAAAGGAGCCAGGGAGACTTCCATGGCCACAGCCGCCCTGGATCTCCATTTTACATCCCATCAGAACAGAAACACTTCACCTTCCCCTTTTCTTGCGTGCGCACACACCTCTCCCTTCAGCATCAGCTGCAGGCATATGGGAGTGTGGTGGACTATTTAAAGCAGACGCCCAATAACATTACAATTACTTACCATAAAAGCCTCGTGTTTCCAATAACAGCCTAATGTTCCAGGCACCTGTCCAACAAACTCTGAGTCTTCTTACCTGCCCACTGCGGGATTCAGATCCATCAGGCCTCCTAACCGACAGCTAGATGTGCCGTTGCAAAACTGCAAGGCTCTGGAAGACCTCAGAACGGCTGTCACATCTGTCTGCAGCGGGGACAGCGGTCACAGGACCTCTCATCCCTACTGGCAGCCGCCTACTGGGATCTGGAGTGGGCTGCAGGCAACAACTGGTGTGCAAGAGGCAACGTCAGAACCAGCGACTCTGTCTCCGGCTGGCAGCACCTGCCCGGCTTTGCCAACTACGGCAGCTCCAGCACGGTCCCCGTCGGCCACGTCTTCTCCTGCCGATGGCAGATGGCAATGGAGGGGCCCAGTGAGACCAGACGCCCCTCTCACCTCCTAACACGGTCACCCCGATGCTGGAATGAGGCGGAAATGGAGAAATGGAGCAAAAACAAAAGGGCTCATAAATGTTTTTCTTGGTCAGATCCCACGAGCCCAATCAGCAACATCCGCAATGGCTTTTACAGAGCGGGCTGGGCAGCGTGATTTTGTTCAAGTGTTCCCAGGGAACAAAAAAAAAACACATCACGAGCATGCTGAAAACAGTCTCCCCGATATGAAACCATGATTGTTCACCAGCAAAGTTACTTGCGGGCTTGGGAAGCAGTTCGCGAGCAGAGGAGATGGTGTAACAGGATGTGGGCATCGAATCTCCCTGCACCAGTAGACAGTCATGAGCGCTGGCGCTTCCCCAGCAGTCAGCTGCAATTTGTTTGCACACAGGGTTTGCTGGAAAATTGCATCCAGCCGTCCGGTTAATAAAAATCATCCTCACACAGCTCACCGGCAGTGTTTGCTGAATGAGAGATGGATGCTAAATTATTCACTCTGCACCGTCGGAGTCTCAGCGGCGGAGAGAGGGGAGGACGATCTCGCTGCTGCTAGTCATGTTCTGCTGTCAATTATAGAGCACTTCATTCTCGGGGCTGTAAGGCTACCATCTGGTACTAAATTCACTGAGAAAAATGGGAGAAAAGAAGGCAGCATTTTTAAGCATTGACTGCTCATCGTACAGCAGCTCTAGAACACATTTTTTAACATTCATGGGAAGAACAAACCCAGGGGGAAGTGCGGAGTGGAAGGGATAATATGCCATTTAGAGTGTTCCACCTACACGGATGTAGGAGAAACATATGAGGGCACAAAACCCCACTCTGCCTATCCTGTCTGGCACACCTGAGAGGTCAGTGGAGAGGGCAGACGTAGCGTAACCTTCTGGAGGTGTCACTGGGCTTCACAGCCAGGCATTGTCCCGTTCCTCAAGTGCTCAGCTGTTCTCTTTGGCTGCTGAGCTACCTCTCAGCCCACTCGCATTTTGAAGGATTTTAACCCTGACAGCCAGTGAAATTAAAATATTTGTGAGGTGATCAGCATGATGGAGGACCTCGCTCTCCGTACACAACTGGAAACGCTCAGAGAGGAAATTCTGAGGAGTTGCTGTTGGACATTCACGGCCAGGTGCTTTGGTGTCCACGGTGGAAGTGCTTTGGTGGAGCTGCATGATGACAAGACTCTGAATGCATCATCTGTGTTTGGAAGCACCCCCCGCCCTGCTGCATACCACACCGAGCAATTCGCTTTATCAGGAATCAAGCAGAGGAGACACATTAAACAGCAGAGCAGAGCAGAGCGTGTCCCTGCAGGCATAGCTGCAGAAGAAGATAGAGCACCTTGGCTGGATGTGAAAGGCTCCAGCAGAACAAAAGAGAAGGAGGCACCAAAAATCAGACATGAAAACAAGCTCATTAACCTGTTCAAAAATCCGCAGACTCTCAGCACCGAACACGAGAGATTTTGGGGGGCTTTAGTAAAGGTGGAGATGAGGGCACCATGCAATTCATTAATCTCTTACGTGGCCCGGACAGGAGAGAGGGACAAAGATGCAGTACTGACATGCGGCTTCCCATGGAGCATCGCAATGCTGGGAAGAACCGAAACAACCACAAGATGCCCTGGGTAAGTCCATTAACTGATGGGCTGCTTCTTTTCCATGCCTTTTTCCTCCAGGCCACGCACCTTTCACCCTCAGTACGACTCCGGAGATCATAGATGCTGGCACTGCATGGGGAGATGATGAGGGAGCTTGAAGCTCAGGTTTAAGATCTTCAACTTGCTGTGGCTTGGACTTCAAGCGTCCACAACACACTCAGGAAGACAAAACTTGAGCTGTCTGCTGCCTTTCCAGCCCTGCTTGCCCCCAGCCCATCCAGACTGAATGAAGCTTGGGTTCCCATAATATACTGAACGTTCTCCAAGTATGTCCCTCCCCAGAGCTTCCAGCATGGGGCTGAGGGCTCCAGTGAAGGCTGTGGCGAGTCTGGTCCGGAAGACAAATGTAGGCTCGTTATAGGCAGCACAGATTTGCCTGGTAAGGTCCTGTGACAGCTGCAGAAGGTCCTACGCCCTCACTTATCCTTTGTCTGGTCCAGAAGACAAATGTAGGCTCGTTATAGGCAGCACAGATTTGCCTGGTAAGGTCCTGTGACAGCTGCAGAAGGTCCTACGCCCTCACTTATCCTTTGTTTTATCTTTTACTGAGTAATTGCTTCAGAGAGGAGAGTCATCCTGCCTGCTGATGGGCCATACAGCTACATATTGGTGGGATCCCTCACGTGGGATCTTTACCGCTGGTGGAGCTGCCCAAAGAGATGGCAGATCCTACAAAGTCCCCCTGCTCCTGCACAAAGTTGGAAACACTCTTGGAAAGAGGCACCAATGAACTCTAAACCAGCCTCCACCTGGCACAGAAAAGCTCCATAGATTCCCTCGTCCTTTGCTGGAGTTCGGGCAGTCTCCCATTCATAGAATCATAGAATCCTAGAATGGTTTGGGTTGGAAGGGACCTTAAAGAGCATCTGGTTCCAACCCCCCTGCCATGAGCATGAAAACCAGGCAACACTGTGATGGAAAAGGAAAAGTGACTGGGACAGACACCTGCTGCTCCTCTCATGACTCTGTCCCTCTTTGGGGACCTGAAGCAAGAGCCAGGCTGGAGTTCTCTGCTTTGAAGGCAGCTCAGGAGCTGACATTTGCAATGCATTGTAAGGTGAGGAGAAAATCAACCAGCTGGTCCTACGAAAAGACCCTCGAAGTGGTACCAAAGCCACAGCCTGCACTAGGACGTAACCAAGACACAGCGTACCACGAGCTTTGTAGCTGAAGCTGTTGATTTACTCACCGCAAGGGTCACTTTTGCACCTTGTTTCGTGCCTGGTGCCCTGTAACACAAGAAGGACTCACTGACGGAACAGGTCAGAACCTGGTCCTCTCAGCAGCTCCGTACATGCTCCTTGCCATGTACTCTGCCCATTCTCTTGACCCTTTGGACACAGTGGCTCGTAGCAGAGGGAAAAAACTCTGATGTAAACTTGAATTCGCAGTCCTTTGGACTCTTCCAACTCTCCCATCTCTTTCTGCTCTGGAGCATATAGTGCTGAAGCTGCTGCTTTCTTCTCACCCCAGTCACCTCGCCAGTTCAGAAGCGATGCTCCTGCACAGCCAGAGATGCCAGATGCTCTCTTTACCTTCTAGCTCTCGCTCTCTCCCTTTCTGTCTGAAGTTGGTCTTTCTGTCCGAAGTTGGTCTTTCTGTCCTTGAGGAGCTGAGGGACACTCGAAAGGAAGGCAAAAACCCATAAATTCCAGGCAGTAAAGTCCATAGGCGCAGTCTCCAGGTAAGGCACCCTCCCACTCATCCCTAGGTACAAACAAAGGCTTTTTCCCCATTAGTTCTTCCCTAGCGTGTCGGACTCATCCAGCCCATTTCTTTCCCTCCAAAACATGGTGGGCTTTTAGCCCGAGCGTTGGGGGATGTTTGATTTTTTAATGCTTACTCATTTATTTTTGACATTGCCCAGGCCATTCCAGCACCCGCTTTATCTCCAGTGATCTTTGACCCTGGCGTGTCAGGAGTTCAATCTGGTACGTTCCACTCTTTGCCCCCACTTAATTCTTTTTTAGCTGCTCAGCCTTTGAAACCTGGTGCCATATGCCAGCCCAAAAGAGTCCTGATCAATACCGGGGGACCACGTCTCTGCGACCTTCCAACCTGCACCGTAAAGGGCAGAGGGCAGAGCAGAGTGTTGGCCATGTTTTCATTACCAGGTTTCAGCTGCGTTTGTTGGAGGGGGAGGGAGAGCCTTTCTTTCTTGCCTTCTTTCTTGCTTTCTTTTCATGAAATTTCGTCCAGCTGGGACACCAGAGCTCCTGGCTGCTTGTCGACTGCCTCGTTTAATGAAAGCCAGCAAGAGAACCGCTAAAAATCGAGGTGCCTGGAAAGGCAAAACAGAAAGATCAGCAGCACATCTCGGCGTAAGAAAGGAACTGTTCATGCCCGTCCCTTTCAGACAGCCAGGGTGCTTTGGGGGTGCAAAGACTCCATCTCCCTTGCAATGGAGGGACCCATTGAGAACCGCTCGGTCGGCACAGAAAAGCCCTGGCAGCAACGTTGCGGCTTTGCAAAGAGGCACCCGATTTCTCCCCCCCAAAGCTCAACCTCTCACACGGCCGAGCCTCCGCCACGAGGAAAGAGTCCCCAGGAAGGTGCTGCAGATCCGCAGCCGGGATGCACGTCCCTGCCTTGCGCCTCACGTCACAGGCACGGCAGTGGAGACCCCTCAGGCCACTCTATTTTCAGGCACAGGCTTGCCTCCTGGCCGTTGATTATTTTTTCCCTCCTCTTCTCTGTGCGAAAGGTACTGGCGCCTGCTTTCTGCCCTGGCTGCCACGTGTTGCTGTGCCACTGGGCTCTGGACTCGGCAGCCAAATCTGGTCAACCCTCCTGGTTCCCCACAGTGCAGAACACCCCCGGCTTCCCAGGGGTCTGCAGAGGGAAGATGTGATCAACCCACGCCCTCAACAAGCAACGGTAAGGGCCAGTGGGGTGATTGCTTGGCGTGGATTTGGCTGCTGCTGAAGAATTTAAGTCCCGCTGTTAGCACGACTGCCCAAACCAGTCCCACCCAGACTTCCCTTTCTCCTCACCTTTGCTTCCACCTCTCTGCAGAGGGAGGGACGGTTCCATGCCACGCTCTGCAGGACAAAAGCTATGTCCCGTCAGGACTAAAAGCACTTTTCAACGATCCTTGCAGACCAGAAGTTTGGGGGCAGTGGCTTGTGTATGACCCTTTTAGAGGACTTTTGGGGGCATTTTTGGGCTTAGATGAGTGGATGACTCCCCCCTTACCCCAATTACTCAAAGCCCTGTGGGTGAGAGCACCCCGTCCTGGCTCTCCCCAGGGTGTCTGGATTTCTCCCTGAGGCTGGAGAACTAAGCAAGCCCACACTAGCATTGGTCTGTGGCACAAGGGTTTGCCCAGGGACAACAACGATGGGGCATCTTACACCCAGTGCATGGTACCCATCGGTGGCAAGGAGAGCCAACACTCCAGACACGGGGCCCTGCTGTTCACCATCTAATTAACCCTTCTGACAGCTTCGATTAAAAATAAAGGGCCCTCCAGGTCCCTGCTGGAGTGGCCTATTTTACGTGTGCATCTCCTTGGTTTTGCCTCAGCGTACGATGTTCAGGAGGCAGTTATTTCAGGAAAGGTATGCTATAGATAACTGATCTGCCAGCCAGGTGTCATGTTCCTTCATTTATTTTCAATTACTTTGTCTCTTTAGCTCCAGCGAGAATTGCCTGGTGTCAATTCATTTGGTCACCTCCGCGCCTGCCGCACCTCTCCGGAGGCACTTCTCCGGTGTGGTGTGATCCCTCCCCAGGGACAGACTGTTACAAAACAGCTCTGCTTCTCTTTCAGCTCCATCTCGCTCTCGTCTTCCGGGCCACCCCCAGCTTTGTGCCCCACGTCAGGGTCACACAGAGTTTCTGGGAGCCACAACGGTGTGAGCGGGCAGAGGAGACAAGGTGAGAAACTCAGTCTTTGGGGTGGGAGCCTCCCCTCTGCTCCTCGGGATGCTCATGACAGCGATAAGCATGGGTAGCAGCAGTGCCCAGCACGCTCAGCTGCAAAGGTTTCCTGCAAACCCCCTTCCCAAGGCTGCCTGGCCCTCGCTGCTTACCAGGTGGCAAGTGCAAGGTCCCTGGACCTCCTCTGTCCCTTGGCTCCTTTCTCTGAAGCTCATTTGCCCTGCCGGCTGCTGAACACTGGGCCAGTTCGGGTGTCTACATGTGCATCCAGTGAACCGGACCTGGGGGCTTGTCTTGCCAGGAAAGGTGTTTCTCTCCTTTTAGGGGGACCTCCCTCAGGCAGAGCAGTCAGGACGAGGGACCCGGACCTTAATTTAAGTTTCCCTCTGCTATGTGCACACATAGATGCACAGAGATGCCTTGGTCCCCTAGTGCAAAGTCCTGGTCCAAACCCATGGTCACCCTTCCACCTGGAAGAGACAATCCAGCCCTTCTGCCTCTTGTCGGAGAATCCCACACAGTGCTTTGTGATTAAAGACGGGCTGAACCCTCCAAATCCATGTTCCCCTATGCCTAGGGGAGGTCCAGACCTGCAGTTCCAGTCTAGGCTCTCCTCTAGCTGAACCCTGTCATGGTGGACCACCTTTAGGATGAAGTATCTTCATGCTTGCTTACATTTCTGGGCACATTTTCACCTGCCTGAGCAGCTGTCCGAGCACGATCCAAGCCACTCCTGGCACGTCCCCACTCCTGCTGGCACCGCGGAGCTGGCAGGGCTGGTGACAAGGGCTTGCTCGTCTGCCTGCTAACTGTCAGCAGCACGGCCAGCTCAGCACTGATGGCGACAACAGCAGGGACCAAGAATGGCATGATGTCATTTTCAGATCCGTCGGGAAGTTCTCAGCAGCCACGGCTGGAAAAAAACAACATTTTCCTGTGAAAAAGGGCACTTTTGCTCCGGTTTCAATGAGAAAGAAATAAATAGCAAGCCTGGTAGTGACTGTCCTTAATTGATTAGTCATTTCTGCAGATGATAATTGCACATCAAAAGACTGAGATCCCACTGTTTCATGCAAATGTCCTTACGAATAACAGCAAGGCACAGGGGAAGCGGATACAGGAAATCAATCCTGTAGAAGCTACCCAGGAGAATTTGGAGCTTGAGCATCATTTCAGGAAAACAATTTTGCTCTGAACGTGCCTGGAAGAAATATCCTCAACCTCAGCTGCTTCCCAGGCACCAGAAACATGGAGAGGGAGGATGCCACGGGAGCGCCCGGGTGAGGAGCCCTCCAGCCAGCGGAAAGCATCACTTCTCCAGAGACCAGTGGAGAACTTCAGAATGCAGCTGGCTGCAGACTGGGGCTGAGACATTGCCGGTCATGCTTGTAGGGGTATGGTAGGAAGCCCAGGAAGACCAGCAGCCCTGCAGCCTGGTACATCTGCACTCGGTAGCTGCCAAGGACAAAGTCTGGGGAAGGAGTGAGGTGTCCAGAGGAAAAACCATGCCGGTGACTGGACTAAAACTGGAAGATGGACCTCTTGTCCCTCTTGCTTTTTGTGCATCATCCCCTGTTTAAGATCCTTTCTACTTCTTGCAGTTTTCTGCGCTCTCCAACACGTGTGTGGGGTGTCCATTCTGACTCCTGATCCCCAGGCTGCGACGTCTGGGGCACTGGTTGAGCTGCCGGCTCCCGGGCTCACATGAGAATCTCCGTGCTCATTTAATTATTTCAGTGAAGCTGCTAGCCCTGGTGTCTGGCAAAGGAGGCTTGTGAGCATGACTCAGTCAGCCTCCAAAAGCAGCAACGAAAAACAAGAATCTGCTGTGAGCTGCATCTTGATTTTTAAGCCAATCTCGTGATGTTTTGCAGGGCCAAAGCATGGGTCTGTGATATCAGGACAGCACCATAAACTGCAGGCTTTTCTGGGTGCTTGTAAGCAAGCTGTCTGTTTGCAACAGGACCATGGCACGTTGCCATCACTGGGGACCCTCTTGGCTGTAGGCACCAAGGTCCCTTGCACCCCCAGGGCTGCAGACACAGCATGGGTGAACCTTTTGCATGGGTGAACCTTTTGCGTGGATGAACCTTTTGCAGGTGTCATTTCTTATTTGGGCAATTTCAAAGGCTCCCAGCTGCCCCCACACCTGCCCGCTCACTGGTCCAGGTGGATCCCAAACCCATGATCCCTCCAAGGCCCCATTTTCCCAACATCACTGAGCAGCTCTGAGCAGCAGTAGGCGAGGCAGACCCGGGGGGGACCTTCAGACTGCACTCTCCTATCTGCCCAGGCCAGAGCAGCATCAGCTTCTTCTGGCCAGAGCAGCAGTCAGAGGTCTGCAGAGCAATACGCTGCCCTCAGCCCGACATGGAGGATGACTATGGCCAAGCGAGGAAGGGTTCATGGTTGTGGAGAAGCCACTCTGCAAACCCCTTCAGCCTAAACTCCTGCTCCATGGTCCCTGCAGCCTATGGTGACAGCAGGGAGCTAGATTTGACCTTCTACCTGGTCCTACCCAACTCTGCATGCACAGGTTCCTACATGCATGTCACCTTCAGTGTGAGTCAAAAACCAGCTGGCATTTAATTATTCTTTCGTCTCCTCGTCACCGTCCCTGACGAAGTCACTGACGAAGAAGTGCGTTGGATCCTCAGGGTAGGCTGAACTCCCCTGCTGACCTGCTGAAACCGCTGCAGCAGCTAGGTTCAGAGCCGTTATCTTCAGATGTCTTCAGCGTGGAGGGCTGTCGAGAGCTCCTTCCCTCTTTGTAGTCAGTGAAGAGAAATAGGCACTTTCAGGGCATGAGTCATCTGACCTATTTAGCCATCTTAGGAGGAGATGAATGAGTCCTTAAGAGGGCTTGTTGCTTTCCACTGTCTAGACAGCCAACCTCTCGACTGCAAACACCTAGCCTGGCTCTTCTGGAGCACACCAGGCACCCTTCCCAGTCTGGTGAGGGATGCTGGCTTCTTGTGGGTCTCCAGCACAGGCAGACATCCTCAGAGGCATTGGGGTTTGGCCTAATTTTGCTCTTTCTGAAGGCAAGGGAAGACTTCAACACCAAAAGGGTGTAAATCCACTTGTGGAAAACCTTCTCTGCCTCTAAGGGAGGGTTTCGTGGAGCTGAGCTTGCTCTGGCCTTGCTGGTCCTAGGACAGCATGTACAGGCCAGTCCTGCTCCGAACAACACCTGGCTGCGTTAGCCAAGGAAAAGTGGCTTATCGCTCTGGGATAAACCAGCAGGAGCGACTCAGCCGTCCAGGTGGTACAGCCACGTGAGCGTGAGCTGGTGCTACTGCCAGTTTTTCTGGGGCCCTGTGCTCTGCAGTGTGTGCCAGGGTATACTGGAGCTGGTGGAGTCTCTACTCGGTCTTCACAAGGGCGCAAAGCAGAAAAGCTGGTGCAGGTTAAAGAATCACCCTAATTTTAGGAGAAAGCCCAATTACTGTCACATTTTGTGATTCCTGGGACCATAACGTCTTTACACAGGAAAAGGAAAATCCCTAAGCAAGCAATTACCATCCTTTTCAGGTCATCGTGGTCTGTAGGCCACCTACCCATACTTCCCTGCTAATCTCCCATTAGAGTTTAGCTCCTGAGCGCTCCTTCAGCCTTCCCCTACAGACCACAGCCGGTAAAGATGCGCAGATGCCAGTAAGATTTGGTGGCGTGAGTTGATGAGGACAGGGAAGGCTCGGGAAGGTGGTACTATGCAGACAAAAAGGGCTCTAACATAGTTAAAAGAAGGCTGTGCATCTAGGAATGAAACTGGTTGGCTGTGGCCAAGAAAGTGGGACTTTGGCACTGAAAAGAGCCAGCGGGTGACAAACAGCCTAAAGCCATCTTTTGTTTTAAAAGCAGTGTGAAGAAGAGTGAGTCACAGCAGGGACCGGACTCATGTCTGGACTCCCCAGCCCTGAGGCAGATCCTGAACGCTGTGGCTGAGGCACTGGAACGTATTTTGGGAAGCACACTCTGATACCAGCAAGGCTACAGAGAGGACTCCGAAACCAGAAAAATAGCCTGAGAAAAAGGCTTTATGGTGAGAGGGAGGGAGAAGGCGTGTTCTGAATTAAGCACAAAGGTTGAGAGGGCTCTCGAGCACGGGTCTCACCTAGCAAACCCATCCTATGAAAGAACTCTTGCAGCTAGAGGAAACGGGGTCAGCCGGAGTCAAGGGCTAGAAGCTGAAGCCAACAAATTCAAATGGGAATTAGGGAGGTGCCACTAACCATGGGATTCATCAGCCACCGAATCTGTGCGAAAGGACTTCATGCTCTGGAAGTGCTCAAATAAAGATCCACTGTCTTTGCGAGAGGAGAGCTGTAGGCGAACTGAAGACAACATCGAGCCGAGAAGAAGTTACCGGGCTCTGTATGTGCAGAAGTGAGCGGAACACCGGCCTGTCGTGCACAAAGAGCTCAGAGGCACCAGCCCGAACCAGCAACTGTTCGTGCTGTGGCCCAGATTCATCATTTTGGGGCATTTGGGGCAATTCATCGTTCATCACCGAGGTGCCTTCTGCGGCTGGCAGGGAGACACAGCCATGTCCAAAGTGCAGCTCCTCCTGTGGAGGATGTCCACTGCCCTGTGGCGTCACCTCATCTCTTCTGGCAGCAGGAGAGACTTTGGGAATGTGTTGGAATCCCTGTGGAGCGACCAAAATCCCCCACATCTCAGGGACTTCTTACCTCGGTCCCTCTCTGTTTGCTCCTGCTCTTTGCTACAGGAGCCTGCCCTTCCTCGAGGATCTGGGACAGGGAAGCACATACTGAGATTCCTGCGGATTTCGTCAGGCGTCAGGAGAGGGCTACCAGGGGAGATCTCATGGAGTTAGAAATATACCCCCAACACTCAGTCCGTGCAGTGTAAGCCCAGCCGCCTCGCACCCCGCCGCCAGCAAGAGCCCTGCCGAAGCAGGAGGCTGAGTCATGCCCCGGCTGTCACGAAGACAAGAATGAGACCACGTTCAAAATTAATATATATTTTTATTGAATAGTTGCTCTAAGTGGGCTTGTGAAGCCACCCATAGAATTACTTCTTTCATCTCAGCAGTGGTTCAGTAACAGTTATTAGCTTTGCAAGAGAAGAAAACCAAACAGAGGAGGGTGCATTAAAATAAATAGGTTATTCTTTTTCTTATCTTTAAAATAAACTTTTCAAATAAATACTTTGGCTTTTTTTATGTTTTTTCCCCTAAAAGGTACAAGAGTATTGTCAAAAAACAGCCATCGGGTTATAAACATATATTATACCTTATAGAAAGGAACCCAAATGAAGACAGCCGGGGGAGGGATCTCTTTATACACTGTACAGGATGCCTTTGTACCAACCAAACAGAGCATGAGAGGCTTCGGTTCTTGGTACGAGACTCTCCTTCGAAGCCAAGGGCGATACGTCTTCTGAGGAGAGCTTTGTGCTGAGGACACCTGGGCTGGCAGGAGGCTGCGGAGCCGCTGCCTGTTCGCAGAGCATCGCAGAGGCCCGAGGGGACTGCGGGGGAAGGATGGGCAGGGGGAGAGGGAGGGGAAGGGGAAGGGGCTCGGCCGGGGCAGAGCGGCAGCACGGGCAAGGTGGGGACCAGCCATGCCAGCTCCAGGGTGACCACCCGTCTCTCAGCTTCCCCTCGCCCGGCGCTCACACGTCTGCTCTGCCCCACGGAGGCATGCCATCTCTTCCCGTCCACCCAACGTCCCTCCTGCCCGCAGTGTCCCTGCGAGGGGACCGCTCCGCCTCCCTGCCTTACGTCCTCAGGGGATTCTCCTCCAGCATCACCCAAGCAGGACAACAGGTCTCACCCACACTCTGGGAGAAAGGGTCTGCAAGAGATCCCGATGCTCACTGAGAAATAGCCCGAAGCAGACCGAGCCCAAAGAGATCACAGCTCTGGTTTGGCCCTCACGGACCAGACGCCGACCAGCAGCCTCCAGCTGCTGCAAGCATCCCGCAGGTCTGGGCTCCACAGGCTCCTTGCAGGAGACAAGCCTGAACTGGATCCTGTTAACGACCAAGAATGGGCTTTGGGGTGGGGGTACGTCCCTTGTCTACTTCCCTCACACACTGATCACAGAAAGACCTTCCAACCTCTGAAGACCTTCCAGCTTCCTCCAGCCTCGAAACACCCAAGGGCCAGGGACAGAGAGCTAACAAAGCGGGTGTGGGGAACAGCGAGTCTGGGACATGGTGTGCTCCTTCCCTGCACAGACCAGCCATGCAAACCTTGCAGCAGCTCCTCTCACCCCTCCGCTCACCCCTCTTCACTGCGCTACAGCAGCCGTTCACAAACCGTTATCCTGTGCTTTGGCATCTTTCGGTCGATGACACTTGCCCGCCGGTCTTTGGGTTCACACATGGGGATAGGGAAGAGCAAACTCAACGGGATTTTATGGGAATCTGAGAGTAGAGTCCCAAAGAGCTTCCCCCCCAGTTCTTCGAGGAACCTGGCTGGCACTGATGTTTCTCTCGGTGGGTGGTTTTCTGGGTGGGCAGCAGCCCAAGCACCACTTCTGCCCTTCCACCAGGAGGTCTGGGGGAGCTGGGATGGGACGGAGACCCCGCCTCAGTCCCCAGAGACCCCTCCTCACCAGTGCTGGGACTGACCAGACGTGAGCCAGTAGGGAAGGAGGGGAGCGGGACCCAGGGAAGCCCTGGAGAAAGCAAGGGCCAGCAAGAGCTCTTGCATGGATACAGCTTTGGAGGCCTGGGTGGGAAGAAGCAGCTCCTGCATGGGGAGCAGAGCAGGAGGAGCTCAGGTCCTGTTCGGCAGCTCCCACCTCCTGCTCCGTTGGCACTTGAGTCACTCTTTCCCCATCTGGGTTTGCCCTACAGCCCCGCAGGGTTCCTGGCAAAGGAGCCCACGACCGGCAGAGACACACGACGCAGAGAAATGTTCCCTCGCAAAGCAGATACATCCTTGTCAAATCACAGCGGCGCAGGCAAAACAGAGGACTCAACATGTGACTCTCCCAGAAGAAAACCAAAAAAGACACGTCAGGGCAGAGAGAAACCCAAACTGCCAGGACAAGCAGCTGCAAACAAACATCTGGAGCAGATGTTATCTGACTCATTACAGGGTGGGGCAGGAAAGGGGCTCACAACCCCTACCAAGACTGGAGCCCTCTCTGCAGGGAAACCAAACTGGCAGCCAGAGACGGGGAGGGAGCAGGATGGATCTGGTCTGAAGACGTTAGGAAAAGCTCAGGAAAAAAAACATGATCAGAGGCTACCCGCAGCCGTCCTGACACCAGATGAGCTCGGTGAACCAGAGCTGGGCCCCTTGGAGAGATTTTGGCAAATCCTGACCTGTCCTTTCTGCTGAGATCAAGGGAGCTCGCGCAGACCCCTCCAGATGGAGCGGGGAGCAGGAACCCCACGAGAAGCCATCTGCCCCTACGAGCAGCTCTAATCTTCTCCAGCCCACGGCCTGGACGTGACTCGGTGTTTTGCCCTCGACATGATCAAACAAAAGCCGCGCGCTGGTCTGACAGCCCTCAGTCCCCTTCTGGGTCTCTCGTCCTCTCCAATTCCCTTCTACGTGTCCCGTGTTTCACAAAATTCATCTCACAGGTTTGTCATTTCTTGGAGATGAGATATTCAGGAGACCTGGCTGGACTCCTCAGCCCCGTACCCAGGCCATGGCAGGATTCCCTGGTAGAAATGGGACTTCCGCACTGACCCAGAAAAATCCCATTAGGTAGAAGGCTACTGGCAGGCATCCCGGCCACCAACCAACTGCCGAAGGTAAATACGCCGCAGCAGTAGCGCGGGGCTCTGCCTCACCGTGCCGGTGCCAAGCAGAAGTGGCTCCGGGGAGCTGGTGTGTGGACAGTCATCTCCTCATCCTATGGCTCCAGCACCTGGGGGAGGTCACCCCGTGCTTGCATGACTTCGGAGGCCGCGAAAATGATGAAGCTTCACATGTTGAGTCATTCCACCATCAGGAGAGGAAGCAATGAATTGCAGAGATACAGAGGTGGTAACTAAATTTACAAGTAGGATCCGTTTAAAAAGGAGGAGGAAAAAAAAAAAATCAAAGTAGAGCAAGTTGGAAAATTCTGTTCATTAGTTTTCTTTTAAAAGTTTCAATGAACTATTTCACATTCTTATTCAAGCGAGGCAGTTCCTCAAATCCTCAGTGAGAAAGGGACCTTTTTTCCCTAAAAAGAGTTTTACATTTTTTAGGAAGGAGGAGTTTAATCAGCACCAACAGAGAAGTGAACCGAGCGTTCAAAAGGAAGGGTGCCTCTTGGTGGAAGTCTCTCCCCCAAATGTCGCTTGGAAGTAGTGAGCCAAGCAATTATTGGCATATGGTTAAATATGTTTGCGATATATTTTATAACTGCTGCCACAGAGACATGGACTGACCTTCTGGGGGTGCGCACGCCTATAGCGCATCGCCCGAGAAGGTCACTGCCTTAAACCCCGAGCGATTTCAGAGTCCAGGGCTGGCCTCAGAGGATGTGCAAGCTGCACAGGCATGGCCCTCTCCCTCCTTAATGCCAGGAGATCCTCACTGTAACCCAGAGCATCGTCCCGAACTCCCCACAACTTGTGGAAACAGGCTCTCCATCCCTGGCCAGAGGAAGCATCTTCCAACATCACCCCTTGGGCTCTAGGTGACATCAGGGTGAAGATTTGGGTCACGGCCGTAACGTCCCCAGCACAAACTTCACCCCGGAGATGGGATTCGTCTCCCCTTCCACAGGGAACCGCGAGTTCGGGGTTTGGGTCCCATTTGGATCAAAGGAGACAGGCGCTGCCAGAACACGATTTAATGAATAATGTTTTCAAGCGGGATGAATCACTCCCTGGAACCGCTTTCCTCTGCAACAGAGGGAGCTTGGATCAGCCGCGATTTTAAGATAGCAAATGCACGGAAAGAGGAATCCCGTCATGAGAGTCGACCTCCTGCCTCGCCCCACAGCCAGCACTAACTCCTACCCTCTCTCCGCAAAGCAGACCCCCCCCAGGACAATCCGTCAGCCTCCCTTTGCCCNTCTCCCGGCTACCCGGGAGGTAAAGGTCTGGGATTAGCAATAAACAGACTGGGAAATCATCTTCCACCATGTGCGAGCGTACCAGGAAGCCAAACCTCGCATCTGGCACCATTCACAGCAGTATCATGAATATTATTAGTAATAGACCTAGCCATCCTAACGTTATATTTATATATACAAAAATAGATCCACAGAACTCTGCGTAAAGAGGTGGCTGGGGGAAGGCGACGGATGAGCCCTGGACGGCAGGGTCTTGGAGGAGGCCAAGGGGCATGTTGCATATATTTCTCCGGGGGAGCCGTTGGCTTCCCTCCACACTCACACACCTCAGAGGAGGGACAGGCAGGCAGAGCCAAGCACCAGGAACATCATCCCGGCTCCAAACTCCCCCAACCGATTGCCCGATGTCAACAGGGTCACCACCGAGAGCTGGCACCACGGGTTTGCAAGCGGAGATGGGGCTGAGCCCAAGACCAGGAGGGGCTCTCCTCGATGGCAGCAACGGGTTGGGCTCATCATCATCACAGCAAGTAGACCACGAAGCGCTGACCCCGATTCAGGTCTCCTTCTGGTCTGCAGATGGCCCAGCCCCAGGGCTTGGTTCAGAGCCACCTCTATGGCAGAACACCCTCAGCAGCGCCGGGAGGGTTTGCCTGCCAGCGTGATGTGGGCCAAGGAAAGCGAGGTGAGGACTCAAAGGCAGCTTCTACAGGGAGGGAAGGTCAGGCTCCCATCTTCCAACACCACCTTCTGCTCTCTGTTTCCCTCCAGCCCGAAGCAGGGTCTGCAGGAGTCCCCGACGGAGAGTCCCCCAGGACTGCTGTGAACCAGCCCGAGTGGCAAACGTTGGCAGTTGGGTTTAGGGTATTTTTTTTAAAGTGAATTCAGTGCTGGTGGAAGGTACCAGATCAGGGCTCTCGGGGCTCGAGCATGGAGCCGGTGCCTGCGGCATCTGCTCGGTGGTGGGATGGAGCTGGGCGGCAGCTCCCGTCCCGGCAGGGCTTGCGCTCTGGAGGCAGCCCTTCAAGGCATGGAGAAATGAATGGCAATTTCAACCCAGCTTCTTGTTCTCAGCCAAATCCCAGAGGGGACCTTTCCCTCGCTGCAGTCGGGCAGAAGCGAGTGGGCTGGGCTGCCTCCGATAGCTCCTTCCCCTGCCAGAAGGTTTCTAAAGCTTCCCACACCTTCCCTTCCTCTTTGAGACAGAAAAATACGCTGCCACCTCATTCTGAAGCTTGCTTGCTTCTCCCAGTGACTCCCGAGCCCAGAGAGAAGCCACTGCCACCGGCGCGACCCCGCTGCACCCCAGCCCCTCAGGGAAAGCGGACCTACGGCCACGTGAGAGGAGAGAGGCCACCCGCCAAAAGTGCTGGAGAGAGACAGAGAGAGGGAGAAGGAGGTCTGGCTCCTGGAGGACTCCTGCAGAGGGGATGCGTTGACCTGCCTCTTCCCCCCATCGGGAAGGACCACGCCATGGGGCAGTGGCAGCTCCTAAAGCCCTCCAAGACCAGAGTCCTGAGGAACCCCGGGTTGCCCGGTGCCATGGGGCACAGCCAGGGTGGGCACCCGCAGCTCTCCCGGCCGCTCCCGGTCCCTCACCCACACGTGCAAAGCCACCGTTTCCCACCAGCTCGGTCCCTGGTCACCCAGCCGCCTTCGTGTTCCCGGAGGCCAGGGCACCCCCAGTTCACCCGTCTCATTCTGGGGAGGTGATGGTGGGTAGGGGGGAGCGCTGCAGAGCGGAGGGAGCCGAAGGAGGAGGGGGGACGGAGGGCAGAGGAGGAGGAGGAGGACGAAGAGGAGTAAAGCCCGCTTCTCCTCGCCGGGAGGGTCATACCGGCTTATCCAGCGCCTTGGGGAAAGGCGTGCCGCTGGAGGAGGAGATCTTTCTGCAGACCGTGTTGGTGTGGCTCTGGCAGCGGCAGCCGGGTCGTTTGAGGCCGTCGTAACCCCGCTGGCAAAGTTTGAGGCACCCCAGGGTAGGAAAGTAGCAGCAGAGGCAGGGCATGAGGAGAGAGAGGAAGCTCATGGCAGCCCAGCGGGCACAGCAGGACCCCGGCCCACAGGAGCAGGGGTCGTCGGCACAGGTGTCCTCGTCGTCGGTGGAGCAGTGGTAGAAGAGACCCTTGACGCAGCAGAGGCAAGTCCCGTAGTCGAGGAGGCTCTCGGGGGAGCAGAGGCAGCGCTGGTTGCAGAGCCAGCAGGAAGGCAGGCTGCGGGCGGCCGTGCAGCGGGCACACTTGCATCGCCCGCACTCCTCGCAGATGAAGAGGTGGCCGGCGTGGAGGGTGGGCTTCTCCGGCAGCCCCTTCAGCGGGGACTCCTCCGGCTTCAGCTCGCCGGCCCGGGGCTGCGTCCGGACGAGGGAGTGCCCGGAGTGGGAGGGCGTGAGGCTGCTGAGGAGACGCTGGTCGGAGGCGGTGGTGCTTTGGGAGATGGAGCTGGCCGTGCTGGAATGGCTCATGTGTTGCTGCAGAGGCGGCATCTGGTGCTGTTGGCTGTGGCTGCGGTGCAGGTCCTGGAAGGTGGAAGACACCAGGCGGTCCTGGGACCACTCCTGCTTGTGCGGTGGCTGGGACAGGGATGGGTTAGAGCGGGCTTGCTGGAAGCAGGCAGCCGGTCTCTCCACGTAGTTGTTGCTGGCACGGATGGAGCGGATTTGGTCAATGGACAGGACCTGCTGGAAGTCCTCCGCGGGTGGCTCCATCGTCTCGTCACAGCTGAGTTCAGCCACACTGGAAGAGAGCTGCATTTCCAGGAGCGAGGAGACCCTGCGGCATCAGGGCACATCTAAAGATCCTAAAGGATGGGGCAGGAAGACAGAGAAAGCACTCGCTTTACACTTTATAATGGACCCATCCACACAAAGCGGGAAGCAAAGACTGGCCGGAGAGCTCCTAATGAAGTAATTTCCAACAACCAGACTCAGAAGCACCTCTGTGCCCGGGGAGTCATCAGCTGGACAGGTCCAAAAGGCAAAGGCCATAGGATCTGTCCCTGGAAACAGGTCAGCATGGCACCTCCCCGCGCTTTTGAGCTTCTCGTGTCCTTCCAGGGGCTTTCCCACCCCTTGTCTGCACTGACGGACCCCGTCTGTCCATCTGTCCATCTGTCCTCCATCTCCTGTGACAGAGCCCTGGCCCAGGCTGCCCAGGGAGGCTGTGGAGTCTCCTTCTCTGGAGATATTCCAGCCCCGCCTGGACGTGGTGCTGTGCAGCCTGCTCAGGGTGACCCTGCTTGGGCAGGGGGTTGGGCTGGGTGACCCACAGAGGTCCCTGTCAACCCCGACCATTCTGGGATTCTGTGATTCCTTCCCCCGGGGACAGTGCCAGCCCTCTCTAGAGGAGGGGAAGCTTGAAGCTGCTGCTTATCCAGAGCCAGCGACAGAGCTGGGAATGGCATCTGCCCCGGAGCAGGAGGCTCTGCCTCGGGGCTTCCCAGCACAGCCCCAGCAGCCTCCCGGTGCCGTACCCCGCACACGCCGGGGAACCGAACGCGTCGAATTCCAGGCAACCCCAGCAACAAATCGCCGCTCGTGAGACACGACCCCAGACTCCCCGAGCCCCGGCGGATCCCACCGCAGCATCGCAACCCAGCGACAGCCGAGGGGCAAACGTACCCCCGCCGCGAACACCGAGGAGGGTGGGTTTCTCCTCAACCCCGGCACGAGCTCGGGGGGAAGCAGGGGAAGCAGGCTCCGCGGCAGGCAAGCTTAGAAAAGAAAATCTCCCGCTTCCGCTGCCTGCGAAACGGAGCTGCCCCGGAGCGCGCAGAGCACGGAAGCCGCTCGTTGCACGCCAGACCCCGGCGAAGAGCTTTCCCCCAGCACTTCCAGCCCAGGTCTGAGCAGCGGATGCGTGCTTTCCACGCACAGCCGGCTTCCCCGGGACAGAGCTGCTCTCCTCCGGCAGATCAAACGAGCGGTCCCTCCGTCACACGGGTGTTGTCACGCTGCCCGGGCCCACAGGAAGACTCTGGTTTCAGTGGGAAGCTCCCCACCGGCCCTGCTCATGGTCAGCAGGCCAGGCGGCCGGCGGAGGGGCCACGGGCGGAATCTGCTCATGCGGCAGGGAGAGGCAGAGGGAAGATTGATTTTCATTAGCTAGGCTGACCTTGAGGAGCAGGGGAAAGCAAAGGCGACTTACTTTGACTGCTCAAGCAAGATCTGGCCTCTCCCATCCCCCTCCCCGGAAAGGAGAGGCAGCCGATCTGCTGAGATTTGGGTTTTTCCTGCCACCATCACCCCCCCCCTCCGCTGCCCCCGCCATGCGATCTCAAGCGGGATGCTCGCCCCGTCCGGGGAGATGCCAGCAGGGAACGAGTCGCTCTCCCGGGACACCCACGATCGCTCCGGACACCAATGTGTGTAACAGAAACACCAAGGTGAATTGGGAGGACACAGCTGACCCAGGGAAGGTTTTGCGACCGCACTGCCGGGACGGGAACGGGCCACAGAGGCAAAACACCCCCCTGCGAGGTGTCACCTGCAGGCGCTGAGCTCCTCACCCGGGAAGGTCTTGCCAAAGCAGAGGCCGGTGAGCTGGAGCCCTCCGGACCCCTGAAGAGATGGGACACTTCTCAGCCCGCAGTGAGGACCACGCCGAGGGGAGCAGCAGGGGGTTCCCACGCCCAACCCAGATCCCATCCTGGGGTTGGATCAGGCAGGGGACAGTGCTGATTTACAGCCAGGGAGGAGCTGCTCACGCCTGGGTGCCGGGCTTCGGCAGCGCGTGGGCACTGGGACTCCGCCGGCGAGGCTCCCGGGGTCGAACCGAGGTGTGACCCGGAGGGGGAGACCGAGGCAGCGGAGGGTCCCGCTGCGACGGAGCCGGCGGGGCTGGGAGAGGAAGAGCAGCAAAAGGGCAGCCCCGGTGCGGTTGCACCCCATCCTCGGTGCCAGGCCGGCAGCTCGGGAGCCACGTGGAGACCCCTGAGCGGAGACGCGGGCTTGGGCAGGAGGAGACGCACAGGGGCTGCTGCCAGCAGGAGCGGAGCCCTGGGGGCAGCCGGCAGAGAGAGGAGCCGGCCATCGGGCCACGCAGGGCATCCCAACCCGGACACTTCGGATCTGGGTGCAGGGCTTGGAAATAGCATCCCGGGAAAGACAGGTCCTGGGAGGAGCCCCCGGCACCGAGCCGGGGCTGGAACGCTCCAGGGCCTGCGACCCGTCGGGGTTAGACACGGACCCAGGCTTGCTGGGTGGGGGGAGGCAAAGGGGGACCCAAGGGGACCTGAGCCGGATGATCCGTGCGTCCCCCACTCCAGCGGGACGGGGGGAAGCGGGACTGAACGACCGGAGCTTGGGACCCCGCTCCTGCCCCCTCGCCCCCGGGGGAGCCCATTGCCCCCCACTCGCTCCCAGCCCACCCCGCTCCAGCCGGATCGTGGGGCTCCAGCCGGTCCGAATCCCAGCGTGCATCGGTCTGACCGTCCCCGAGGCACTGCTGCACCCCTCCCTGCCTACCTGCCTGTCTGGGGGGGACCTGACCCCAGCCTCCTCCTCCTCCTCCTCACACCCGGCCTGCCAGGCAGGCATGCCAGCCCCGGAAACCGGGCGAGCTTTCTGGCCGCCGGCAGCCCTAAACATATAAAGTTCGTGCGATAACGGGCCAGGGGAGGGATCGTAAAAGCAAATGATTTACAGGCTGGAGGTGGCTGCGAGCCGGGGACGAGCTGCGCGGGGCGCCCAGGTGGGACAAAAGGGCTTTCTCCCTCCGCAGGGACCCCCTCACCCTGCCCCGGGCGCTGCGGGGTGGTGTGGGGCGGTGGTGGGAGGCCGAGACCCCAGCCCTGCGCCACGGGCAGCCCACGGGTGGCCCCGACCCGGGCTGCAGCCCCGCCGCGCGCCGGGACCCCCAGCCCCTCCGTCCCCACATCTGGCTCAGAGCCGGG
>Ga0065711_1031035_pt1 | contig 30725 bp, 6 predicted proteins | sample Hoacrofraction12_FD_59098 | JGI IMG/M metagenome (GOLD analysis project Ga0065711, IMG submission 59098) | Hoatzin crop microbial communities from Cojedes, Venezuela - Epithelial fraction 12 v2 (version 2) | ecosystem: Host-associated > Birds > Digestive system > Esophagus > Crop | place... | reverse complement strand
CCCCCCCCCCATATCTCTATAACCCACACAATATCGTTAAAAACCAAAATCTAGCAAAAAGAAACCCAGCCTCGGCCGTTGTTACTTGCAGAGGCCGGTAAGTCCTCACAGGCATCTGAAGTTTCCACCAGCGATGCGCACTCACTAATCCCAGACACAGCAACACGAGCTCTTCCAGGCTGAGAAACCGTGAACCCTTTTGATGTAATACACCCTGTCCCTGCCCCCCAACATCCCCCCAGGCTCCAGGAGAAGGGATTTGATAGTTCTCTTTTGTTTTATCCAATTTCTTAGGTATTCGTTTTTCTTCCATTAAAAAAAGCACTACTTTGATGCAAATCATTTTACCAAAACATCCCATTCTCTTCTGTAGAATAATTAGTTATTAATATACATTGAGTAATTGTAAGCAGACAGTTTAACATAAGTAGGAGGTGTGCTTTATCAGGAAAGTATTTTTTATTACGGTTATTCTAGATTTACTATTTAAACTTTAAGGCTATGCTTTACTATGCTTTTGCTCTATCTCTGAATATTTGTATTGTTGATAAAAATACTTTTCAATAATCTAATATACAACACAACATCATTGTAGGTGTAGGCACTGCTTAAGTATTTTCAGAAATCCTTTGTGTGCAAATTTAGCTTTCTTCAATCTATACATTTTGGTAAATTTGGAGTTTAAAACAACAGATTTTGAAATTGATACTGTAAATTTTAACGTGGAATTCATGTTTTGAGTCACTCTGCATTTCAAATTCTATAAAGATGCAAATGAACATTAGGCTGCAGCTGTGAACTGTATGTCTCATGTAAATGGTTACTTTACATTAACAAGCAGAACTTACCAGGTTTAAGAACGTTCCAAATATGTATTAATTCTTCAATGTAGTTTATCCATTTAGGCACTTAAATCTTGTACCCAAATTTATGTTTGGATTGCTAATAAAACACAACTCCTTTTAAATATATCTGAGACGTTTAGACAAGTACGACTTGTGAAAAAAGGCATCAAAAATAAGCTTCAACACCACCGTAATATATTTTATTCTTCAGGATGTTACACTGTAATATTCTTCAATTGGCAGCTCATTGCATCAAATGTTTGTAGAAAGCGGGTAGATCTCAAAGTTGTTCAGAATCTCCTTCTCCAGGGATGCAATGAACATCTTGATCCTTCATGAAACAGGCACCAAATGCCAATTCCTTCATTAATGAAGCCAGTTGTGTCAGTGCCCGAACTTCAGAGTCACTAAGTGGCAGAAGACACCCACCAAAAGCATTACTTCTCCTCTTTGATTTTCAGCAGCAACTTTTTTTTTTTTTTAAAAAAATCATTGGTCTCCATCCAAAATCTTACAGTTCCCCAGCCTCGCATGCATATACTGTAGTTAAGGATAAATTTAAAGGTCATTCACACTGTCCCCAACGAGGATGTCATTCCTTCATACTGTTTCTTCTGTTGACAGCAACAATGGATTAATATATTCAAATCCTTCAAATTCTGACTGATCTATTCGCTTTATTATATCTCTGAAAAACAAAAAGCATTGTTTTGTTTTATCCATTGCAAATACTGGTTTTGTTGCTGTACTTTATCCTCAAATAACAAAATACCTTAATGTATGTATATGAAGTTCTACAGAAGCAACAATAAACGGGAAAAAAAAGTCTCTGAACATACAAATACTTAACACTAATGTTTCATCCCATATCTAACGCAGCATGACTGGAGATTTTGAAATGTGTGATAAAAAGCTTCTTCTACCCTTCCACTTTGGCAACATGCACACTTCTAGGGCCCAGAAAGAAGCATATAATAAACAACTGTTGTTTTATAATACCAATTTACAGATAAGAAACAGGTATTTTGCTGTCAGCAAGGGCTGCTAACATTGTATGTAAGATAAATACTACAGTAGACTATATTCTAATGCTAAGTACATAGTTTCTTCTCAGTAATTTTCAAGTAATTTACAAATTTCTTAATATGCAATTGTCTTTGGGGAAAAATAAAAACATACTCATCATCTGGGGTTAGCTGCACAGGTTCGCTGGTGAACTGTGTATCAAAGTTATCCAAACCATAATCATCTGTGATCTGAGGCTGAAACGGAGGGGTGGTTTGCTTCTTTTCCAGCTAAGAAAAAAAAAATAATGGAGGAGAAAAATTAAAATACTGAATATTTACAAAATCCCTTAAGAACATAAACATATATTGTACATGCACTGAAAAGTCATTACAGTTGAGTGTAATACTGGTGGAAGATATAAGTACAATCTGACATTAAATTTTAGACACTAAATGGCGTATGCTCATCCTGTTTATCCTATTGCTGTACTTTAAACACTAGAACTTAAGAAAATTATCAGAAATTAATAAAATTAAGTTTAAAACTATAGAAGAAGCTGTTTCCCAAGTCTCTTGCCTACACATTAAGAAAAAACACTGTTGCTATACATCTGGCTCAACAGTTTTTAAACTGAGAACTCACTCCAGAAGCTTTCCATCCCAGCCAAGATGCTTTCCCAGAATACAACTCGTTTTTCCCTTTTATAAGCTCCTCAAGTTGCTTTTTGTAAAGGCAGCCTCTTAGATGACACCAAATCAACATAACCAGACTTGTTTATGTTCATTCCAGCACAGAACAGAAAAGAAAGCAATTATTTGCATCCCGATCAGTCGCTGGCCACATGGGTAAGCCATCATTAAAAGCAAGTAGTACTAATCAACAAAACAGATAAAGCAGCCCAGAATTTTATTCTGCAATTAAAATTTAACCATGAATACATTTACATACAATATTTCCTGTTACAGGAACTGGAAACCCATATTTATCTTCATCACCAGAGACAGTCAATAAAACACTGGACTTTTTTACTCAAATAATGACGTTGTAGTCATTAACAACCTTTCCTCATTTGCTACACCAGTAGCATGTTCAACAGTATCGCCTGTTTTCCAATTAAGGCAAGTCCCTACTGTCCTCCAGAGTTATTAGCTCCCTTCTCACAGGTATATTGGTATATCAAACCCAGCCAATAATCCTGTTTCGTGATTTTGCACGACTAGCTAAGTTCTCACCACCCAAATCACTTTTTACCCCAAACAACAAGTAATACTACTGTTTTCTACGTTACGTCTATCATATTACTCAGTCTCCCAGTGAAATATCACAGAATATGAAATATCTCAAACTACAGTAAATCAATAGAGCTTTTGTAGAACTGACTACGAATTAAATGGATTTATACTTCTCACATTTTCCTGAAGTTATTAATTATACACCACTCACTTTTGTGAACAGAATCCTCTTCATCATGACTTGCAATTTCACACTGCACTCTAATACAAATACTGTCTAACAAACCAAAGCAAGCTCTCTTCTGCTTCGTAAAGAGCAAGAGGGGAGGAAAAAAACCCACTCCAGTGCAACTTTAACTGATGCTTAAACTCACTGGTTGCAGTCAGCATTGGCTGCCTCTCCCACCCACAGCCTGGGGAACATCCAAACCAGCTCTCTTACACCCTACGGAGCCTACGCAACAGCCAAGTGATAGCTACTGCTCAGGTCCTTCACACAAGCAAACGAGCTACTTCAAAGCACTATATTCTGGAAAATCAGTAATAGGTAAACACTCCTGCTCAACTTCAAACTCAAATAATAAAAACCGTGTGAACTGAACCGCATTGATAACACGCAACCAGAACAGCTCCTTCTTCAAACACTTCTTAGTCTAACTAGAAAGTCACAGCATTTCAAAGACATCACATTGCTTAACACATATGGCTTCAGTTAAGTTTCTTCTACAAACATCTGGGTGTTTTATGGAAAGACGACTGACCAAATATTTATGTCCGTAGTTGTCAGTATGCTCACGTAATGCCTTAGACTAAAAATATGTAATTCAGGGATGGGATACAACCAAGGTAACGAGGAACGCATTAACGCTAGAGAAGAATTATGTATGAAAGAGCTTAACGTTTTAGAATGTGTAAACTGTACATTTATGCACTTCTAATGCCTAATTAATTAGAAATAGGAAGAAAAGCAAAACGTCTGTGTGCTGCAGTAAGCAATGACAGAAAAACAGCAGAACTAAAAACATTTAACAGTATCTTTCATTCTAAATACAAAATCCTCACATCTACATATTAACGAGTGGTATGGTGAAACCCATTACAGGCAAACTGGACGCAAAGAAATCTTATTAGCTCAAGAAGTAAAGAGTCATCCGATTCACTAAGAATTAAATAAGAAAATGTCATACACTGAAGTCTAAAATTAGCTCACAAATTGACATTAAATTCTCATAGGATCATAGAATAACTCAAGTTGGAAGGGGCCCATAAGGATTGAGTCCAAAATTACAAGCAGCTGATTAAGTTTTCCTGAATACTCTAGATTTACTTCATATTGCATGGCCATGTGGTCTGGAAAAACCTATTTCTTTAAAGAAGCTCCTGTACTGACTTTGGAGACTCACCTGGAATGGCCTGAAATTAGTACTTTAGAAATAAGCAACTCTGAGCTCTGGCTTTAGCTTTCCCCAACCCCACAACACTGATCCCAGCATTCCAGAGTTCCCTCACATCCAACATTCTCCATCTCATCCGCCTCCTCTCCCATGATCACGGGCCCATCTCCCTGCTTATTTTTTTCTTCAGGCTACTCAAGAAATACAGGCTGCTGACCACCAGCCAATACAAGTGTCCTGATTAGTTCCCCACTAGGGAACTAAACTGGTCTCACCTACCAGGACGCTCATTTTCACGTAACACAATGTGGTATCTTTGAACTCTACCTGCCTTCAAAATAGCAAAAAAACTGATGAAATGGCTCAAAACTTCTTAGGGTTGTTAGCTGGCAAACGAACAGTACAATGTAGAAGTCCCTCCTTCTTCACAAATACATTAAAAAAACTACTGCCATAACATAAGCATTTGAAGGGAGTTATGATAAACCTTTCAAAAGGAGGCTCCATCTGATTTAACAGAATCGAGACTAATTTCAACCTACACAGTCACAGAGGCTTGATCACTTTCCCTTCCCCAATCTAGTGTCTTTGTTTTATAGCTCAACATGGAATGCTCAGAAGGTAACACTGGAAGCTTACTTCCCAAACCATATACAACTAAGCCATATATTCCAAACAATAAAACACAGGAAGATAAATCAGACACTTCCAACTTGCCATTCAAAAGGCCTATTAAGAGAATTTTAAATGGCTAAATCCTACAAACCACCTGGCTTACATATCTACTTTCATATTAGTGAGCTCCAACATAAACACCAAATCTTAGCAATTTGGAGGATCACACACAATTGCAACACGTTGGCCTTGTGAGTACTGCAAGAAACATTGAGATTACTCAGAAAATTCACCTTTGTCTCCAAAATGTCAATGCTTGTCAGTTATCTTCTAAATATTTGACTGAATCTCCTTTTTTTTGTATTCAAAAGTTATGCCATTGAGTCTCACAGCGCAAAATTATTTTAGGACCAGACTGTGGCACTTTTTAGCCACACATTACACTGAGAAAACAGTTTCATCAGAAAGCCAACTTCAAAAGGGTAACCAGTACACCAGTTACAGAGCAAGGCACAGCAAACAATTAAACTGGCAATTAAATATACCGTCTCAATGAAGATGCTACCATATACTGCCTCATAAAATGTGCTTTTTTAATCAATTATAGTTCTGCTTTTTTACAATTATTTATAGACGCTAGTAAATTTTGTGTATTTTGTAAAAAGAATGCAATTCTTGCAGCAACACTTCCAAGAGCTGTTATCGAACATTAAAGTGAAAATTTTAATTTGGCCCCAGATAGCCAATTTAGCAATTGTTATAATGATAACTATGTTATATGTAATAAATAACCGTGTATTTTCACAAATCTTCTATTTATGACTAAAACATCAATTCTGCAAAACATTTGCTTAATTGGTATGCTGCATTCGTACAAAGCTCCTTTAATTTAAGGAGGCTCTGGAAATGTACAGCAATCTAGAACCCATAAATGGATTCAAGTCATTAATTTGCTTATAGAAGAAAATGATAGAAAAGTTTGAGACAATTATGCAAAAAAGTTTGCACAAATCTTGCTTTTCAGTGTTGGCACATATATCTCTCAACATCCTTTCTGAATAATGCTTACAACACGTTTGTCAGCATTGCTATTTTCAGAGGGGAGCTTTCAAGCTACATTCTTTGCTTCCATAGCTGTTTGAAAGGGTCTTACAAAGCACTGGGATTTTCTGTGTATGATACAGTTAGGAATCCGTTTTTCCCATTTTACATTAGTGAATTAAACACTAATTAGAAGAACAAAAGGAAAACATAAGGTAAATAAATCCAGCCAGCACGCTTGTCACTGTTCTGTGTCTTTTTTGTTCAGTGGGCCACCTAAGCAGAAATGACAGGACCTCAGCCAGCATCAGCATCCCGCTGTCAGGGGCTCTGCACAGCCCAACCCCACAGAGCTGTCCCAGAGCAGAGGTATGAGACTTCTTGTGCGGATCCCCGTGCAATAGAGGGGGGGTGTGCTGGGGCAGGACTGAAGGGGACGCAGCGAACGGAAGGGAGGGTAGCTGTAAACTCAGGGTAACAGAATCAGAGACATCTGTGAAGGCACTGCATAACTTGTGACAGGTGACGGTTCTGTTCCTGCTGGAGGGAATCCTGTGGTCAGGTCATAAAGGGACAAAGATACCACAGCAACAGTTCATTTTTCTCCCCTCAAAAAACAAGCCCCCAGAACAACAGCGGCTTGAAGATATGAACACAGAATCTCAACCAGAATATCCGGGTAGCAGAATTTACACTGTAATATTAATGATACTCAAAGCTTCCAGATAGGCCATAGAGCACTTCACAAATAAATTGCCTCCGCAAAAACAAGAGCCTAGGCTTCACTGATAACAAGTCAGACTACGTAATTACTAAGCTTAATAACTTGAACTTGAGGATCCTTATTGAAATTCCTTTAAAATTCTGTATAAAACTTAAATTCAACCTAGTGCAAAACTGTGGTTTTATGTATGGGCAGAAAAGATGTTTGGAGGGAGCCTGAGTATAAGATTTCAAATTATGTTCACGTAACATTCACCACTAAAAATTTTCCTTTTAGTAATGATACCAATAGACATGCAATTGATTCAAGAATAACCTGCTAGTTATTTCAGAATTAAATTCTGGTTAAATGAATTCTTCCTGCCTTCTCTGAACTCTGGAGATTACTTTTTTTCCTTATCATAGGAAGTATAATCCACTTACATTCCCCCTGTCATATGAAGGAATTTATCACCACATAAGTTTGTACTTAAACTGTGGTTAAAATACAAAACGTTATAAAATTTTCTAACTGCTACTTTTGAGCTACACATCTATATCAATACTGATGCTGCAGGGCATATAATTGACCACTATGTGAATCAGAAGGAAGTTCATTATCTGTATGAGAAACATTGTAGGCTAGGAGCATTTGGAACCATTTTTACCTTCCTCTGAAGCTTCTGGCATTGGCTTTGATAGAGTCAGGCTACCAGACTTGATCATTATTCTGATCTGTTATGGCCTACGTGGTACATACAGTCTGGGTCAGCCTTGCTGGCCACTGGAGGTCACCGTTCCTCTAGAGAAATATCAGATAGAAAATCAACATTCAAAACTCCCTGTGGAAAAGACCCAATGACACTAACGGACAATTGAAAGTCACAATTTGTTTTCATGCAACACATCCTCAGTGACAACAGTGCTAAATGACAAAGTGACAAGCCTGTTTTAATGTGAGGGTTTGTATGGAGCTCGAAATTCCTCAAAGTTTTGTTTTCGTTTCAAGTACATTGGTCGGGCTATTAGCCAACCAACATGTGCCTATTGCTGGGAAAGCAGCAGACAGTCTTCTCTTTCTGTTTCACCATCTTTTGAAATACTAAATGCTAGACAGTATTTAGTACCAGTTGCAACTCTTTTTTTTGAAAAATCATTTGGTATCTGCTCATGCAAAAGCAAAGCCCAACTTTCTGTTGATGTTAATTACTGTGAAGCTTCCAGTAAGCCAAGTTCCACTTTAAGGAAATGGTAGCTCTGCAGCTCGCACTGTGTCTGCATTCTCTTCCACTGATTAAAGCTAGACCATCTCATTAGCCACGCTGTACATAGGTTTTTCTTCTGAGATTTAAAAAGTTCACCACACTGTTCAGGTTTCCATTCATTATCCACACTACTATTTCCAGCAATCTGACAGCAATTTCCAGACGACTTCTGCTTTTGAGCCAAACACGGCAAACCACAGCAGCCTAGCAATATGAAAGAGTGCTACGGATATACATCCCCCGCCTTTTTTTAATAAATTAGTGAATTTCAAACACAAAACCTGTATAAGTTTAAACTTCCCACTTGGACATCTGTCTCGTCAAGTTACAATATTTACTTTGGTTTATGGAAATTACCGATTTTTCTGCAGTGAGAAATTTAATATTTTTGAGTTAACATATTTCGCCCGCTTCAGTCCCAGTAAGACAGCAACAGAACTCCACAGATGAGATGGAATAGTCTGTTCAGAGCACAGGAAATTCAGTAACAGAGTCAGAGACCACGAGGGTCATCTGGAACCACTGAGAATTAACAAGTTATGGGGCTGATGATTTGATAATCTCTCTCCCGAGATGGGAAAGGAAATGTACATACTACTTCAATCCAGGCCTCTACCCTGTTTCAGTAAAACCTTCATTATGCTTTCTCCCTTTAAAGTATGTATCTATGTTGCTATAAGACAGAAGTGATTAATCTGTCCCAGCATGCTTTCATGTCAGATATGTACTTTCCTATTCAGGGTGCCTAGGAAGAAAACTCTTTAAGGACTCCAACCCTTTAATCTGTAGGGAGGCAACAGGGATTTTCCTGGATAAATTTCAGAAAATGTTGAATTCATGCACTCCCTTATTTAGGCTGTTTTTTTTGCTGTAGATCCAAATCATATTCCCGCTTCCTTTTCAAGAAATAGTATCAGCTTCAGGGGGGCCGAACACATCTGGAACTTGCGTGCAAGCATTTCCAGAATAGAATGAGGCAGCAAAGCAGCAGTTTTTCACTGCAGACATAAGAGTTGGTGACAAGAAGATGAAGCAATTTTGTATTTTTCTGTAGAGGATAGAAAACCAGTTTATTTTCCTCTCTTTACTTAAAGGAGTACTATCCCAGGCAGAATCACCCCATTTGTACGATTTTACAGTTGTGAAAACACATTCAGTAAAATGTATACATTATATACAGTTTGCATAGATTTTAACCATAATTAAGTTTAAAATAGCTCCAAAACCTTTTGACAATCCACCTCAACTAGGGATCTTTTTACTTCTCTGCCTCACTTCATTCCTAGCTTAAATTCCATCCTCACAGTATTCACATGTGGATCACATTCATCATATCCTATTTGCAATTACAACAAATTCAGTAAAATACATTGTTACAGTGACTGACAGTACTTAAGCCATCTGTTAACTGCAGTTCAGTGCTTTATTGTCCATTAACCCAAGAGACAGGAGATTAAAATGATGTTGTTTATCTTCAGTAAAAAGACAAAGTTAGTAGGACAACTAAACTTTCAAAAATAATAATCCAGGGCAGCAGTAATTACATTTCAAAAGCCCTCAAAGCTGTAAGAAAATGTCATGTTCATGATGAGTAAACTTAACCAGTTTTGTTGTAATTAAAAAGTCATACATGTTTTGTCAGAATTCCTGTAGAAAGATGTGAATGGGCATTTTTCTTTCTGATCCCTTACCACAGACCCTATCACGGATCACTGCCCAAGATTAGAGAGTCAGCTCTGACTTCTCTGGTCCTCTAGTTAGTGTGGCGGTGGTAAGTTTTTGAAGGCTTGTAGTATTAAGAGTAAAGGCGGCTGAAAATAGTTAGAAAATGGGAAAATTCATTTTGATCATAATTGGAATTTCATTTGAAATTTGTCTGGAAGGATCTCTACGATCTCTAAATTTCATGAACTGATCCAAAACCCCCCTTCCTCCCCCATAAGTGCAAGTAAAGATTTTTTTTTTTTTTTGGTCCAGCCATCTGAGTCTGGAAGTAGCAGTTTTCAGGCAGCAGATGATGGGTCAATTATTATCCAAAGGCAGCTCTGATGCAAAGCGCCTTGCTCCTTTTGCTAGATTTACTCTTGACCAGAGACCATTCTTCCCGTGAGTTCTCATGGTGTACTCAGCTTTCTTCCTGGCTCCAGCGTCTCCGCAGGTCTGGATGAAATACGCTGAAAAGAAGGATCTTCCACACCTAGATCTGTGAATTCTCTTAGAGGTCTTGCAGATCCTTCACACTCCTTAGCTGTATCAGACTAGCACTGAATAGCAGTCCATGTCATTAACAGCCTTTTGAAGGCTTTTGCTGAAGCAGGCTCTCCAGCTAGGACGAGGAATGCGTTACACCTCATGCCTGTATGCCATGAAGTTCAGCTGCGTTCTGCGGAGGCCTCTGAGTTGCTGCGTGCCAGTAACATTGACAACTCGAGCTATGAAGGCCGTACTTCACGCACGCGTTCTCCCCAGAACATGCCAAGTAAAATGGGCAAACTGTACATCTCCCAGAAAAATCCTTTTGCCACCATCTGATGTAACACTTTTCTTAATCTTCCTGGTCATTCTTATGGACTATATATAAATTATTGTCACTTTTGAGCAAATTATTCAAATGTAAACAGTAGATTTCCCCCATTTAAAACAGAAGTTTGTACAAACTGTATCAGTTCCCAAACTCTTAATTTGACATATTTTATAGGTCAGTTTCATAGGAAAAAAGAGAAAGCTTCTGTGTGTTTCAAAGCAACACTAACAAAAAAGTCAAATGTACACAAATAACAAAACCACATACTCAAAGCAGAAATAAGTTCCTACAGTAACATTTTCTGTAATAATTAACACAAGAACTCTACAATTTCAACTACATTAAATGCTATTGGAGAGAAAAGTCAAGATACCTAAGTAATATACATTGCTAAGCCGGGCAATAGACACCCATATAATTAGTGCTCTACATTTAAAAACAGAAGTCCATAAATAATTCAGCTATTTAAGTTTTCTCTGACTTGGCAGATTACACTCAGGACTGAAAAATTCCCACACAGATGCTTACCGCTGCAATACAAGAGTTAGTACAACATATTTACTTCCCTTGTTGAGGAAGAGCATTTGTGTGCAACTAGGAGACTTATTTCTGATAAATCACAGGTCAAATAAAAATTGCAATTCTAATTTAGATCTTAAGACCCAGATTTCTACTTTAACATTCTGTAGAGCTGCAGAGAACATCTGTAATAAGTAAAACTCACAATTTACGAATATCAACATACAAGTATGGGAAAGTTACTGATTATATTTAGCAGAAAGGGAAACTTATTGCAGATTAACTGCAACACATTTATACAGAGTAAATAACTTACTTGAGAATTAGCCTTTAACCTGAAAGTCTTATCACCACAGCAGTGGAGACAAAAATCTGTCATGTAGTCGAATTTTTAGTAGCACAGATGCCAACATTCTAATTCTAAAATTTATATTCAGTTTTAAAAAAAAAGCCTAAGTCACAACCTCCATCACCTAACTTAAAAAAACAGGTAAGCATACTGTAAGTGAAAAGTAGTTAGCTGTGACCAAAACAATTATTTATATTATCAACACAGGTAGGAAATCTGGTTTTAGGGCCAGGACATCTCACTATGCTTGGCACAGGGTAAACAACAAAAAGGTGATCAATCACAGAAAAATCTGGCATTCTAGGTCTAAGAGAAGAGCATGATGAGTGCAGATGGAGACAGGAGGAAGCCATGAAACCAACTGTGTGGTAGTGAATCTCAGTGCATCAACATCCCATCAGTCACCAGGTCTTAGAAAGCATGACAAAATGAAAGACGTAAGGAAGACAAAATTAGCTCCTCCCAAATGAGAATGGCAGCATGAAAGAAACAGTAAAATGAATACTCAAAAATTGAATTAGGGTGGTAAGATTGTCACTATGAGTCAGTCGTAGCTATGCATTAACATTTCAACAGCAAGGCATTCAACTAGATGTTAAACATCAGACTGCCTCTTATATTATACTCAGTAAAGCATAAAAGCACTTTTAAATAAATTATAACTTGAGCAAATCAGTGAAAAAATACATTGGTACAGCTCTAAAACAATCTTACTGCTTCTGTACACAGCTAACAGTAGCCATGGCTTTGTAGTTCTTTCAGCATATACTAGATAAATACCATAAAAACAGGCACTAGGATAAGAATAGAGTTTATAGAATCATGGAATCATTAAGGTTGGAAAAAATCTCTAAGAGCATCAAGTCAGCCACCCTATATACAGAGTGAGCAATCTAAAATGTTCTTAGCTGTGCCACACACAACTTGGATGACTAACACTAGGAAAAAAATGTTTATGGTATATGTGTTCATTTTATTTATTTTTCCATCTAACTCAAGCGTCACAAAGAATTTTTTAATCAGCATTAGACTCTTGTTTCCTTGTGTTTCAACTTGAAAAGCTTTGGAAAAGCTTTAAGTCAAAATCTTTTCTACTCATCACCTGCATTTCAAAGAAAATTCTATTAACTAAAAAAGCTTTCCAAATATTTTTTCCTGAATATATTTCCTAACACCCTTATTAGCAATTTAGCTTAAAATTTATCTGACATTTTAGATCCTCCCATGCAGCACTGTCCGAATATCACAACAGCACAACCACCTAATTAAATATGCATTTAAAAAAATTATCATCAAAGCTTTCAGCCAAAAAAATAGGTAAAAAAAAAAATCAGCATAAATGTTGACCAAGAAGTACCATTTGCAATTAAGAGTTTCTTATACAAATAAACAAAATACAAATCCAAGTCTTCTCTCTTCCCCCCTCTCAACAACTCCACAAAACAGAAGAGAAGCCCTGCAGTACATCACGCTTATGCCCTACCACAAACTCCAGCAAGTTGCATTATAGCACCACTAGGTAGCTGACAAAAAATAACACTTAGGCTTAAGGGAGAATAGAAAACAAGCGATGTCTGACAAAATTAAAGACAGCCTTCATCACATGAATAATTCTGTAAACACCAAGTATTTTCAAACACTAGCTCCTTCTGTAGTAATGCCTTCTCTGAAGAATGTTAACAATGAAAGTCTGAACAGCAGGCTTCAAAGTAAAAATGCAATCGTGCAGTTTTCGCTCCTCTGAACCTCTTCCATGTTATTACAGGCACTGCTGCCTGCCTGTTTCGACGCTTCCTGTAGACTTCCTAGGACTACGAAATACAACGTGCATATTTTTTTACTGCTCAACTAGGGATTAAAAAACATAATGCTGCCAAGGCAGTGTCCCTGGCTTAATTGGTTTATTGCTCAAGTGTTAATGAATGTAATAATGTCATTTCTGTGATGATTTTCTACGATGAAGACAGAAGTAGGCACAATTACCAAGTTTCATAGAATGGTAAGGGTTGGAAGGGACCTTAAAGATCATCTAGTTCTGACCCCCCTGCCATCTTCATGATGCTGGAGGTGCCTCTAAAGCCCTCTGCTGTTGCAAATGTTTCTATCTGCAACTACCTCGCTGCTCTGATTTACGAGGCCAGCAATTTTTCTACCGTACGGTCTGCACCAAGGAAGCTTGTTTCCAACAAGAGACAGACGAAACAGCAGTGGGGAGGGAGCAGCAACTGGCCAAGACCTGGCGAGACAATTTCAATAAAATTTTGTGCTTGTAAAACCACTGAAATGCAAGTCATGCACTAAATGCACTAAAAACTTCCCTCACAAGAGCTGTAAAAGAAAACTTGAAAGTAGTAATCAAAGAATCATTTCAAATAACCACACTGCTTTCAAGCCACATCCTTGAAAAAAGCCAAACCAGGACCTTATCCTGCTCATGCCTACTCATGTTACTAAACCCTGCTGCCTACCTGCATAATCCTACAGATTTCAAGAATTATATAATCTGTAAATTCAGTCTTTTTTTTTTTTAAATATACTGCAAGTAGACTACAAACGCTTCATGTACCTGAAGCGCCTCATCTTCCATGGTTGTGTCTAAACCAGTTTCATGACACTTCACTCGGTCCACTGGCTGTGTTAATCAGCTGCTAACCTCCCTGCCAAGGCAGAAAGGTTCCTACTCAGAGCAATGCAGTACTGGAACAGCATTCCAACAGGTTCTCTTCACTAGGCCCCACTTCTTTTTTCCATGGAGCCTGAAATGTTTACTAACAGGACAATACGAAATGACCAGCCGGCATAGTAAGGCGCTGAATTCTGATACAGAAAATCTGTGCAGTCCTTCACACTACAATTGCAGGCACCTTGCTTGTATGCTGGGTAAATTTCATAGCAGCAGAACCCAGTGCATGAGCTTGCAGAATCTCCAAATAGAAACAAAGGAATAAATGGTTCCACCAATGCCATAATATGTTTTTTAAAATGTTCTCTAAAATTCATCACGTATTAAAAATGATGCCCACAAGTTGTAACCATTCTTAAGAGTTTGGAAGCAAGCCAGATTTTTGGTCACGAAATAAAGCTCGTTTCCATCATGTTATGTGACCTGGAGAAAGCAAAATAGCTTTTACACTTAGGGAATTGAATTTCACTGTTTTTAATTGGGTTGCTACACACACACACAATTAATAAACTAAAAGAATCTATTCCTTTAAAACACATATAAACAGAAGTAATTATCTTTACCAGATCCCAGTCTATGCTGCGGAAAAATGTATGAGACTTGATATCAGAAAATCCTGTCTGCAGCTGACAACCAAGCCTTTCTTTGGGATCCTGCGGAAAACACAGAAACTCGTATGACATACTCCAAGCCAGTTACAGGCCCTGTTTGTCAAGAGCCCACATACATGACTCCAGCATTCCTTATTACTACACAAGCTGCTGCTGAGATACACATATGACGGCTATCAAGGGATTTTTGTTCTTTTTCTTTTTAAATGAAGCTTATTTGAAATTTTTTTTAAATTATATTTTACAACTTTAAAAATAGATTTATTTAGTAATGTGTAATTCATATCCTTCTTTCCATTAAAAATTATAATGGCTCTACAGATTTCAATCAGCTAAATAAAATGAATAGTAAGTATTACAGAAAAGAGTTTATAAACAAGCCTATCACTATGTTTTCCTCTAGGTGCAGGCTTTTAAATCAAGTGTGTGCTGTGGAATTCCCTCAGCAAATTAGCAACTAAGAAGTGGGTTTTTTTAACATACAGGATACCAAGGTTTTACAGATTTTTCTTAACAGTAAGCAGATTAACTTCTTAACCGTATTGCTTTCAACAGGAAGCTCTGACTTCCAGATCTTAGATGCTAAAAATAAGAGAATGTTATTTACCTTGTTTAAAAATCCTTTTAACACATGGGAAGCCTTGACAGAAAGAAACCTTGGAATCCGGATTGGCTTCTCAAGAATAACTGTTACAGGTTTAAAAACAGCAATACTGTTTTTTAGATTATGACATTGACCATGATTTCAATACAAACACTGTATTATTTAAATATGCTACCATCTGGAAAATGGGAAGATACAGAACTTATTTAAAATAATGCAAACAAAAGGTGCTACAGCAATTCAAGGCACTGTTACATTGACATTTCAACATTTCTAAAAGAAATGTTAGCGTCATTATCTTTTTCTATTATTTGGTATAAACAGGGAATAAAACTTATTCAGTGTCCACAGTACATGGAAAAGTGTGATTTCAAGGAATAGTTGTTTTGACATTAGGCTTGCCAAGACGACCATGGCAGATTCTGTTACATAACTGCAGTAACTGGTTTCGAGAATGGTTCTGCACATTGGGGAGTAGGCAGCTTCGCAATGCCCCAAGCTGTTACAGAGTTCCTATTGTAATCAACATGGCAACTATGACTACTTCTGTTTGAAAAATTCATATCACCATTCCTGAAAGGTAAAATTTAAAAAAATAATTCCATTCATTTCATCAGAAGTAAAAAAAAAAAATTTAAAAGTTATCTGGACCATAACTACAGGTTGGTATGTTTCTGTCAAGAAAGATCCTCTTATCCTCTCACGTAGCACTGAAGTTTAAAACTAATTCTTGGCCTGTGGACTGCCTTCTAACAAAGATACCATTCCACATAATTTCTGTCTGTTATTTCTGAACTGTGAATATTAAAAAAAAAAAAAAATAAAAAAAAATAAAAATCTTTTTCTATCTGAAGGCTTCCTAATTCCAGACCATTTTATCCAAGTTCAACAAAATAAATTCCTGGGATGAAGAACTGAAAGTATTGGGGACCTTTACCTACAGTAGATCTACAGGCAGCTACAGGATAACAATGGAAAAGGAAAAGCTAACTGCCCTACTAGAACTGCTAATTTTCATTATTCCTCCCCCAAGAAAAAAAAAAAATCAAGATGACTATACCTTGAAAGAGGTAATCTTCAGTGTTCATGTCTGGATTGTCAGTGATAATATCAAACGGAGACCTTCCTGCCATCATTTCAAACATCAACACACCGAGAGCCCACCAGTCCACACTGAACCCTGTAAATATTTACAGAGCAGATTTTCAGCCAGGACTCCTTGAATCTAGGTGTTATCTCTCTCATATAAATGAAGCTTAATGGCCTGGTTCTACAAAGTACTGAAATTCTCTACTTTCACTGAAGCCACAGACATCATGACTTACACTGTCATTGGACGAGACCTGATAGAGTTTTCTGAATTGGGATTACAACGGTAATCTGTACAGGAGTTTGTAGGCATCTGCCAGACAGCAATGCTTCAATGAAAACTCAGTGTATTTACGCTGAAAAGTTACAGGTGATTTTTTTTTAAAAAAGTTGAACATTATCATATCTTATAACTAAATGACAGCTTCAACCTATTAGTCAAATCAGCTCACAAATAACACCACTAGTTAAAAAGACTATTAAACTTTTGAATTTTGCATGAGCAATAACTTATTATAGAATTCTATAAGCTCATCTGGCAGTAGCTGAGACATGAAGTTCTTCAAGGAGTGGACTTGGTTTTGCTACAGTATCATTTAATGGTTATTTTTTCAGGGAAAGCATAATTCAAAAGAAGCCGAAATGAGCGATTGTAAGAGAAAAAGAAAGATAGTCTTATCATTTCAGAAAAAAATTAAACCGTACAATATGCATTCAATTTTCTCAACATATAATGGTACAAAAATATGGAAATGTAAAAATAATTGTATATGAACCAACCTACAACTGTAATTTGCTTTGTGATTTATTAGAACTACAAATTACTTAGTCACAACTTACCATATTCTTCTCCTCTGAGGATCTCTGGTGCAATATAATTTGGTGTCCCACAGAAAGTGCTTGTAGTGTCACCAGGGCCCAAACCTTCCTACATGCATAAATCATTTCACAAATTAAAAGCTGACCTTCTTTTCCAGGAACTTTCCTGAATTAGACTTATAAAGCCAAGTTACTCAGGGAATCTAGAGATATTCCTTTCCAAAAAGGCAATGCTAGAGCAAAATCCATACTCATAGGGCTCGAAGCCGACTCAGCACTTTAGAGCTTACCTTCAGCAAATTAAATTGATTAAATCTGAGTCACAACATTTATAACAACATTTTTTGCTTACTATTTGCAGACACATTTTACAAAAAAATTCAGATCAAAACCAATTTGGAAGTCCTTTTCAACAGATGTTACAAAAAACCTAATTTTAGGAATGAAAGAATCAAACTTTCACACAACTGCGGCATTCCAAGCGAAGCCCCACAACACCTGCACTTTGGTAGTGGAGAAACATTCTAGTCAGCATTTTAAGAAATCGGTGCAATATCTGTTCTATGGAGAGAATGAGACAAGCTTTCCTCAATATGTCACTGTTACATGCCTTAACCACATTCTGGAATGCAATCCATACTCACAGGAGCACAGTTACTATGAGATTGAAAAGACCCTTTTAAAAACATACTTGTTTTAAAGATACATTTTCTAGCGTGGGTCACGTAGGAAACTATTTAAATAGATAAAAGAAATTAACTTGGGCAACAGGCCAAACTTCTTCTGTCCCCCCAAACCACCCACATTACTTGAAACACACAAAGGAAAAAATTACAAGTGTGGTTCTACTCTTCAAGCATCATTTTTCAGAATAAAGTTTCTATTTCAAAACCAAATTCTGGGCTCAGTAAAGCTAGCATTAAGGACAACTTTTCTCAGTTTTCTCTTAATATCACTGAATGCAGTATTTGACTTCAAAGCATAACCAGAGAGACATACCACCGAATCACAAAGCGATAAAAGAAAGGTAAGAAGAATCCTACCTTGCACATGCCATAATCTGTTAATTTGATATGACCCTCTGCATCTAAAAGAACATTGTCTAGTTTTAAGTCTCTGTAGATTATGCCTCTTTCATGTAGGAAGTTTAGAGCAATACAAATTTCAGCAGCATAAAATCTGTAATTAAACCAGAAAATTCATATTAGCATTAAGATCGTACAAAAGTTCGTGCAATTTATAAAAATTTGTTCTTAAAACATCACTTTGCAGTCAGGTTTTCTCTATCAACTGTATGCCAACAAAAAGCTACATTTATTCATAAGGACACTGATCTCCTATTGTCAAAGCATTCCTTAAACTAAATACGGGAAAGTATTTTTTTTAATGCTACTAATTAAGAAAATACTTTTTTATCCTACGGAATTTCCCCTGAAAATTCCAGGTATGATGTAGAAGATCTGTATTTTCAGCTTAAGAGTTATGATGAGACTTTATATAGTGCAAAGCCATGCAAAATAGACTCTTTTTTTGTCTTCTCCTACCAACACTATATTAATTCAATGCAAGACCAAAATAAATAGAATAGTTATATCTTGTATCAACAGATCAAAGAAGCTTTACTTAAATATGAAACAATAAATAAAATTAAATAGAAATAACTGTTACTACTTATCAAATGCTGGCTTTCTTTAAAAAAGTATATAAATAAAATTAACATTTCTTCCCACGGCAATACATTCTAAACTTAAGAACCAACCTTTCGTTCTTTCTCTGCTACTCATTCTTTAATAGAATAGAGTTTGGAAAGCATATCATACAACATCGAACAACTACAACACAAAAACCCCGCTACAGTTGTGTTAGTAAAGTACCTTGCATGTTCTTCAGGAAGTTTTCTTTGCCGTTGCATATGAAACATAAGATCTCCCCCATTTACATACTCTATGACTAGAAACAATCTGAAAGTATATAACACAATTAATGGATTTCAAGGAGACCCAAAAAGAAAAGCTATTCTTATCCTTCCAATTTCAACCATTTTCACCTCCACTCTTGAATGAGACTTCTAGGTTTCTTACAGTTACAGAAACTATTTAAGAGAAAAAAAGAGAGTACTTATTTGACCCATATTATGTAGGATCACATCTTTTATTTACATGACAGACTAAATGTAAAGGAGAGGCAGCTGCATACAACAGGCTACTATTTGGTGTGAAACCTAGAGGACTATTTAAACAGTACAAACAACAGCATTTGCCTAATATAATGAGGAACTCACTGGGCGATAGATGTAAAAGCATGTAAGGATATACAGACTTTGTAAAAAGTTACTTAGCAATAATAGCTAAACCAGGGAAGTATGCTAGAAGATGACACATGGCAAAAAAGAAAGTTTATCCAAAAAAGGTTAAATTGTCATTCGTTTGCAAAAAGACACCACCACCACAGGTACATAGCAATCTCTTACTCAATGATGTTGATTCTTTTTACTTGTATGGAACCAACTACACCAGTGTAAAGTGGGCTCAGCAAGTGCACTGCTTTGAATAACATCTGATTGACTGGGGAAAAAAAAAAGCCTGCCTGCAACAATGCTGATTATTTAAAATAAAGGTTTTAAGACAAAAAAACACTTGAAATGATGCATCAGTTTAAATTCAAACCTTTCTTATTATAAGGTAATCAATCTGTAATCTGACACAGATTTCCCTGATTTAATAATTATTAAACTGCTACTCTTGTTGACTAAACATTGGTTTTTTTACAGCAAAGCCGCAGCATGAAATCCGAACAGCTTTGTAGGTGAAATGTAGTTTATATACATCTAAGACAACAAGGTTTCTGCATGAACAAAATCTAAAACTTCTCATGTGTATTTTTGATACAGTTTTGCCATTAAAAGGTCACCATCTTTTAAAAAATTATCATCATTAACAATAATTAATGAGTATCTAGCAATATTACAGAGATCAATATGTTTTGTGGAATTTGAGATATCAAATATATAGCCATAAAGCTTGCTGTTTGTGTTGGTTCAGTTCCTGAAAAGCTCCAACAGATCTACTGAAAGCAAGATGACAAAAGACTCACTTAAAATCATGTAACCCAAACTGACTTTCAAAAAAACCTAAGTTTTGTCTGAATGGCATACGACACAATCTTTTTTTCCAATTAAAGTTACATGATCCAACATATTATTAATTACACATACAAAATTATTTCTGTTAAATCCTATGATCATCACTGAACTCTTCCTGATACCCTGTTATGAAACACACTGTCATTCCTTGAAGAAAAAAAAATGTTCGATTTGTATAGACCGAGACAAAGAATCTGAGGACTGAGAGACTCAATTCACATATGTCCATCATTTATCAGAGATGAAAGCTAAATTTGGTGAGCTAGCAGGACAGATAATGAAATGCCACCCTCCCTTGACTTAGCCAAGACCTTTATCTGTAGAAAAAAGTGATTCAAAGGGAAGTGTAAAGGACCCACTTCTGTAACTCTCTACATAGCATATTCACTGAATGGAAGATCTGGGCACAGAAAGGCTGCAGCACGAAGGCTTATTAGTTCCTCTGTAGAACAAGTTTTTTGAAACAGTCTTCTCAAAACAAATGAGAAAAGTCAGCAGGGGAAAGAAATATATGTGGAATCAGCTATATAAAAAGAATTCTATTACAGTTTGCAGGAAAGGTTTCATGCTTGGGAAAATATGATCCAAGCAAGGCTGCCAAGGTCAGAGAGACCTACAGGACAGAAACATGCTGAGGGAAAGTTTCTTATGAAGGTTGCGGCTGTCCCAGGAGGCAGGATTTCTTTATACACCTAATTTTCCATGAGTTAGAAACTCATTTCCATATATTCACACACTGGAAAACAATTTGGAAAACACACGCTGCAGTCTCAGACCATTCTAACTGGTAACAACTCAAGATTTTTTTTCGCCTTTGAAAAGGATTCTTCATTTGAAACACTTAAAGCGTTAAAATCTTAAACCAGGAAAAATTATTGGACACAAACCACCTTGCAAGTCTTTCAGTGGCCTCCCACAAGAATATAAACACTAAACTAAAATTAAATAAACAATAAATAAAATAGATAACAATGCCATGAGTATTTTATTACAGCATTCCACAAAAGCCCCACACATCTAAATTCCCCAGTGACATACATAAGCATAGGCATAAAAGTTCTCCTTGATTTTCTTCATATTCCAGTTGCAAAATAAGAAGCAAATAACCCACTGTGGATTGTGCACACAAGGACAAAAAACTAGGATTTCAAAGTAGCTAAAAGTTTATTCAGCACTTTTCCAAAGGAAATCACATACTTCATCAATATGCGCTAAAGCCTCATAAGCCTCATATACGTAAACAATACTTCATGTATATATAGGTTTTTAAGTTATTATTAAAAACTATTATTACTGAGCAGCCCAATTCTCAAGCTATTTTTAAAAAAAGAACTACAGTTTGGCCCTCTGAGCACTGATTCAGCCCTCCTCAGCAGAATCAGATATCATAAACTGTCTCTTACAAAGCTGCTTTACCCTGCTACCATCCTCCTATTCCTGAAGCCCCACAGCGTGTGCTCAGGAAGACAGCGCACGCTTCCTCCTCATTCTCACTCATCTTCTCCCTTCACATCCGCACCTGGAAAACCCTGCCTTTGTCTCCACACCACACTGGTTAAGCTACACTGCTAGAACTGGCTTTGCTGTAGTAGGGAATCCCTGGCAACACTAATGCTTCCTTCCAAAAATTACCGACCATGCGATGGCAGTGGTTACTTTGGCTTTATGAGAAGCAGTTAGTACAATGATCAAGATTTTAAAAACAAAATAATTGCAGATCTTTCTTACCGACTTGTTGTTTGAAAGCATGAATGTAAACCAACTAGGAATGGGTTACTGGATGCCTGTTCAAACACATGTTTCTCTGTCTGTACCCAATCAATATCCTGAAATAGAGTAATTGAACAATCAGAACTCCTGCTGGATAACCACTGCGGCTATTCCCAGAAAAAAAATTGTGAACATCTATGCTGCCTTACATATACCATCACTGTTACATATGTTCTTCAGACAGACAAAACCACCTAAAATCTGGAGGAAGTTATAAAACATTTTAATTCAATGATATATTCAGAAGTTTCTTAACCATTTGGAAAGTTCTGCACAAAATTTAAGCCATTTAAAAATATCATACATTTGCAATATTTGATACACTGCTCATACTGCTTCATAGAAATAAATTCAATTATCTTAGATAAATGATCCTAAGGCTACTGGAACAACTCCTGCCAGTAACAAACAACGTGAATCTCCAGTTTGTAAATGGTTCAAATACACTGAACTTCATTTTCTCATCTGAAACTCAAAATAAATTCAATAAAACCACCAAAACCTGATTAGTTTGTCCAACCAAAATAATTCTTAAAGGTGTCACAGACTACCTTTAATACTTCAGCAGGGAGAAGTCCTGAACACCCAATGCAATACCATATAATAAAAACTTCTCAAAACCTGAATGATACTAGCACATTACTGCAAAATTCAGATCCATAAAAACAAAGCATTTAATCTTTTTTTTATAACCATACAAAATTTAAACTTTATGGACAACTGGGTTTAGCAGTAGATATTCACTCTTCATGCACTACACTGATCACGTTCCACCTCACAAACATTCAGCACCCTGCCAACAAATTATAAATACAATTATTCTAAAAATTCTCCATTTCCAACAGATACTTCTGTCTTTCCAACCAATGTAGGGGCAACAAAGAGAGATACTGAGAAACCAGGCCCTCCTGTCAAGGACAGTTAGTGAAACTAAAGTCTCAAAGCAGTTCAAGAAATGTCACCATCAAATTAAATAAATCTTAGGCTTTGTATTCAGACACTCCTGAAGATACAACACCTTGGAAGTGTAACCTGAGTCCAAACATGAGTCAAAAATCCAGTTCTGAATAAAACAATAAACATGTCCACTTCTTTTGTTTTTACTGACTGAGCTTCTCTAAGAGTCTTTAACCCCTTCATTATTGCACTTGTGTACTAGTACATTAGTGTTCTACTACAGCACTACTGTTAACAAGATTAACCTTAGAAAAATTTAATAGCAGAAGCCCAGGTATTTGACTTGCTTCAAGCTCATTTAGAAAAGAATCTTTACTTCTCTCCAATATCAACCATCACCTGGAAAGCACTAGCTAATTTAAACATACTAATACTTGCTATGTAATTAATTTTTTTCCTCCATGAAACACCTACTAGGTGAAATGTCCCTTACTGGCAAGATCTCATGCATTCACAGAATTCAGTGAATTTCCTATCAATTCCCAGAATTTCATAATGCAGCCTATCTTACAGAAAAGAAAAACCAATTAGCTCAATTTTCTATGTAATTATCTATGAGAATCGCTACTCAAGAAAGACTTTTCTCCTCTACCTCTGATTCTCATGAACAACTGTATAACTCATTAAGTAACACTTCTCTTTCGCTTCTACCTTCTTGGAAAAACACATGTCAAAGGAAACAGTAAACAAACCACACAACAGTCTCTTTGGTCATAAAAAGAAACATCAAATAAATGAGGAAGCCAAAATATTTTAGAACTTTATAACTTTACTCTCCTAATCCAGGAATAATGACAAAAATGGCATCCAGAAAAACTGTTTGAAACTAGCAACACAAGCGGCACTTAAAATAATGTTTTGGGATTTTTCCATCATCTTACTTACAAGAAACCCAGTGTTCCTAACAGCATAAAATTAATACAACATCATAGCCTTAAAAACTGTATTCTATTTGAAATATTCACTTTCTATTGTAAGAATAACTATATAAGAAAGTCCCTACAAGGTGGGACTGATTGTTCATCTCTCATTTTATTTTACTAGAGTTTGGGATTCCACCCACACAGATGACACAGTACTACTTTACTCTCTGAACATTTAATGGTGTCATACTTCATGTGCCCCATCATCCACGCCACCACTCCGGCACGAGCACGTCACACTGCAGTGCTCTCCTGAAGCTGGAGGCCTGACACCACTCGTTACAGTTCCATCAGGTCTCGCAGCTGTCTTCTCCGGGCCGTGGTCTGACCACATGCACTCCAGTTACCCTGACCCCTCTTCCATTACTTAACACAGCAGGTTCCAGTCTAATAGCATTGCAGGTGGTTCAAATCTGCCTTCCTTGCTTGCTGTGACTGGTTCATCACATTTATTAAAAATATAGAATAGATATAAAATCTATAGCTTTCAAGAAATGTGAATATTATAGGAAAAAGATGAAGGATTGGTGTTTATTTTTACTTTTTTCCCCCCCTCCACCCAAACTTCTGCATTTGAGATCCTGTATTACAAAAATTTCAACAGCATTTTGAAAATAATCAAGAAATCCAGCACTGATTTCTGTGGCAGCCAGTTTGTTTTACAAGCCAGCTAAACCACAGTGACCTCACAAGATAACAGCATATTTTTTTAAACCCATGGAAAAAAATATTCCAGAGTACCGTGTCACTTGCACATAAGCTCTATAATTGTGACTAAGAACACAGTTGCAGCTCCTGTTCTGAAATACAGATGATACTTTACAGCCACATTCATTTGCCTTGGGAAACCTCTTTGTTTTCTTCCAAAATTCAGTGCCCAAACTCCACGCTATTTATGTCATCACTTATAGATTAGCACATTCAGGTTGGAGTACTTTTCACATGCATTCTACCAAGCCTATTAACAATTGTTAATTGTTGCTAAATTCAGGGACATTTCTCTCAGATTTTATCTTGGTGCTTCACACAGACAGTTAAAGACAAGTGAGCTCAAAGGCCAGTAAAATTTCTATGACAGAAATGCTGTCTAAAACCTTAGCTGCTTTCTTAGTTGAATGTTTTTAGTTAAAGCATACGATGTTTTCACACTATGTAACAGAATGCAATTAACACAGACTTTTACCTCATCATCATGGACCAATTCTTTTTTCACTACTTTCATAGCATAAATTTGATCATTCTTTTTTAATCGAACTAAAAGAACTTTGGCATAACTTCCACGTCCGATAACTCTGATTAAATCAAAGTCCTGCAGTCCAAGCCCCTGAGAAATCTTAATTCCATCCATTCCATCAATGACTGGTTTGATATCCTGTATAAAAAGAAACAGATGCTAGAAACAAGACATTTTCATAACAAGTAACTATTAAAGCAAAGAGGTCTAACCACCAGACAGAATTTGCTGAGTTTCCTTGCCATTGTCACAGGCATACAGATCTGAATAGCTGATTCTAACACATATGTTTAGAAATGTTTCGTTGGTATTGGTTTTGCTCTTACTAAGAAGTTACTGTGTTTTTCAAGGCAGTAGTTCATGCAATTTGTCATTTAAATATTCCCTACTGGAAAACAGACGCCAATGCCTTCAGAAATAAAGTTTTATTCAAATTCTTGAACTGTAGGCCATGTAGAATTATCCTTTGTGCTATGTGAAGAGCATCTTTCATATTGACAAATATTGTGGCACTAATAAATAAAGGCTATCTAAAAGGAAGACAGATAAGGAAACAATATACCTGTCTTGGTTCCAGTTCAGGCAACAGCTGGCTGTGCCAAGTTCACTACAGTTTTAATGAATCTGAAGATTTCTAATAGTTGTTCAAGAACATACAGAAGCAGATGCCAATTTTTCAAATGTGAGAATTTGCAGGAAATTTTCCACTATGAAGAATGTTATTTTAAAATTCACTATTTATAAAGACAAAATTTATCTTGACTGTTTGCTGGAATTAGATGTGAACATGTGAGACTGAAGAGAAAGCAGTTGAATGAGACAAGTGCAGCATGTACTTTGACATTTCATGTTTTACCAATATATACAATGCCTTGACATACTTCCGTGGCCTATTTTTATCTGACCTCACACTACTGTACTCATAGACAGATCAGCATTCTGCTGAACTATGGGAAGTATTTATATAAAGCATCTTGATCTAGGATTGACTGCTATTAGAAGAGATTGCTCTCAGCTTAAAGATTCTAGTCAACAAAGCTCCCAGAATGCCACTTCCTCTCCATAGGATATCTTAAATTATTTCAGTAAAGATCAAAAGCAAGGTGAGAAAATCAGAGCAGCAAAATTCAGGACAGTTGAGCAAACAGCATCTATCAAAATTTAAACACAAACAGTATCTACCTGAGCACTAACCACAGCAGAATTCAGCAATTCTAGATAGCAATTAAAATTCTCTGACCTGTTTTAAATTTATACCCTTCCATCCCTGAATTTGAGATAAATATCTACATACATGTGACCGAAAATAAGGCAGTCACCCACGAGCAGAAACTACTCAAGTGTGAAATAATGGTAGTGACAAGTATTGTAGTGGAGGTAGAGGGGAAAAAAGGTGCAGGCTTGTTAGAAGTGGGATATCAAACTAACTGCTAGCATTCTGCAGAGTGCATCTTCTTTATTAAATATGCCAGAAGCATTTTTAAAAGAAATGTGTTTAGAAATAAAGCATACTGGCATTTTTAAAACTGCTTTAAGGGAATAACATTCTTCGTATGTAGAGACTGTGTCAGACCTTCTACAAAAGAGTTGAAAATCCCAGTTTAAACACATGTTATTCTACTTGTATCTCCATAGAAGCTGTCTATAAATTGTTAGGTATTATTTATATGAAACATCTCAGAGAGGTGGATAGCTAATGTATTACCAGACTGAACCAACTTGGATAATGACAGCCTGCAGAGGTAGCCTGAGGGTAATAAAGGGTGTACATCCATTAGCGAGAGCAGACAAGACAATGTCAAAGCCACCATTTGTTGCAAGGACCAATAGTCAAACCCCCTGCTAAATCACTGTTGTTCCAATATGAATGAAGGGGAGAACAAAGGAAAAAGACTCTCTCACATCCTGATTGGGATAGCTAAGAGCCATATACAGAAGAAATCTGAAAAATCCAACAAAAGTGCTTAAAAAAATTTTTAGCAAGAAAACCCAGACTTCTTTTCTTAAAAGGGAGCAGAAAAAAAACAACAGAATAATTAGCTATTTTATAAAAAGTTCTATGATCAAGAGTGTGTAAATGTGAATTACAAATATATTTTTAAAACATACCTCAGAGTCATCTTTGATGTTGTCATGTTTCCTGTTTGAAGGAATGTAGGGAACTGGAAAAGAAATCAAACAAGTAGTGTAGTTAAGGCTTTCATTAGAAATAATTTTAAAAACTGATAAACAGACAGATGTAGTAGCTTAGGGTCAGCAGTTTGCTTTAAATACTACAGGACAGTTGATCAAATTTTTCCACTTTTTTCTCATAATCCTGACAGCAGATCCTAAGCGCACTGCAGAAACAACCAACTCTGAGACAGCAAGAAATTCATCAATGAACCTTTGAGCTCATAACGGTACCTGACAGGAGCCAGAGTCATTTTGGAGAATGGGTATGATAAACGGGCCCTTAAAACAGGACAGGTTAAACAATCAAAAATGTTAACCTAGGAACAATACTGCAAATTGCACAAAATTAAGAAATGAAGTCTGGGAGCACACTTATATTAGCATCATAGTTTGGACTTGCAGTGCAGGTGCTTTTTTTTAAAAAGTAAATTTGTTGTTGACAACTGCTCCGTGCTTAACTTCACATTCTGGAATTGTTTCAGAGCATATGAATTCGGGATGGAACTGAAGCAGACAATATGCTTCAGAAATACATTTACTATAACTGAGTCCCTAATGAGCATTTCATCCACAGGACTAAACTAGAGATAATCCAAAGTAAACTTCATAAAAAAACAAACAGGTGGAGTAGAAACTGGGTCTCCAAATGGGGAAACACACGAATTCCAACTTAACAAGAAAGCACTCACGTCCATCAGTTTCTTCTGAAGGGAGGTCAACTTCATCATTTTTATCATCTAACTGAGGTTCCTGGGAAGGCATGACCGAATCCTGGCAAAACACAGAAGTCATATAGGAAAAAAAGTCAGTTTATACAGTCCTTTTTTAAATAAGTATGTCTTGTCATGCAACTACACTACAATGACTACCTTACATTTCTATCTTCCAGAATGAAAACTGGAAAGTATTTCTGAATATTACATTTTGTAATGCATTATAAAACCAGCCTACCAAAAGCCTAACTGCTATGTCAACCATTCTCGGCAACTACAACAGACGTTTAGCTGTCTTCCAAAAGTCAGATTAGTGTATCTTATTGAGAAGTTCAAATTTTAATTCTATTTAAGACTTCTGAGTGTTTCACATGGAACTGCAACAAAGTAAACACTTCAGCATTATGTTACACACTCAATTTAGTGCACTGGCATATTCATTTCCCGTTTAAAAAAAATCCGTTTTTACTCTGTGCAAAGGTATTGCATAAAATTGTAAAGATGACAATACCAGATAGTTTTCTAGTACATTTGGACCCTGGTCTCATTCACAACTCAGTGAGACAGGTAGGACTACTCCAGTAGGTATGGCAACATGCATAAATAAATTGGCAAATAATCTAGTGATGTCAATGCAAGACATTTGCAATACCAGTTAAGAAAAATAGTGGTTCAAGTTTTGAGTTAGAGACAACATCATGCAGCAGCCAGCGAGATACTGGTTATAGTCTGTGATGAGTATGAGGAAGGGCTAAAATTCAGGGATACAGATTAATGTTTCAAGCCTGGGGAAGACACTGGAGTTGCCACTGGGATATACGAGGGAAATGGAGAGGATGAGAACAGTATTGGAGAAACTGAGATGGCAAGAACATGAAAGCAACAAGCCTTTTTGCAAGTGGTAGTGCAAAAACTACACCAGTGCCTCAGTTCTTAAAACACTGCCATAGGCTAAAAGGAACAAACGCTTAGACTGTCAGTGAAGAACTCTATTTGTAAAATACAATAGGTCTACTGGAGAAGCCAACCTCAAGCTTACTCACACTTCAGCCACATCACAAATTTTGTTTTCTCACTTTGTCTCTATCACTTACAATTCAGAGGCTTGACATTTCAGAAACTGAAAGCCAATTACCACCAAGTATTATAAATTTACAACCATGCACAGCGTTTCATTACTTTGGATGCACATCTAGAAACAGCAACACAGGGAATAACAAAACATCTTGGCTTTATACAGAATGCAAACTTACCATATGCCTTTTGCAGGTCAGTGGAACAAAGATATGACAACGTTTATGGACCAGCAATTTGCAGTTGATACACTTGTAGCCTTGCCTTCCGAGACCCCATATCCTTTCACTGCACTGGCCACAATACGCTCTCTAAAAGCCAGAATGCATATTATCAATGTAATTATCAATTCCTTTCTGCCGGTGAGTAGTTATCTAGCAGCAAGAATCCACCCTACAAGAACCCATCCTAGTCACCTCCTAACAGATGTTGAATAATAATTCTTCTAGAATATCCAGGGTTTTCCTAATAACTGACAGTTACAGTCCATACTTAGAGTTCAGCTAAATGGGGTCCTTTTTTAATGAATGTTAAGAAAACAAATATCTCAAGCATATGGAACACATTACAGCCTAAAATCAGCAAATCATTCTTAGAGAACAAACATATTCTGAATTTCAGGTTCTGACAGAGGTTGCCCAAACAAAACTGACAGGAATTTGTACTACAAAATTATGCATAAAAAGCACCCAAACTGACTGCTTTGGAGAACACTGGCACAAAAAGTTACAAAAAACAAGTATTAAGAATGCTCTATATCTGCACCTATATACTTTAACAGTGGTAGAACAGCAGTAGAAACTTTGCATCATTAAAGATCATGTATCAGGTCTGATGTAAAACCTCTGTATGTTGCACTATTTAGTATCAAAAATATATGGCCTTTTTTTTATGTGCAACAAAATGTATCTGAATAAATTAAATAAAAATGAGAACAAATCAATAAGCCAGACATCCTGCTGCTGACTTGAACAGGGTAGGTCTTCAAATAATTTTTCCAGTGTATGTGCTCTGTGGTCATTTTATCCACTTCACCCAAAGTGCCAAATAGCAATCTGAGATTCTTACATGCCAGGAAGTCACCTACTTTCAGTTATCCCTCTACACAGTACACAGGTGGCCAACAGAAGATTTACTCATTATTCCCTATCTGCAGTTTTGCTCCAATAACTACTGTAACAGGGTAAGACACTGCCTGTCATTCTGCAAGCTGCACGTAAATCCCCGCACTCATCCCCACTTCAGGCTTAGACAGAACTCTGCAACTGTCCCAAAGCCACAAAACAGTGGAAGTCTGTTCCTCCCAGCAAACTGCAAGTTAGAGTGCGGTTATTCAGATCCTCAGACTGATGAATCACACACGGTGTCCTGCCCAAAAGTATTAAGCTACTATAAATCCTTACTAGTAGTACTAAAAAAAAAAAAAAAAAAAAAAAA